>Ga0315280_10000114_pt1 | contig 148438 bp, 143 predicted proteins | sample YL17G06_40_MG_FD_203697 | JGI IMG/M metagenome (GOLD analysis project Ga0315280, IMG submission 203697) | Sediment microbial communities from Yellowstone Lake, YNP, Wyoming, USA - YL17G06_40 | ecosystem: Environmental > Aquatic > Freshwater > Lake > Sediment | place: USA: Wyoming | collected... | reverse complement strand
ATCATTCCCGCCTCTTTTGACCAGGCCCGTCTGGCCGCCGCGAACATGCTCGGCCAGAAGAAAAAATACGAAGGCACGGTTCTTTCCAACACGCTGAAAGTGGTCGGCCTGTCTGTGACATCCGTCGGGCTGGTCAATCCTGAGGGTGCCGGGCTCGAAGAAATCCGGCTTGAAAAAAAGGAGGACGGCGTCTATAAGAAAATTGTGGTGCAAAACGGCATCCTGGTCGGTGCGATCTGGATGGGGACGAAGAACGGCGTCAACGGCATTTCCCGGGCCGTGACCCAGAGGTTGAACGTTGGACAGTGGAAGCACTCCCTCCTCGATGATAATTTTGACTTTTCGCGTCTATGAATAAACGTATATTGATCTTTATCGTGCTGGGGATCTCGGCGGCGGGAGCTGCATCGGCCCAGCTGCGGATCAACGGCTATTTTTCCGTGGATTTTCTCAAAGGTCAGAAGCAGAGCCCGCTTGCCAAGGGCAGTGTTGAGAACATCCAGGCGGGCCTCATATTCTCCGGAGAATGGACGCCCCAATTCTCGTATGCTCTGGAGGTCCAGACGAAAGAGAGCATGAAGCCCGAGATCGAGCAAGCTTGGGCGGGATTCACCGCTTCAGATGCTTTCCGTGTGAAGCTGGGTCTGTTTCTCGTTCCCTTCGGAAAATACAACACCGCCGGCCGGGCGTTCCAGACGAGCTTGGTGAACCGTCCTTACCCGGTCGGAGAATTTTTTCCTCCCAGCTGGCGCGACCTGGGCATTCTTGCCGAAGGGAAAATCGGCTTTTTTTCCTATTCGGCCTACCTGGGCAACGGGCTGGCCGAGGCGGAAAGCCTCCCTGCCGGACAGCAATTCAAGGATAATAATAAAGATAAGGGGAAGGGGGGGAGGCTGGGATTTTTCCCCAGCCAGAACCTGGAGGTCGGCGCTTCGTATTACACGGGGAAATACGATGACGCCAACGAGAGGACCGTCTCTCTTCAAGGCCTGGACGCGACCTGGACAGCGCAAAACTTCAACCTGACAGCCGAATATTCCCGGGCCCTGATCGACACCCCGTCCCCGTTTTCACAGGGAAAGGCCGAGGGCTTTTTCGTCCTTCTTTGGATCAATCTTGGCACCCTCAGCCCCGTTGTCGCTTACCAGAAATCGAAATACGAGGATGCTTTTCACGGCGTCGGCTATGCGGGTCCGCTCCAGACTGGGCTGGGGATATTCAGCAATCACAGCCTGTGGGCGTTCGGTCTGGTCTATTCCGTCCACGAGAATTTTCTTCTGAAGATCGAGTATGACCTGAACCGGGAAACGAACCTCGAGCTCAAAGACAATGTCTTCCGGGCCCAGGTCGCCGTCCATTTTTAACAAGGAGCTCTATGGCCAACATCGTCGTTCTCGGCGCGCAGTGGGGGGATGAAGGAAAGGGAAAGATCGTCGACCTCTTGACTCCCTCTTTTGATGTCGTGGCCCGCTACCAGGGCGGCCACAACGCCGGCCACACCGTCTATATCAAAGGCAAAAAGATCGTCTTGCACTTGATCCCTTCGGGCATTTTGCATCCCGGGACGCTCTGCATCATCGGCAATGGAGTCGTCCTGGATCCCAGGGCTTTCCTGGAGGAGCTGGCGGCCCTCAAAAAGCTCGTCGCCATCCGTGGCAAAGATATCGCCATCAGCAAGAATACCCATCTCATCCTGCCCTACCACTGCCTCCTGGAAAAGTTTTGCGAAGAGCAGAGGGGTGCCAAAAAAATCGGGACCACTTGCCGGGGCATCGGCCCGGCCTATGAGGACAAGGCGGCGCGCCGGGGGATCCGGGCCGGAGACCTGCTCGACCTTGAGGTCCTCAAGGAAAAGATCCAGGAAAATACCGATGAGAAGAATTTGTATTTCAAAGGCCATGGACTGCCGCCGCTCGATGCCCTGGCGATTTACGATGAATACGCCGCTTACGCCCGGCAGCTCAAAAAATATATCCAGGATGTTTCCCTGCTCCTTGCTCAAAAAATGAAGGCGGGGAAGTCCGTGCTTTTTGAGGGCGCCCAAGGCGCTCTGCTCGATCTTGACCATGGCACGTATCCTTTTGTCACATCGTCCAGTTCTACGGCGGGCGGGGTCTGCACGGGCTTGGGGATTAGCCCCACCAAGATCGATGCCGTGCTGGGCGTGACAAAGGCCTATACGACGCGCGTCGGGTCCGGGCCTTTTCCCACGGAGATTTTTGATGAAACGGGAAAACTCATCGCCCGGAGAGGAGATGAATTCGGGGCCACGACCGGGCGGCCCCGGCGCTGCGGCTGGTTTGATGCTGTCGCCGTATCCTATGCTTGCCGGATCAACGGCATTGACAAGATCGCCCTCACCAAACCCGACGTCCTGGACGGTCTGCAGGAGATCCGCATCTGCACCGCGTATAAATATAAAGGAAGTCTCCTGCCCAGCTTTCCCCAGGAGCCATGGGTCCTGGACAAAGTGACCCCTCAATATAAAACCGTCCCCGGTTGGAAAGATCCTGTCCATAAGGCGCGGGATTATGCCGGCCTTCCCCGGGCTTTTAAGGATTATCTTCGGTTGATCGAGGACCTGGTGGAGGCCAAAGCCGTCATCATCTCGACGGGAGTCGAGCGCGAAGACACAATTTTCGACCGGCGAGCGCTCAAGCGACTTCTGAATCTCTCCGCGATCGAAAGAAGCCTTCCCCCGGCTGCATGAAAAAGAACCGCCGGCAGTGGGTAGAGGTCAGCCGCGGGGCGCTCGTGCACAATGTTGGGCAATTCCGGAAATTGCTCGGACATGAAACGAAGATCCTGGCGGTCGTCAAGGCCAACGCCTACGGCCATGGCCTCCAAGAAGTCTCAAAAATTGTCCTCGAAGCCGGCGCGGACTGGTTGGGCGTCAATTCCGTGGAAGAAGGTGTTAGGCTTCGTGAATCCCATGTCCTCGCGCCGATCCTTGTCCTTGGGGCTGCGGCTTCCGGGGACCTCGAAGCGGCCTGCGCCAACGACTTGCGTTTGACCGTTTATGACCGTGCAACCATCGAAGCCCTCAGCCGAACGGCGCGAAAGCTCAGGAAAAAGATTCCTGTTCATCTCAAGCTGGAAACGGGAACCCACCGCCAAGGGTTGCCTCCGGAGGAGCTTGGCAAATTCGTGAAGCTCGTTCAAAAATTACCCGGCCTGAGCCTCGAGGGCCTATCCTCGCATTTCGCCAATATCGAGGATACGACTTCGTCCACGTATCCGGAGTACCAGCTGAAAATTTTTCTGGATCTTGTGGACAGGCTGCAGAAGAACAGGATCGAGATTCCGGTCAAGCATATGTCCTCGACGGCGTCTTCGATTTTATTCCCGGAGACCTATTTCGATATGGTCCGCATCGGAATCGGGCTCTACGGCCTGTGGCCCTCCAAGGAGACCTTCCTTTCCTGCCGGCTCAGGAACCGGACGCCCCCGGAGCTCCGCCCCGTCCTTTCCTGGAAGGCAAGGATCGCCCAGATCAAGAAAGTTCCGGAGGGCTCCTTTATCGGCTGTGGCTGCACATACAGGACCACGCGCCCTACACGCTTGGCGGTGATTCCCATTGGCTATTATGACGGCTACAGCCGCAGCCTGTCCAATGCCTCGTATGTCCTGGTCAGGGGCAAGCGGGCCTTTGTCCGCGGCCGGGTGGCCATGAATTTCATCATGGCGGATGTCACTGACATTCCGGGCGTGAAGCCGGCCGACGAGGTCACCCTGATCGGGCGGGATGGAAAAGAGGTCATTCCCGCCGAGACATTAGCTTCGCTGGCCGGCACCATCAGCTATGAAATCCTGGCCCGGATCAACCCGCTAATTCCCCGAGTTATTGTTCCCTAGGAGGAGTGCATGCAGATCACTTCCAAAACGAAAATCGACCCGTTGCTCAGGGAGTATCCCTTTCTCCTCGATTTCTTGGTGAACCTGTCCCCGAAATTTTCCAAGCTGCAAAGCCCGCTTATGCGGAAGACGGTCGGCAGACTGGCCACCATGAGCCGGGCGGCGAGTCTCGGCGATATAGCCTTGAATGACCTCTTGGCGGCAGTCGCGGGGGAAATCCGAAGAATGACCAACCAGGACGTCAAGGTGGATTTTGGCACCGAGGAGCAAAGGCCGTTCATGGACCGGGAGGCCAGGCTGGAAGTCCTCAAAGATATTATTCGCGACCTCCATCGAGGGGCAGACCTTGAGCCGCTCAAGAAACGTTTTGCCGATTTGATCAAGGACGTGGATGCCAAAGAGATTTCGGAGATGGAGCAGGCACTGATCGAGGGAGGCATGCCGGCCGAGGAAGTGAAGCGGCTGTGCGATGTCCATGTCCAGGTCTTCAAGGAATCCCTGGAGAGGCAAGAGCCCCCGCAGGCTCCGCCCGGACACCCCGTTCACACCCTGTGGGCGGAGAACCGGGCCCTGGAAAAAATCCTTTTCTCTCTCGATGAGCTTCTCCAACAGACTTTGACGGTTTCCGGTCCGGCGGCTTCGAGCGCCCTCCAGGAACGGCTTCGCTTCGATCTGGAGACGATTTCCGATGTCGAAAAACATTATTTAAAAAAAGAAAACCAGCTGTTTCCGCTTCTCGAAGCCAAAGGCGTCAGCGGACCCAGCCAGGTGATGTGGGCCATCCACGATGATATCCGGGCTCATCTTAAAGAGCTGAAGCGCCATGTGGACCAAGGGCGAATGGCTGAAGCCGGAAGCCTCGGCCGACAAGTGGCGAAGGAAATCCGCGACATGATCTATAAAGAGGAGAAAATTCTTTTTCCGGCAAGCCTCAAGACCCTGGGTGAACGAGATTGGGCCCGCGTCAAGCACGGCGAGGAGGAGATCGGGTATGCCTGGGTGACCCCGGGAATGGAATGGAGGCCCTCGAAATCATTTACCGAAAAGGAGTTGACCATGCCTGACGATTCAAAGCCTTTGCCTAAACTGGAACTGGAAAGGGGAGCGATGTCGCCCGAGCTTGTCGACCTACTGTTGAAGCGCCTGCCTCTCGACTTGAGCTTCGTCGATGAGAATGACACCGTGGTTTATTATTCGGAAACGTCGGACCGCATTTTCCCGCGCAGTCCCGCCGTCATCGGGCGCAAGGTCCAAAATTGCCATCCGCCGGCCAGTATCCATGTCGTCAACAAAATTTTAGAGGCGTTTAAGTCCGGAAAAAAGGATGCGGCCAAGTTCTGGATCCAGACATCCGGCAAATTCATTCTGATCCGGTATTTGGCTGTGCGCAACAAAAACGGCGCCTATCAAGGCTGCTTGGAAGTCAGTCAGGATGTCACGGATATCCGAACGCTCGATGGCCAGAAACGGCTCTTGGACTGGGATTGATGGAGATGCTTCAAGCGGGATGAATTGACTTATCGCCGCGACCATTAGTAAAATGAAAATAGAGAATAAGTACACCCGGTCAAACGATTTTAGAGACGAGGGACAATCCATGGTGATCGCCGAGCTAGCGATTTTTCCGACGAGCGAAGGCGCCTCAGTCAGCCGCTTTGTGAAGGAGGCCGTGCGCGTCATCGAGGCCTCCGGCCTGAAGAGCGTGACCGGCGGCATGTCCACGGTGGTCGAAGCGCCGGACCTCCCGACGCTGTTCGAGGTCGTGGCCCGGGCCCATGAGGCCATCGTCAAAATGGGAGCGCAGAGGATTCATATCGACCTCCGGGTCGACCACCGGCTGGACAAGGAGGCCTCGATCGAGTCGAAGCTCAAGGCGATCGGCAAGAGATAGCCGGGATCGTTTATCAACAATTCGCGGAGGGCCCATGACTGAAACGAGCGGATTTTCGACCAATGCTTTGCGGATCCTAAAAGCCCGCTATTTCATGAAAAACGAGAAAGGGGAGCTGCTGGACAAGACTCCGGCCGACCTGTTCGGCCGGGTAGCCCGCGTCGTTGCGGCGGCTGAAAAAACCCAGAAGGAACGCCAGAAATGGGCGCAGGCGTTCTTGGAGGTCATGCTGGCCCGGGATTTTCTTCCCAACAGTCCCACCCTGACGGGCGCCGGCCGAGACATGTGCCTCAGCGCCTGCTTTGTCCTTCCCATCGAAGATTCCATGGAGTCCATTTTCGAAACAGTCAAGAACGCGGCCCTGGTCCACAAGGAGGGTGGCGGGACGGGCTTTGATTTCAGCCGGCTGCGTCCCAGGGGGAGTTTCGTCCAGCGAACTCAGGGTGTAGCCTCCGGACCGGTTTCGTTCCTGAAGGTCATCGACGCCGCCACCGAGGCCGTCAAACAGGGCGGGACCCGCCGCGGTGCCAACATGGGCATGCTTCGCGTCGACCATCCGGACATCGAAGAGTTCATCCTGATGAAGAAGGACGGCAAGACCCTCGGCAACTTCAATATCTCCGTGTCGGCGACCGATAAATTCATGGCCGCCGTCAAGAAGGGCCATTCGTACGAGATTTATGATCCGTACTTGAAGAAGGTCAGCGACCGGAAGGATGCGCGCAAGATCTTCCACATGATCGTCGAGTCCGCCTGGGCCATCGGCGACCCCGGCCTCATCTTCATCGATCGGATCAATCGAACGAACCCGACCAAAGGCCTGGGGCCGATCCAGGCGACAAACCCCTGCGGGGAGCAGCCGCTCCATCCCTACGAATCCTGCAACCTGGGCTCGATCAACCTTTCGCATTTTTTTGCTCGCGATAAGAAGGACCAGTTCGACGGGGGCCGGCTGGCCAAGGTCATCGCCGTTGCCGTCCGCTTCCTGGACAATGTCGTTGATGTCAACAAGTACCCGCTTCCCCAGATCGAGGACATGTCCAAGCGCAACCGGAGGATCGGGCTGGGCGTGATGGGCTGGGCCGACCTGTTGATCAAAATGAAGATCCCCTACAATTCCCAGAAAGCCCTGGCCTTCGCCGAAAAGGTCGCCTCGTTCCTGAGAAACCAGGCGGCACTGGAATCGGAGCGGCTGGCCAGAGTCCGCGGGAGTTTTCCGAACATTGCCAAATCGGTCTACCGAGGAAAGAGGATGAGGAACGCGACCGTCTTCACGATCGCTCCCACCGGCACCATCTCCCGCATCGCGGGCTGCTCCTCAAGCATCGAGCCCGTGTTCGCTTTTGAGTTTACGTCCCATATCATCGATGCCGAGATCAAAGATTTGCATCCTCTGTACACGGAATGGAAAAGCAAAAACCCCGACGTGCCCTTGCCCGATTATTTCGTGACCGCCCACGACATTGCGCCCGAAGGACACATCAAGATGCAGTCGGCCTTCCAGAAGTTCGTGGACAATTCGGTCTCCAAGACCGTCAATCTCCCCCACCAAGCCACCCTCAAGGATGTGGAGCAGGCCTACATGTTGGCTTATGACCTGGGCTGCAAGGGCATCACGATCTACCGTGACGGCAGCCGGGAAGAGCAGGTTCTGACGAAGCTCGGCCTGGCCGAAAAGCGGCTGCCCCGGGAAAGGCCGGATACTCTGTCCTCGATCACCGACAAGATCAGGACCGGGTTCGGCAATCTCTATGTCACGATCAGCTTCTTCAACCAGAAGCCGTTTGAAGTCTTTGCCGGCATCGGAAAGAGCGGCTACTCCACGATGGCCGACGCCGAAGCCCTGGGACGACTGATTTCTCTGGCCCTGCGCAGCGGCGTCGACCCCAAGGAAGTCGTCAACCAATTGAAAGGCATCGGCGGCTCGGAGCCGATATTCACCGAGGGAGGCCTCGTCCATTCCATCCCCGACGCCATCTCCCAGGTCCTGGAAAGGCACTTCGGCGAGGTCAAGAACAATACCAAGGACCTCTTCAAGTCTGTCTGCAAACAGTGCGGGGCCACCCTGCCCGACGAGAAATGCCCGACCTGTCCCAACTGCGGCTGGAACAAATGCTCCTAGGCAGCCAAAACAATTTATGAAGGATCAGCCTTACATAAAATTCCTGGGGACGGCGGGGGCGCGCTTCGTCGTGGCCAAGCAACTCAGGTCGTCGGGCGGCGTTTTTATATCCGCCGGCGGTCGGAAGCTGATCATGGACCCCGGGCCTGGGACGATCGTTAGGTGCGCCGCCTCCAGGCCGCCGATCGATCCGGCCGAGCTTGATGCTGTCATCCTGACCCATGCCCATATCGACCATTCCAACGATGTCAATATCCTCATCGACGCCATGACCGCCGGAGGATTGCGGAAGCGCGGCACCCTTTTTGCCCCGGCCCAATGTCTCCAAGGAAGGCACGCCGTCGTCCTGAAATATTTAAAAGGATTCTTGGAGGGGATCGTCACCCTTAAGGCTTCTGCGCGCTATCATATCGGGGAGCTGCCGTTTTCCACGTCGATCCCCCATCTCCATTCCGCGGAGACGTACGGGATCAAGTTCGAGGTCAACGGACGAAAAATATCCTTTGTGGTTGACACGAAGTTTTTCCCGGAGCTCCTCAAGAGCTACCGTGGCTCGGATGTCCTGGTCATCAATGTCGTCCGCGATACGCCCTTCGAAAATCGGGAAATCTTGCATCTGACCTTGCAGGACGTTCGAACCCTGGTGGCCGGGATCAGGCCCCAAAAGGCGATTCTCACCCATTTCGGGATGATGATGCTGCGGGCCAGGCCCTGGCAGACGGCGGCCCGTTTGGCGGAAGAGCTGGGGATCGACGTCGTCGCCGCCTCGGACGGGATGACGGTCACTCTTTAGTTTTCTTGATCAACGCGTGAAATTCGCCGTTGACCTCTTGGACGCCCAAAAATTCATGCCCGGTCATTTTGCACCAGGCGGGGAGGTCCGTCCTGATACCCTCATCCGTGGCGATGACTTCCAGAACCTGGCCGACTTTGAGCCCTTTGATCTTTTGCGCGACCTTGATGATCGGCATCGGGCAGAGAAGCCCGTAGCAGTCGAGGGTCACATCTTTGTTGACGGTGTTCATCGGCACATCCCTTCTTAGATAAAATAGCTGACGCGGCCGTCCATGACTTCGCCCAGGAAGGTGGCGGCGCCGGCATAGGCGTCCACGCCGTCGATAAAATCATCCTTGGCGAATCCCATAAAGCTAAAGGTGGTGGTGCAGGCGGTGAACTTGACGCCCAGGTCCTTGGCGGTTTGAATGAGCTCGGGCAGGCTGGGCATCTTGGACCGCTTCATCATGGTCTTCATCAGCGCCGGCCCCAGGCCCAGCATATTGAATTTGGACAGGGGAAGCCTGGCCGAGCCGCCGCGGTTCATGGCGTTCATCATTTTCTGGAGGACATTCTTGCCGGACGTGAATTTCTTTTTGCGGAGGACGTTCAGCCCCCAGAAGGTGAAGAACATGTTCACCTCCATTCCCATCGAGGCGGCGGTCGTGGCGATAATAAAAGCCGCCAGGACTTTGTCCATGTCCCCGGAAAAGACGACGATGTTCATTTTTTCTTTAGGCATAGTCTTCACTTCCTCGCCTGACATTGTACGGAAATCTTTGGGATTCGGAAAGCCCGGAAATTTTTTCTGGGCAAGGTTCCATGGTCTTGGCGGGCATCCGCGATCGTCGGGAATTCCGCCGGCGGTTCGGGGAAAAGAGAGGAGGGTCTTATTCTCTATATAATTTATAAGAATAGTAAATATTGTTCTGGAAAACGTCTTCTTTTTTATATATAATATTTTTTGACTATTTTTCCGGCAGCGACGGAGAAGGATCGACGGCCATGGCCAATCTGAGTCAGCATAAACACATCACCGATATTTCCGTCTTGATCGCCGGGAAGGCCGGCGACGGGGTGTTGTTCACCGGCAACGTGCTGGCCAAGATCCTCAAACGGCAGGGTTGGGAGATTGTCACCTGCCGTGATTTCCCCTCGAATATCCGAGGCGAGGCGACAAGCTATATTGTCCGGGCGTCTCTCGATAAAGTCTACGGCCGCGGCGACTGCATCGAAATCCTGCTCGCCTTTGACTGCCGGGCCGTGTTCAGGCATATCCGGACGATTTCCAGGGGAGGGGTCGTTTTCTGCGACGGTGAAGGCATCGGGGCCATGCCCGATCCGCTCAAAAAGGGCAAGACTTTCCACCGTTTCTCGATCCGGCAGCTGGCCAAGGAAAATTTCGACCGGGAAATTTATAAGAACATGATCGCCCTGGGCGCACTCAGCTATGTCCTCGATTTGGATGCGCAGATCATTCAACAGATTATCGCCGAGATGTTCCTGAAGAGAAAGGGCCAGGAGATCGTGGACAAGAACATCCAGGCACTGATGCTGGGCTGGACGAAGGCCGAAGAGATGATCTCCGATGCTGAGTGCCACGCCCTGGATCGGAGGCAGGACCTTGGCCGGCTCGTTCTCTCCGGCGATGAAGCCATGGGCATGGGAGCATTGGCCGGCGGCTGCCGCTTTTTTGCCGCCTACCCGATCTGTCCGGCCTCTGAAATCTGGCAGTGGCTGGCGATCTATCTCCCCCAGTTTAACGGGGCCGTGGTCCAGACCGAGGACGAACTCGCCGCCATGAACATGGCCGTCGGTGCCGCCTATGCGGGCGCCCGGGCCATGACCTCCACCTCGGGGCCCGGCGCATCGCTGATGATGGAAGCCTTCAGCCTGGCGGGCATGGCGGAGATCCCGGTTGTCGTGGCTCACGTCCAGAGAGTCGGCCCGGCCACCGGGACGCCGACGAAGACCGAGCAGTCTGATATCACCCAGTGGATCTTCGGGTCGCACGGCGATTTCCCCAGGATCGTTCTGGCGCCGGGGACTATCGAAGAATGTTTTGATTTTACGGTCAAGGCCTTCAACCTGGCCGAAAAATATCAATGCCCCGTCATCCTGATGACGGAGCTGGACATGGGCCAGGATCTGCGCACGGCGCGGGAGTTTCATTTTGACAAGATCGCCGTCGATCGAGGCAAGCTTTTGAGCCAGGACGAGCTTCTCGGCATCGAGAATTTCAAGAGGTATGAATTCACGGCCGACGGCATTTCCCCGCGCGCTCTGCCCGGCATGAAGAACGGCCTCCATATGGTCGAAGGAAATGAACACAATGAACACGGGTACAGGGACGAGGACCCCGATCTTCGCATCCGCATGATGGACAAGCGGATGAGAAAACTCCGGACTGCTCCCAAAGACCTGATCCCCTCGAAGGTCTGGGGAGACCCCCAGGCGAAAATCGGGATCATCGGCACGGGCTCGACTCTGGGAGCGATCACCGAAGCCCAGGCCCAGCTCGCGGAAAAAAGAATCAAGACAAAATTCCTCCAACTGCGCACACTCTGGCCATTCCCCGTCGAAGAGGCGGAGACATTCCTGGACGGGTGCCGGCAAGTGTTTGTCGTTGAGAATAACGCCTCCGGGCAGCTCAGCCGGCTGGTCAAAAGTCAGGTGGAGGGATGCCCGCGGCTCAGGCACATCCTAAAATATTCTTCGGTTTCCTTTCGGCCGATGGACATCTCGGAAAAGATCCAGAGGGCGTTTCGATGAGAAAAAAAGAAGAATATCATCTGGAAAACCCGGCTTGGTGCCGGGGCTGCGGGCTCTTCGGCGTTTTTGATGCCCTGAAGCGGGCGGCCTCCGCCCAGGATCTCGATCCCGAGCAGATGGTCGTCGTGACGGGGATCGGCTGCCATGGCCGGCTGAACAATTGTTTTCGGTGTTACGGCTTTCATGGTCTGCACGGCCGCGTGCTTCCCGTCGCCGCAGGGGTGAAACTGAGCAATCCCGGGCTTCTCGTCGTTGGCGTCAGCGGAGACGGGGATGCTTACTCCATCGGCCAGGGCCATTTCATCCATGCTGCCCGTCGGAATGTGGGAATCCTGTACTTGGTCGTGGACAACCGCATCTATGGTCTGACCCAGGGCCAGGTTTCGCCGACGACGGAGATGGGCTTTGTCTCGATCTCCACGCCCTATGGGTCGAAGGAATCTCCGATTGACGGGCCGAGGCTGGCCCTCGCTGCCGGGGCGACATTTATCGGCCGCGGGTTTTCCGGGAATGTCACTCACCTGGTCGGCCTTTTGGAAAAGGCGATGAAACACCGTGGGTTCGCCCTGGTCGAGGTCCTCAGCCCCTGTGTCACCCATAATAAGGTCAATACATATGACTGGTTCAGGAAGAATATCTACATCCTGGAAGACGATGCGGGATATCGTCCAAGCGACAAAACCGAGGCCTGGAAAAGACTTCAGGACCCTCAAAAGATCCCCATCGGCCTGATCTACCAGGAGATGAAGCCTCCCTTCGAGGAGCTTGTCGTTTCAGATTTTCACAGGCCGATCGCCCGAGAAACCCTTACGGTCGATGTCCCCCGGCTCGAAAAAATTATGGAAAAATTTCGGTAATGGCATTATAGTAAATGTTTAATCCCTTGATTCCCCCTCGGCCGACCCGGCTCGAGAGGGAAGGAGAGGGATGAAAAGGAGTTTAAGATGAAGGAAAAAGTCGAAGCGGCTTTGAATAAGATCCGGCCGTCCCTCATGGCCGACGGCGGAAACGTCGAGCTTGTCGGCGTGGACAGCGGTGTGGTCAAGGTCAAGCTCACCGGCGCCTGCGGCGGATGTCCGATGTCCCAGATGACGTTAAAAATGGGCATCGAGAGAATCCTGAAGAAGGAAGTGCCGGAAATCAAAGAAGTCGTCGCGATATAGACGATCCATGGGCTGTCTTTGCCTGGAGCTTTGCGACGAAGCGATCGCCGAAGGCATCGCTGTCTGGCCGCGACATAAGGATGGTTGATTGGGGACAAACATGAGAAGAGTTTATTTCGATCATATCGCTGCCACGCCGCTTCAGCCCGAGGCTCTCCAGGCTATGTTCCCGTTCTTGAAGGAGCGGTTCGGGAACGCGCAGAGCTTGCACTCGGACGGACAGGCTGTTCTCGTGGCTGTGGATGAGGCTCGGCAGCAGGTCGCCCGTCTGATCAATGCTCCCGAGAGCGAGGTCTATTTCACATCCAGCGGGTCGGAATCGAATAATTTCGCCATCAAAGGCTTGGCCCTGGCCAATCGCAACCGCGGAAGCCATCTTGTCCTTTCGGCCGTCGAACATCTCTCGGTCCTGAATTCGGCCAAGAGCCTGGAAAAACTCGGAATCACATCCACGCTGGTTCGGGTTGACAAGACAGGGATGCTTCATCCGGAGGACGTGGAGAAGGCCATCACCAAGGAGACGACCCTTGTTTCCGTGATGCTGGCCAACAGCGAAGTCGGGACGATCGAGCCCGTCTCTGAAATCGCCAAGATCTGCAAGACCCGCAACGTGCTCTTTCATACCGATGCAGTGGCGGCCGTGGGAAATATCCCGGTGGACGTTCGGACATTGGGGGTCGATGCCCTCAGCCTGGCCGGCGACCAGTTTTACGGTCCCAAGGGCAGCGCCGCCCTCTTCCTGAAAAAAGGCGTCCGGATTTTGCCGTTCATCGACGGCGGAGTCCAGGAAGGCGGACGGCGGGGGGGCACGGAGAATGTGGCCGGGATTGTCGGCCTGGGAAAAGCCGCTGAGATCGCCCAGGTCAAAATGGCCGAGCGGTCGAAAAAGGCCAAAATCCTTCGGGATAGGCTGATCGATCAACTTCCCAATACGGTGGAGCATGTCATGCTCACCGGCCACAGGGAAGCGCGCCTCCCTCACCATGCCAGCTTTTGTATCGAGTTTATCGAGGGTGAGGGAATGCTTCTAAGCCTGGACATGAAGGGGATTGCGGCCTCGAGCGGGTCTGCCTGCACGTCAAAAGCCCTGAAGGCATCGCACGTCCTGCTGGCCATGGGCCTCGACCATGCCACGGCCCAGGGGTCGCTCGTCTTCAGCCTGATTGAGGACAACACGGCCGAAGATATCGGCTATCTGCTCGAGGCGCTCCCGCCGATCATCGAACGGCTGCGAAAAATGTCTCCGCTCTATACAAAATATCTGGAAAAGAAGGGGAAATGATTTACACAGAAAAAGTGATGGACCATTTTCAGAACCCGCGCAACGTGGGTGTCATTAAGGATGCCGACGGCATCGGCGAGGTCGGCAACCCCGTCTGCGGGGATATGATGACCTTTTATATCAAGGTCAAGGACAACCGTCTGACCGATGTCAAGTTCCAGACGTTCGGCTGCGGCGCGGCCATCGCCGTATCCAGCATGGTGTCTGAGATGGCCATGGGAAAGACGCTCGACCAGGCGATGGCCATCACCAACGATAAGGTCGCAGAAATGCTGGGCGGCCTGCCGAAAAATAAGCTGCACTGCTCGAACCTAGGCGCGGACGCCCTCCATAAAGCGATCGAGGATTATCAAGAAAAGCAAAGGCCCGGGGCGAAGGAAGCGGCCCCCGCGGCCGCGAAAAGCGCGGAAGAACAAGAAGGGGAAGCGGCGTGCTGCTGTCCCTACTGCGAAGGACCCCTGGAAGGAATGGAAAAGGTCTGCTCCTGCCACCACTGCAATATCGAGCTTGAGGAATGCCCGGAGTGCGGGAAATATACGAACAAGGCCGAAGACACCTGTGTGAGCTGCGGCGCGAAGCTTCACAAATAATCCGCCATGATCGAAGACCTGGACAAGGACTCGCTTTCCCAGAAAATCCGCGAGCTCAAGAAAAAGAGGAATGCGATCATCCTGGCCCACAACTATCAGCTGGGCGAGGTCCAGGACGTGGCCGACTATATCGGGGATTCCCTGGAGTTGAGCCAGAAGGCGGCGGCCGTCGTGGAAGAGGTGATCGTCTTCTGCGGCGTGCATTTTATGGCCGAGACGGCGTCCATCCTTTCTCCTCAAAAGACCGTCCTCCTGCCTGAGGTCCATGCCGGCTGTCCCATGGCCGACATGATCACCGCGGTTGAACTCGCGGCCTGGAAACAGCGGTATCCGGGAAGGCCGGTTGTCTGCTATGTCAATACGTCCGCCGAGGTCAAGGCGGAGTGCGATGTTTGCTGCACATCGTCGAACGCCGTCAAAGTCGTGAACTCCGTCGAAGGCCGCGAGGTGCTTTTCGCCCCGGATAAAAATTTGGCCGCTTACGTCGCCCGCCAGGTCAGCAAGACCATCATTCCCTGGGATGGTTATTGCTTTGTCCATAACAATATCCTGGCCCGTGATGTCCGGGAGAAAAAAAAGATGTACCCGGAGGCCGAAGTCTGGGTCCATCCCGAATGCCGGCCGGAAGTCATCGACCTGGCCGACAAGGTCCTGTCCACGGGAAAAATGGTGAAGGAGGCCCGGCAGACCGAGAGCAAGGATGTGATCGTGGGCACGGAAGCGGGCATCATCTACAGGTTGAAAAAAGACAACCCGGCCAAGAATTTTTATCCCGCCCATGACCTGGCCTTTTGCGCCAACATGAAGAAGATCAACCTGAGAAAGGTCTACGCGGCATTGGAACAAATGATCTATCGCGTTGAGGTCCCTCCCGAGATAAGCCGAAGAGCGCGGGGGGCGATCGAAAAGATGGTCAAACTATAAGGAGGTATCCCATGAGAAAAATGACCGAAGAAAATCTCAAAAACGCGTTCGCCGGCGAAAGCCAGGCGCATATCAAGTATCTGGCATTTGCGGACAAGGCCCAGCAGGAAAATTGGCCGAATGCGGCCCGGCTCTTCCGCGCCAATTCCTACTCCGAGCAGGTGCATGCCACGAATCATCTGCGGACTCTGGACGGCGTCGGCAAGACGGCCGATAACCTGACGGCCGCCGTGGGCGGAGAGAATTTCGAAGTGACCGAGATGTACGACGCCTATAAGGCCGTCGCCGAGCGGCAGGGTGAAAAGATGGCGCTCATGATGTTCGAACGCGCCCTGAAAGCCGAGGAGGTCCATGCCGGCCTGTATAAAAAGGCCAAGGAAGCCGTGGCCAAAGAGAAAGACGTCGAGGCGACGCCGATCCACGTCTGCTCGGTGTGCGGATTCACCATGGAAGGCAACGCTCCCGACAAATGTCCCGTCTGCGGAACACCCAAAGAAAAATTCGTCAAATTTTGATTGATCGCATTAGTCCCGCTTTGAAAGAGGAGCCGAAGATGAGCTTGAACGCCAATTTAAAGCCCGCTGAGATTCTAGCGATCGCCGTGAGGGAGGAAATCGATGCGGCCTCGATCTATCGCAACCTTCAGGATCGCGTGAAAAATGAAGTCCTTTTACAGAAGTTGAAATTCCTGGCCCATGAAGAGGAGCGCCACCGCGCCCTTCTGGAAAGGCTGTTTGCCGATCGGTTCCCCGGCCAGGAGCTGAAGGTGCCGGAGCGGCCGGACCTGCCCCTCAAGTCGGTCCCGATCGACGAAAAATCCTCGGTCCTTGAGTTGTTCAAGCTCGCCCTCCTGAAGGAGAAGCAGGCCGAAGATTTCTATAAAGACTCGCGCAAGACCATGGAGGATGCCCAGAGCCAAAAGATCCTCGAATACCTGAGCCGCGTCGAGAGAAGCCATTTCTTCATGATCAAATCGGAAATCGACCTGCTCCAAAAATTCCCAGATTACTACAACGTCGAGGATTTCCACGTGGCCCAGGACCTGTTCCACGTCGGCCCTTGAAAAATCTAGAATAAGGAGAAAAAATTGCCTGGGTACCAAAGTTATTAACCCTACCCCCCTCTAGAAAATTGGGCGGAGGAGACATGTCGGAGGACATATGGAAAAAGCTAAGGAGCGCGTCGTCAAAATCATAAGAATCCTGGAAAGAAAATACCCGAACAGCCGGACCGCCCTCCAGTTTGAAACTCCTCTCGAGATCCTCATTTCGACGATTCTTTCCGCCCAATGCACGGATGAAAGGGTCAACAAAATCACGCCCGGGCTTTTCAAAAAGTATCCGACGGCCGAAGCTTTCGCCAAGGCCGACAAGGCCGAGCTCGAAATGGAGATCCGGCCGACCGGCTTTTTCCGGAACAAAGCCAAGAGCGTCATCGGCGCCACCCAGAAAATCGTGGGCGACTTCGGCGGCCGCGTGCCCGACACCATGGCCGAGCTCATCACGCTTCCCGGCGTGGCGCGCAAAACGGCCAATATCGTCCTTTCCTCGGGCTATGGAAAAGCCGAAGGGATCGCCGTCGACGTCCATGTCAAGCGCCTTTCGGGAAGACTGGGATTGAGCAAGCAGCAGGACCCTGAGAAGATCGAGCAGGACCTTCTGGCCATTGTCCCCAAAAAATACTGGCTGGATTTCAATTACATGCTCGTCAACCACGGCCGGGCCGTCTGCCAGGCCCGCAAGCCCAAATGCCCGGAATGCGCTCTTCAGCACCTCTGTCCTTCGGTCAAGCAATTTTATCCCGGTCTCAAAATTAGATGATCAAAGACGCGATGCTTTACGAGCCGCTCGAGGGCGGCAAGGTAGTTTGCAATCTCTGCGCCCACCGCTGTCGGATCGCCCAGGGCAAGTGGGGAATTTGCGGCGTCAGGGAAAACCGCGAAGGAAAGCTCGTGACACATGCTTATGGCGAGGTGATCGCCGCTCATGTCGATCCCATCGAGAAAAAGCCGTTTTTCCATTTTCTGCCGGGAACGACCTCTTTTTCCATCGCTACTGTGGGCTGTAATTTCCGCTGCCCCTTCTGCCAGAATTGGGAGATTTCTCAAGCCTCGAAAAAAGACGGCTCGGGCGAGCGCGGCTATAAGCTTATGCCCCAGGATGTCGTCCGGGAAGCCCTGGACCGGGGCTGCCGGAACATCTCTTATACATACACGGAGCCGACGATCTTTTTTGAATATGCTTACGACACGGCTAAGCTCGCCAAGCAGGCCGGCCTGGGCAATAATTTCGTCACGAACGGGTTCATGACTGCCGAGGCGCTGGAAACCATTCAGCCCTACCTAGATGCCGCCAACGTGGACCTCAAGGCTTTCCGCGAGGAGACATATAAAAAGGTCTGCAAGGCGCGGCTCCAGCCCGTCCTGGATTCTATCAAGTTGATGAGGACGCTCAAGATCTGGGTGGAAATCACGACGCTCGTCGTGCCCGGGATGAACGACAGCGAGGAGGAGCTTCGGGACATCGCCCGCTTTATTGCCGGGGTCGACCGGGAAATCCCCTGGCATATCAGCCGTTTCCATCCGGATTATCAATACACCGAGGCACGGCCGACCCCGCTCGAGACATTGCGCAAGGCTTTGGCGATCGGGAAAAAAGAGGGGCTGCGCTATGTTTATGTTGGCAACGTTATGGGGGAGGGCGATTTCACCCTTTGCCCCAACTGCCGGAAGCCTCTGATCAAGCGGCGCGGTTTCTGGGTGGATGAGAACAAAATTAAAGACGGCAAGTGCCCCTTCTGCCGGACGCCCATTTCAGGATTCTTTTCATAGTTCTTTAATAGCAAAAATCTTGACTTGGCAATCGTGCTATTTTTCTGAGATAATGAGGCTGCAAAATGGACCGATATATCATTCTTGACCACACCGCCGACGGCAAATTCATGGCGTTCGGCAAGACGCTGGAAGAGGCCTTTACCAACTCAGCCTTGGCCGTGGCCTCGCTCATGTGGGACTGGCAGAAAATCGAGAAAAGAGTGACTTTCCCGATCGATGTCCTGGGCAGTGACCTGGAGCAGATGTTGGTGAGATTCCTCGAAGAAATCCTCTTCCTGCTGGACACGGAAAATTTCCTGCTGGGCTCCGTCGAAGGCGTGAAGATCGAGAAAAGGCCGGAAGGGTATGGGCTGCAGGCCTCTTTTTCAGGCGATCAAGGCGTTCACAAATACGAAATTTTCGGGAGCGTCAAGGCCATTACCTACAATCAAATGAAAATCCGGCAGGAAGACTATGTCACCATCCAGGTCGTCGTCGATATGTAGGCCGACATAAAATACTTGCTTCTATCGAATCCGAATCATCCAAGTTTCTTGTATTTGATCTCCTGGAAATCCGGCAGGGAGTAGACCTGGACCTTTTTGCCCTTCTGAATAACAATCCCACCTTTGAACATCTCAAAAATGTTTTTTCCTTGCCGACCGTCGAAATTCTCAAATGTCTTCAGGAGTATCTTTTGGCTTCCCTCGAGCCTGAAGATTTTTAGAGCGTGCTCCCGCTCGTTCTCTTCAGAATAGTAAGAGACATCGGGAAGAAAAGAATAGATTCGGGCTGTATAGCTTTCTTTGGAGGACTTTATTTCGCCGATATCCTCAATGTCCAGCGTCTCTAGATCCATCCGAATGAGGCGACCATTTTTCATTCCGTAAATTTCTTTGATCCGGGGATCATCGCTATTTTCCAAGAAACGATTCGATAGCCAGAAACTGGGCTTATCTTCTTCAGGGTATTTTTTAACAGTCACGAAGGCTTTGTCTTTTTCTTTGATAATCGTCTTTCCACGAGCCTTGTTACTTATGATCAGAGTCCCGTTGACATAGAAATGTGAGCCCCAGACGAGGTTTTTTTCCGTAAAAGCAACATCTTCTATGCGGCCGTCCTCCCATAGTCGCAACGGATAGAGCCTATCCGCTCCAAAGGAAACAAGCCAGTTTCGTTTCCCGTCCCGGACGGCAGAGCCCAGGATATCGATAACCGAAGCATCTTTGAAAAACTTATGTTCGAAGGGGATCCGGATCGTATTTTTTGTGTCAGCATTGATAAGGACAAGCTGGATTTTCTCGGGAGCCCGGCCGGGTTCAATAAGGGCGATGGTTTTTTCATATTTGAACCGGGTTCTAAATTTCCAAAAATCTTTCTTCTTGAGTTTCGGCGGCTCATAAATCATTTCGCTTGCAGCTGTTGCAGTATTCAGTCTGGTCAAGGAGTAGCCGTCTTCGTAATAGAGATATGGTGGATTGTCCCAGAAAGGATAAAAATAGAGCTGGACTTTGAGTTTTGACACTCGATCCTTTTCATAAATCTTGATGTACAAATATGTCGATTCGATCAGCTTGTGGTCCTGGGTTAAATAGAAGTACCTCGATCCTCGATCGATTCCCAACCATACCGTGAGCGTGGCGCAAAGGATGCCCAGGGCGAGTGAAGGTGCGAGAAATTTGAAATATCTGCGGCCGTAAATTTTTGAAGGGCGCACGTCGAATCTTTTAAAAGAAAAGAACATAGCTAGCCCCAGCGGAAAAAGGAGGAATAGAGCCGCGAGGATCAAAACGGGAAACGATAGCCAAGATTCTGCCGTCCACTCGAGTTGGAGAAAGGTGGAACTTATTTCCGACCAGGAATAATCCACAATGCCTTCCCCGCGCAAGATCAGCCAAGTGATCAGAAAAAGGACTTGGTTGAAGACGACGAGAGCAAACAGAGAAACCAGGCTGATGACGAGGAAGTTATCGGATAATGCCGACAGGGAGAGCGAGATGAAAAAAAGAACGAAATAAAGAAAGGATAAAGAGAACAAAGCGAGAGCGACGAAGTCTCTTCCCCCATGATAATAGAGAATGAGAAAAACGAGGTAAAAAAACAGAATGGAAAGAAATCGCGGAAGGACTTTGATGGCTAAGAGCTTGAGTCGGGAGTAGGGGAGGGAAAGAAGATATTCCATCCCTTTCTGCCCGCGCTCGCTTGAGAAAAGGGAAACGCCCATAAACAGGGCCCAAAAAAGCATGCCGCTTTGAAAGGTGGGTATGAAAATGGCGGCATACGGCTGTTTGGGGATGATTCGAGTCAAGAAAATGATCGCCGGCAGGGCGACCATGGCGACCGCAAAAAAGAAAGATTGAATCAGGATGTCACGACATTCTTTTTTTAGCATATTCGCCCCCGATCAAAGCTTTGATGATCTCGCCCAGCTCGAGGCTCTGAAAATCATAGGGGTATTTCCGGCGGAAATCATCCTGAAAAGGATAGACAAAATATTCCTTTCCAAAGGCCGCCTCTTTCTTAAAGACGAACGGGATCTCCGAAGGAATCTCGGCGTCTATGACGACCTTTTTGATTTTTGCCTTCAGCTGTTCGCTTTTTTCATCCAGGATAAAGCGGCCGCCTTCCATGATCAGAACCCGCTCGGGAATGTTTTGGATTTCGGAAAAGGTGTGGTTGATCGTAATCATCGTCGCTCCGTACTTATCGATGGCTTCGATCACCGCCTCCAGGAATTTTTCTCGCAAATAGGGGTCGACGGCATGGATGATTTCGTCGACGAGCAGGACGGCCGGCTTCTGGGCCAGGAGAAGGGAGAGATGGTAGAGCGTGCGCTCGCCCACCGAAAGGTTTTTGATTTTCTGGTTCAGGTTGAAATGAAGCTGCTGAAAGAACGACTCATCGGGATCTTGAATATGGAAAGTTCTTCGATGAAAATCCAGGCCCTGCTTAAGGGTCATGTTCTCGAACAGGCTGAGGCCGTCCGAGATAAAGGCAATTTTTTGCCGCGTCACGTCCCCGGCATAGATAATTTGTCCCCTGTCCGGATGGATAACCCTGGCCAAGCAGCGCAGCAGAGTGCTCTTCCCGGCGCCGTTGCTGCCGGCGATAACGACGGATTCCCCTCTCTGAAATTGAACATTGACGTCGTGCAGAGCGACCTTTTTTCCGAAGCGGACCTTTAAGTTCTGGACTTCAAGCACGTTTTGATTCATGGGCCGCATACCTTTCCATTAGATTTTTAAGGTCTTCCAGGCGAGCTCCCAAGGAAAAAGCTCGGTCCAGGAAAAGCCTGAATTCGTCCTCCAGCATTCCCCGGCGGAAGCTGTCGAGCTTGAGGTTCTTTGTGTTGACCCAGTTGCCGCTTCCTCTTTTGCCCTCGGTGAACCCTTCCTCTTCTAAAGTGTAATAAGCTTTTGCTACAGTATTGGGGTTCAACTTCAGGATTTTGGCCAGCTCTCTGATGGATGGAAGCTGGTCGCCGGTTTTCAGCCTGCCGGAGAGGATTTCTAGTTTTACTGCCTGGACGACCTGCTGATAGACGGGAACGGAGGAGCTGGAATCAATCGAGAATCGGATCATGTAACCTCCGCACTCAATATAGTGTATTATACATATAATACAATAATAGCGGTTTGTCAAGTATTATTTTCTAGATCTTTTCTATTCAATGTAGAAAGAGTTGACTTAGCAACGATCCGGAAACGGCCCAGCTCCCCATCCGGGTTTTTCACGCCGTTCCCGAGCCCTCCTTCTCGGCGGCGAAGAACTCGCTTCCCGGCCTCGATCTTACGGACGTTCGCCGGGAAGCTCAGACAACTTCGCCGGCCGGTTTCTTCCGATCCGGCTTCCCTCGAAGGAGGGCTCGGGAAGGCTAAACCCTCCATGGTCGCTTCAGCCGTCTCCGGATCGTTGCTGCTTTTTACCCGCAGAGATGGAAAAACTTCCTTTTAAAGCATGGATGATTTGATTGCGGAAATGGACTATAATTTTAGCTGAGGTCTGGCCATGGTTGAATTAAAACGAATCAACGATAATACGTGGGAGATTCCCAAGCACGGGGAGATGAAGGTCCCCGCGCTCATTTATGCTTCGCGGAAACTCCTCGAATCCGTGAAGGGCGACCAGACTCTCGAGCAGGCGAAGAACGTCGCCTGCTTGAAGGGAATCCAGCGGATGTCCTATGTCATGCCCGACGCTCACCAGGGATATGGGTTTCCCATCGGAGGGGTTGCCGCATTCGACCTTGAGGAGGGAATTATTTCTCCGGGCGGTGTCGGATACGACATCAACTGCGGCGTGCGGCTGCTGCGGACGGACTATATGGAAAAAGATGTTTCGACGAAACGCAAAGAGCTGCTGAGCGAAATCTTCAAGGAAGTCCCGGCCGGTGTCGGCAAGGGCGGAGTGACCAAGCTCAGCCAGAACGTCCTCAAGGAAATCTTGATCAAGGGCGCGGAATGGGCCGTGGAAAACGGCTACGGCACAAAAAACGACCTGCAGATGACCGAAGAGCAGGGGAGGATGAAAGAGGCGGACTGGAACCATGTCTCCCACCGGGCGCTGGAGCGCGGCCTCCCGCAGCTCGGCACCCTTGGCGCCGGCAATCATTTCCTCGAATTCCAGAAAGTGGACAAGATCTATGAAAAAGATGTAGCCAAGGTGTTCGGCATCGATGCCGAAGGACAGGTCCTGGTCATGATCCATTGCGGAAGTCGCGGACTGGGCCACCAGGTGGCTTCGGATTACATCCTGTCCATGGAGGACAGGTTCGGCATCAAAGGTCTTCCGGACCGGGAATTGATCAATGCTCCCATTCAATCGCCGCTGGGCCGGGAATATTACAAATCGATGTGCGCGGCGGTCAACTATGCTTTTGCCAACCGACAGATGATCGCCCACTGGGTGCGGGATGTCTTCAAGAAAGTGCTGGGAAGCTCGCAGGGGATGCGCCAGGTCTATGACGTCTGCCACAATGTGGCCAAGATCGAAAAGCACATGGTTGAGGGGAAAGAAAGAGACCTCTGTATCCACCGCAAGGGCGCGACACGGAGCTTTGGCCCGGGCCGGATGGAAATCCCGGAGGCCTATCGTGCCGTCGGTCAGCCGGTGATCATTCCGGGCAGCATGGGAACAGCTTCGTATCTTTTGGTCGGGACGCCGGAAGCCGAGGAGAAGAGCTTCAGCTCGACGGCGCACGGGGCAGGGCGTTTGATGTCTCGGCACGAAGCGCTGCGCCGCTTCCGCGGCGAGCAGATTCGGGACGAACTGGCCAAAAAAGGGATCGAGCTCCAATCGACGAGCTGGAAAGGTGTCGCGGAAGAAGCGGCCGGGGCTTACAAGGACGTGGATGAAGTGGTCAGGGTTTCGCACGAAGTCGGCCTGGGCCGCTTGGTCGCCCGTGTCGTCCCCATCGGCGTCATGAAAGGGTAGTTGACCTGAGATGCCTTTTCAGCTGACGACTTTGTCGATGTCTTTTTCGGCGTAGTCCTCGAAGTTCAGGGCCATCACGAATTCGCTCTTGAGCATCATGTAGTGGCTTTTCTCGACCTTGCTGAGGTATTCCAACATGCGTCTTTTTTCGGCCTTGACTCGGGGGGCGAGTCCAGCGTAAAAATTTTGCGCCGCTTGCTCGGCATTCATCGCCTGATAGAGGATATCGGTGAGTGACGAGGAGGGTTTGATCACGACGGCCGGAAGCAGCGCGGGATCCACGGCCTTGGGAATGGCGATGGCCTCCCCTTTGTACATCGACTTGAACAAGTTGCGGATGACCTTTTCGTGCTTCTTTTCCTCGAAGGCCAGGATGGCGAATTTCTCTTTGAGCAGCGGGTTGTTGACCTGTCCGGCCAGCTTCCCATAGGTTTTATTAGCATCGATCTCGGCCCTGGCCGCCATCCCCAACAGTTTCTTCATTGAAAATTTCGAAAAGTTCATCGTTTGTCTCCTTTAAGCTTTGAAATTATACGCAAAGGCGGCAGATGAGTCAAAAAGTGGCTGCAAAAATTTTATTTTTTTCCTAATTTTTTTATAAGCTGCGGATAGGGGAGCGTGTTCAGGATATCCTTCTTCCCCAGCCAAGCCCGGCGGGCGATTCCCACGCCGAAGCGCATCATGGCCAGGCCGTGGGCATAGTGAGTGTCTGTGCCGATACTGATGGGAATGCCGAGTTCCTTGGCTTTTTTCAGGTAGAATTCGTTGAGGTCCAGGCGGTCGAAGTAGGCATTGAGTTCAAGGGCTTTTCCTTTTTTCTTGGCGGCCTCGAGAACTTTTTCCAGGTCCACGTCATATCCTTCCCGTCCGGAAATCAGCCGCCCTGAAGGGTGGGCGATGGTTTTGACATAAGGATTGTCCATAGCACGCGCGATTCTTTCGGTGACGTTTCTTTTAAAGCCGCTGTGGACGGCCGCCACCACAAAATCGATCTCCTTCAGAAGATCGTTCGAAAAATCGAGCGTTCCGTCCGGGAGGATATCCGCTTCTGTACCTTTGAGGAGCTTAATCCCTTTCAGGGCGCGGTTGAGCTCATCGATTTCCCTGATCTGTTTTTTGAGCCGCTCGAGGCTCAGGCCGTGGGCATACTTGACCGACTGGGAATGATCGCAGACGGCGATATATTCATAGCCCATTTTGCGGCCGAGCTCAGCGATTTCCCTGAGGCTGAGGTTCCCATCGCTCCATTCCGAGTGGACATGGAGGTCGCCCTTGATGTCCGAATAGTCAACGATGGTCGGAAGCTTCCCTTCACAACCGAGCTCGATCTCCCCGCGGTCCTCGCGCATTTCCGGCGGGATGAGCGGCAGGCCCAGGACGCGATAAATATCTTCTTCTTCTTTGCCGGCGAGTTTCTTCTGGCCCCGGAAGATTCCATATTCGGAGATCTTGAGCCCTTGGTCCTTGGCCATCCCGCGGAGCCTGATGTTGTGGGCTTTTGAGCCCGTGAAATATTGGAGAGCCGACCCAAATTCCGAGTCGTCGACGATCCTGAGATCCACCTGGCGCTCCGTTGTCTCGGTCTTGATGACGATCGAGCCTTTTGTTTCGCCCTCGGCCTGAACGCGCAGTGCTTTTGGATATCGCGCGAAATAGCCGATAATCTCGGCGCCGTCCTTGCCGCTGGCCAGGATATCGATATCGCCGATGGTCTCTTTCATCCGGCGCAGCGAGCCGGCCGCGGAGATCCGCTTGATCTTGGGCATCTTTTTCAAGTAGCCGATGACCTCGTCGGCGATCGAGCTGGCCTCATAGATCGAAATGCGCTCCTGGACTTTCTCGTAGGCCTCGATCCCTTTCCGGATGTTTTCCACTTTCTTTTCGCCCATGCCGTAGAGCTTGGCCATGGACCCGTCGGCGATCACTTTTTTCAGGTCTTCGAGGTTCCGGACGCCCAGCTCTTTTTGAACGAGATGGATGGTCTTCCCGCCCATATTCTGTATTTCGAGAAGCTCGAGCAGGCTTTCGGGGACACTGGATAGAGCTTCCTGGTATTTTTTCATTTTGCCTGTTTTGAGATATTCTTCGATCTTGGCGGCGATTCCGGTTCCGATCCCTGGAATTTCCTGAAGCTTTTTTTCGACGGCGATCTTCTCGATATCCTCGCCGAGATCTTCAAGAATACGCGAAGCTTTCCGGTAGGCGATGACCTTGAACCCGATTTCTCCCTTGATTTCAAGGGCATCGGCGATGCGGCTGAAGAGGGCGGCGATCTCCTTGTTTTTCATAGGCTTACTTTATATCTTGAACTAAATCTGATGTTCAATCAAATCCGATTTTTATTAGCAGGTCTTTTAAGCGCAGATCGCCATGGACAGAATTTCATCATCGGTGACTGGAATGCCAATTCTGTTCATGCTCATATCCTTGCTCTAGGCCGTTGCCGTATTGGTCACATTGTCGATAAAACGGTCGTTGGCTAAAGGACTGTCGATCGGATTTCCTTTCAGGTCATAATTTGGGAAAGGCCAGAGTATATCGTCGGGCAACGTAAAAAAGCAAATCCTTGTACGCCGGCAGGCGAAATCCTATGCTCGGGATTATCCGGAGATCACTTCGTCAAATTCATTTTTTTTAAGATCGTGTCGAACCGCGGATCGCGGGCGAGGACCGGCATGATCATTTCCGTATAAACGTGAATGAAGGCCATTAAGATATCGCGCTCCTGGATCGCCGTTTCCAACCACGGAATGGCGCTGTCGAGGTCACCGAGAGCGGCGAATCCCCAAGCTATACACACGGGTGAAACTGGAAGTTTCTTTCTGTCCTCGAGCTCCGCGGCCAAAATCTCATCGGCTTTTTTGCGGTCTCCCTTCTTCAAATGAGACAGCAGGAGCATGACTTCGTTCCAACCTGGGAAAACGACAAGTTCGCGCCCTTTTTCAAACGTCTTTATGGCTTCGTCATAAAGGCCTTTTAGATAGTAGGCCATTCCGGCATGGAAATAAGCCAGCCCGAAGTTGGGATCGATCTGCTGCAGCTTTGTGAATTCCGCCAGGGCTTCGTCGTAGCGGCCGGCGGTGTTATGAAGGGCGATCGACCAGGCATAGAAGAGGGGCGTCAGTGGATCGAGGGACAAGGCGTGCTTGATCTCCCGGACGCTTTCGTCGAACCTCTTCCTGTTCATTAGCAGCCAGGCATATTGCCCCCGGGACATCGCGTCGCCCGGATTGAGCGTCAGGACCCGGCGGTAGCTCTCCTCTGCGGCCGGCCAATTCCATTCGAACCAGAACTGCAACGAGGCCGCGACGGCATGGGCCTCGGCCAGATCCGGGTCCAGGGCCAACGTTTTTTCGAGCGCCGCCTTGGCTTTCTGGTACATCTCGGCCGGCGGCGCCAGGTTCATGTTCGCCAGGGCCAAATAAACGTTGGCGACGCCCGCGTGGGCCAAGGCGAAGTTCGGGTCCTGGTCGAGGGCATCATGGTAAAAATTTAGGGCCTTTTGGATGGATTCGGGATTCGGCCGGGCGAGGAAATAGAGCCCCTTCAAATAGAGATTGTAGGCTTCCGGGTTGACGGGTCGGGATCGCTTCAAGATCTTGGCTTCCTCGGGTGTCAAGGCGGCTCGAATCTGTTTGGCGATCGACAGAGCCGCCTCGCTCTGCAAGGTCAGCACGTCGCTCAACTCGCGCTCGTAACTATCCGTCCACAGGTTGCTTTCGGATGCGGGGTCGATCAAGCGTGCGATGATTCGCACACGATTTCCCGTACGCGACACGGAACCTTCTATCACCGCGTCCACGCCCAGCTCCGCCGCGATCTCACGCAGTGGCTTATTGATACCCTTGAACCGCATTACGGAGGTCCGGCAGATGACCTTGAGGGCACTGATCTTCGACAGGTTGGTGATCAGCTCATCGGTCATGCCGTCGGAAAAGTACTCCTGGTTGGGATCGCCGGAGTAGTTCGCGAGCGGCAGAACCGCAAGCGAGCGAATGGTCGCTTCCTTCGGCTTGCCGAAAAGGATGTCGCGCACACCTCCGACGTTGAATGCAATGACCGATGCCAGGATGCCTAGGCAGGCCAGCCCGGCATAGGCGCAGATCTTGCTGATCCCGAAGACCTTGCCCCGGAATAAGCCCGATTTAGCTCTCAGGGGCTTGAGCCCCTCGCTGACCGCTTTCAGGTCTTCGAGTACCTCACCCATGCCCTGATAGCGGGCGTTTGGGTTTTTCGCCAGGGCCTTGAGAATAATCGATTCCAGCCCTTTCGGGAGATCTTTCCTGGTCTTCCCGATGGGCTCGGGATCCGTTTTCAAGATTGAGTGGATCAGGCTCTGCTCATAATCTCCCTTGAATGGCAGCCGGTCCGAGACCATCTCATAGAGGACAACACCCAGCGACCAGATGTCCGTGCGATGATCGACAGCCTTGCCCTGGGCTTGCTCGGGCGACATGTAAGCCACCGTGCCCAAAGTGACGCCTTCTCGCGTCAGTGATACCTCGCCGCCGAGCTTGGCCAGGCCGAAATCCATGACCTTGGCCGACCCTTTGTCCGTCAGCATGATATTGCCGGGTTTGATGTCCCTGTGAATGATCCCTTTTTTGTGCGCTTCCTCGAGTCCTTCGGCCGCCTGGATGGTGATCGCCACAGCTTCCTCTGTCTTAAAAGGACCTTTTTTGAGTTTATCTTTGAGGCTCTGTCCTGCCACGAATTCCATAGCGATGTAAGATTTTCCTTCCGCCTCCTCGACCTCGTAGACCGTGCAGATGTTGGGATGAGAGAGTGCCGCGGCGGCCTGGGCTTCTAGAATAAAGCGCTTCTTGGCTTCTGGATCTCGACCTAGCTCGGGCGGCAGAAACTTAAGGGCAACCGGCCGCTTGAGCTTGGTATCCTCGGCATTATAGACGATTCCCATTCCCCCGCTTCCGACCTCTTTGATGATTTTATATTTGCCGGCGAAAAGTGTTCCGATGAGGGGCTCTTTTACGGGCGGTTGAAGGGTTTGGGTGACGGAGATTTCCGCCGGCTGGAGGACAGGCGTTCCGCACTTACTGCAGAAACGGGAATCCTTAAGAATTTCAGAATGACACTTGGTGCATTCCACGGCTCGAGTCTTCCGTTCCGGCCTTTTCGCTCTTTGGCTAAAGAATAGCAGCAGGAAAGGGTTGTGTCAAATTAAGAATATTAAGCAGAAGAGAGTCGGCCTAAAAAGAGAATCTCGCTCCAACCCTCGCCGACCTCTTTATCATAGGCCCGGTAGACCCGCCCCATGCCCCGGCGCCAAGCTCCTCGATCAGCTCGAACCGCCCCGCGAACAGCTTCCCTTTGCCCAGTCCTTCGGGCTTTGTCTCGAGCGTCCTTGTGACGGCGATCTTCGCCCCCATCCCGCTCGCGCCCGTCTCGAGCTTGGTCGCGCACTTCGCGCAGAACACCGCCCCGTCCGGGTTCTCAAATTGACAGTTTGGGCACTTCACCGCGTCTAAGCCTCTCTCAGGGCCGCGATTTTTTTGCGGCTGTCTTTAAGTATCTCAGGTCTTCTAGATCCTTATGCCGACGGATGGCTTCTTTGTTCTTGATGAGCTGATCGAGGCCGATGAAAAAAACCGAATATGTCCTCTTCTTGATTTTCATTGCTTCCCGGACTCTCGATTTCCAGGCGTTTCCAAATGATACGCCTGTGATGGAGCTGATCAAATCGATGCGATTCGGCGGAACTCCGAATTGGACGATGACACCTCGAGAAGTCAATTCACGAGGCGATTGGATTCCCGGGATAGCGCCTTGCCAAAATTGACCCAGAGCCCGGTAGAGTCGCCGAGTGTTATCGGCTGTCGGCTCATAAAAGAAATCGACATCTCCGGTTAGCCTGGCAAAGCCGTGGTAGATTACAGCCTCACCGCCGACGATGACATACTTGACCTTGTGGGTCGAAAGCAATCTGAGAAATTCTTGGATATCGGGGGAAAAATGGGATGCCTTCATCTCTTCTTGGGGCGTACTCGGACATCTCTAGCGGCTATCCCAAAAGCTCTGGATTTCAGTTTCTTGGCAGCCTTTTGCCTTTCTCCAGGACTCAAGCTCAGTTGCTGCTGGATGTCCCATAATTCGGCGTCAGCAAAGTTATGAGATATATGAACGACCCTTTTTAGGGTTTTCATTGAGCGATATTTTCCTTGAATATCCCCGAAATATTCTAACAAAACGGGCTGCCCTGCGCAAGAAAAGAAAGGGCTCTGGGTTTCTTCTGTCAGGATTTCAGCGCGGCGAGGCGGGCTTTGGCGTCCTCGACTTCGGGGAGGCCGGGATCGGCGTCCTTGAAGAGGTCGAGGAATTTACGGTAATTCGTGGCGGCCTTGGCGCGGTCGCCTTTCTGCTCGAAGATCTTGCCCAGCATGTAGAAGCTCCGCGAATAGGCGTCGGCGTAAACGATCCGGCCGTTGATGAGCGAAACGATCTTTTCGTAGGCCAGACGAGCATTATCCAGGTCCCCAGCCGCGTATAGGGTCGAGGCCAATAGTTCGTCGAAGTAAATGGGGCCATAAAAATTGAGGACAGGATAGAAACACAAGCGGACGAATTCCCCGAGCGTTCCGCTCGCTCGAGAATAATTCTTGTCGGCGAGGTCGAAAAGAGCCCGGCCAAAAGACGTGTATTTTGCCAATTTCGGGAATACGGCTTTCTGGTCCTGGACGTGAGCCTCGATCTCGTCCGTGACCTCCTGCAATTCCTTGCGTTGATTCAGGCCCAGATAGACGACGCCGATGGAAGCGAGCGTTCTGCAAAAACCATGGCCAGCCTGTTGATCGGACGAGATCAGAAATTTTTTCGCCCTTCCAAGGTCATCCGAGGCTTGGGCATTTTTTCCCTGCCGGAAATGGATATAGCCAAGATAGTAATGATCTGTCCCCAAGCCCCCATAATCGCCGTTCTTTTGATCCAACTCCGCCGCAGCCTTCCATTTTTCCGCCGCTTTTAGGTATTTGCCTTGCATCAAATACAAATAGCCGGACATATACAGGCCGGTCCCTCGATCGGAGGAGCCCTCGCTCCTCTCGAGCTTCAGATACTCTTTTTCGGCATCCTGGAAATCTCCCCGAAGATGATGGATCTGGCCTTTCGTCCAGATCGCCAAAAACTGTCCAGGGTCCAGATCGAGAGCTTTTTCGGTTTCCGATAGAGCTTGGTCGAATTTCCCCACGGAGGCCAGCGCCAATGCCAGCTCGTTCCGGGCCACAGACGTCCTGGATTCATCGACCCAGGAGCGGGCAATCTCTTCCGCTTTGGGGATCCAGCCTTTTGCCGTATAGCTGTTGAAAAGGAACCATCTGAGAAATTCTCCCGCGCCCTTGATTCGATTGGCGGGTTCGAGAACGGCGATCGCCCGGTCGAAATCTTCACCGAACATGTAGGTCTCTCCCAGGATCTGCCGGCCGGTGGAATCGTCGGGATAGGTTTCCAGGAGCTTGTTCAGGGCTTCGACCGCCCGGCCGACCGTCTTCGAGGAGCGGCGGAAGTAGCCGGCCTCGATGTAAGAGCGTTCTCGCAGCGGCAAGCGATTGGCACGGTCCAACGCCTTCCGAAAGTTTTCGTTGGCCTCGGAGCCTTCGTAGTTAAAGGTGTAGACGTCTCCCAAAGCCCGATAGGCCATGGCGAATCCCGGGTCGATGGCGATCGCCTTCTCCAAGAGCTTGATGGCGGCGGGAAGGTTGAACGAGAGTTCGAACTCCCGGATGCCTTCATCGTAATATTTCAAGGCCTCGCGCGAACGGGTCAGGATCTGTCCCACGTCTTCATTGATATCGCCTGCGATCTGCTCGGAGGAAAGGTTTAAGTCCGACTTGATCTTATTTTCCAGTTCATCCACTCGCGGGAAAATGGCTTCTTCGCCGTCACATTGGATATTGGGTGAGCTGACGACTTCTCCCGTGTCCGGCTTCTGAAGCGTCAGCGCCACGATGATGCTTTTCCCGGCTTTCATCAAACTCCCGCTCAGGGTGTAGGTCGCTTCTCCCTCTTTCGCGACTTTCACCAGGTCTTCGTTCGAATATCTCGGGGCTTCCTCCAACTTCAGTTTTTTCAGCAGGCTGAAAATCCTGTCGGGAGGCAGAACATTGATATATTTGGATTGGTTGAGCTTCGATATGAGCAAAGTGGTGAGGCCCGTTTTCCACGTATCCAGGTTTTTGTCTTTCGACATGTTCTCAAAATAGAGGACGGCGAGAGTGGGCTTGCCCGAGGCGGGCGAGCGAGGCTGTTTTTTGGGCAGGACGCGAAGGGCAATGAAGGCGGCGAGGACCATGACGATGACTCCGAGCGCGGGGATGATAAAGCGCCTCACACCGGTTGGCTTCTCCCGGGAGATCCGGATGGTCGGCCGGGCTTTGAGCGCGACGCGTTCCGAAATCGGCAGTCCCTCTTCGATGCGGATGAGGTCCGCCAGAAGCTCCTCCGCCGTCTGATACCGGCTCTCTTTCTGCTTCTCGAGGCACCGGAGAATCAGCTTGTTGAACGGCTCTGGAATTTCTGCCTTAAGCTTGCGGGGAGCGAGGGGCAGCTCATTTTTATGCTTGTAGGCGACCGACAGGGGAGAGTCGCCCTAAAACGGCACCCGCCCCGTCGCCATCTCGAAGAGAATCGCCCCCATGGCGTACAGATCCGTCCGCTGGTCGGCTTCCAGCCCCTCCACTTGCTCGGGCGCCATGTATTCAGGCGTCCCGATGATCATCCCCTCGGCGGTCATACCGGCCGCGCGCAGGGAGCGGGCAATCCCGAAGTCCATGATCTTGGCGTTCCCCTCTTTATCCACCATGACGTTCTGCGGTTTGAGGTCGCGGTGTACGACGCCGAGGTTATGCGCTTCGGCCAGGCCTTCCGCCACCTGCTTGGCGATCGAGAGGGCCTGCCCGGTCGGGAGCGCCCCCGTCTGTTTGATCAACCCCTTCAGGTCCTGGCCGGGGACGTATTCCATCGTGATGAAGAGCTGCTTGCCGTCCTGATGGAGCTCGTGCATCCGGCAGACGTTGCGATGGGTGATCCGGCGGGCCAGCTTGATTTCGTTCCGGAAGCGGTCGACGGTCCGTTCGCCCAGGACGATCTCGGGGTGGAGGATTTTAAGGGCGATCTCCTCGCCGACCTCTTTGTCATAGGCCCGGTAGACCCGCCCCATGCCCCCGGCGCCGAGCTCCTCGATCAGCTCAAACCGGCCGGCAAAGACAGTCCCGCGCGTCGGTTCTTCCGGAGTGGTCTCGAGGGTTTTAGTGAAGGATATTTGGTCCTTCAAGCCGGCCGAAGGAATCTTTTTTTTAGGCTGCGGCGCTTTCCCGGAGATGTCCAGCTTAGTCCCGCATTTGCTGCAGAATGAACTGTCCTCAGGCTGGATCGTGTGGCACTTTGGGCATTTCATCGAGTTCTAGGGTTTCAAGGTATTTTCGGCAGAGACGGACATCTTCACGTCGTATCTTTTTTCAGCCTGTAAATAGCGAAAACGCTTATCCCCATGCGGACAAAACTATATCGCCGGCCGCTTGTCGGTGTCAACAGAAAACCTATTTAATATCCAAGCTGATATCCGAGTTTTAAATTGTAAGACTGCGGCCGTCGAATGAGTCATCCTGTCACCTTCATGCGTCTTGAAGTTAGAGGAGAGGTTATTTATAATCTGGGACAAATGCTTTTTGAATATATCCAGACCGCATAAGAAGGAAATCGGAGTCGATCTTTTATCAAGAATTCTTAAACAGGCTGATATCGCGAAAAGCCAGTGGTTTGCCGGTGTTTAATCGGATGATGGAATAAAAAGAAAATGCGGATAATCTTGGCCGGATACAACATCGACCGCGAGGTCATCGAGGACCTCAAGAAGCATTCCCCGCCGCGCCTGGACATCACGCCCGAGACGCTGTCTGCCTCCTACGCCAGGATATCACGGGATCCGCGACCGGTGGACGAGCTGCGGCGCATCGCCCGCCAGGAAGTGGAAAAGGCGCGACGCTCCAACCAGAATATTATTTTCAAAATGGGCCATCACTCGGTGGCCGAGCATGCCGTTTTTAATTTCGACATCATCGGCGTCAGCCGGCTGGCCATCGAGGAGATCGAGAAGTTCCGGCTGTGCTCCTACACCGAAAAATCCCAGCGCTACATCACGCTCAAAGATGATTTTGTCCTGCCCGCGGAGATTATCGGGGCGGGAAAGCAGAATATTTTCGTCGAAACGATAAAAAGCCAAAATTTCCTCTACCTTAAGCTTTATGAAAAGCTCCGGCCCTATTTTTTCGAGAAGAATCCCGACCTGGCCGGGAATCCAAAGAAACACTCGATCCTGGACGGCTGGGCCAAGGAGGATGCGCGCTATGTCGTGAGTCTGGCGACCGAAGGGCAGCTGGGGATGACGATCAATGCGCGCAACCTCGAATTCCTGATCCGTCGGTTTGCTTCAAAAAAATTAGCGGAACTGCAAGAACTCAATGGGCGAATCTATGAGTTGGCCAAGGAGGTCGCGCCGTCCATTATTTTATTTACCGAATCCAGCGACTTTGATGCGATGATCTATGAAGAATTTGGGGAAGAAGCAGTGGTGCTGATGGGCCCCTCCTCTAAAAAAGAGAAGGCGCCTGCGAGTGAAACGGTCCGCCTGGTCGATTGCACGCGCGGAGGCGACGATAAGCTTCTGGCGTCGATTCTGCACGCGAAGTCATCGCTCTCTTACGAGCAAGGCCTGGCCAAGGTCAAGGCGCTGAAGCCGCGCCAGAAACGCCAGCTGGTGAAGGCTGCCTTCATGCGGATGGAGTTCTATGATTTTCCCCTGCGCGAGTTCGAGTATGTCAATTTCACGTTCGATATTGTACTTTCGGCTTCTTGTTTTGCCCAACTCAAGCGCCATCGCATGGCCACGCTGACCTGCCAGGATTATGATCCCGGGCTCGGTGTGACGGTCCCTCCCTCGATCGTAGAGATAGGAGCGAAACAAGAATTTATGGACATGATCGAGCGGACCACCGACATCTATTTTCGGCTGAAAAATCATGTCGGCCGGGCGGCGGATTATATCCTGACCAACGCCCATCGCCGTCGCGCGCTCCTAAAAGTTAACGCCCGCGAACTCTATCATGTCTCGCGCTTGCGCGAAGATGCCACGGCCCAGTGGGATATTCGCGAGCTCTCCGCGAAAATGTCGGCCCTGGCCAAAAAGGCCATGCCTTTGGCCTGCCTGCTCCTCGGGGGAAAGGACAGTTATCCGGAAATTTATAAAAAGGTTTTTGGCAGGAACCCGAAGATCGTGCCCCCGGATCTAAGACAATAGACCTGCCTTAATTTAACCTGGCGGATATTCCCGCTTCACCTGTTTCGAGAGAAAATCCGCTCTTCGCAAAGGCTCCGGAATTCTGAAACCGCCGGTTGTTTGAAGGATGATTTCCATAGCGTTTTTTAGGGAAACCTTATGGCCCGGGGAAATGAAGAGAGGCCGAACATGATCTCGCGTCCGAAGCACGGCGCCGACAATTTTTTCTTGGAAGAGCAGGGGAGAATGGGCGCCCCTTTTCCAGTCTGGTTCTTCAAATTCCCCGACCAGCCTGGATTTAGCGCATCCGATCGTCGGTTGATCCAGAAGAACACCAATGTGGGATGCGATTCCCATGCGCCTGGGATGGGCGATGCCCTGGCCGTCGATTAAAATGAGGTCCGGTTTGGCCTTGAGGAGCCGGAGAGCACGGATGATTGCCTCGCCCTCCCGGAATGATAAATATCCCGAGATGTAAGGAAAAGAGACTGGTGAAACGGCGCACACCTCGTCCAGCAAAGCAAGCTCAGGAAAGGCAAAAAGACAGGCAGCGGCAAAAACCTGGTTCTCTGAAAAGGCCGCATCCACACCGGCGATGAGCTTGGGCTTTTTCCGGAGAGGAGTGCAACGGACTTTTGCCGCAAGAGATTCCTGGATTTTTCTTGTCTGCTCGATGTTATCAGGCCATTTCATAGTTGTCGTGCCGATCCCTTTTGGAAGGAGATCCTATTTTATCTTTTTGGAAATAAGCTTGAAGAACCTTCGCTTGCCAATTTTCACGACATATTCTTTTCCGGGCTGCAATTCGAGCTTTAACGCGATATCTTCGATGCGGGTGCCGTCTAGATACACTCCACCTTGACGGATCAGCCGCTTGGCCTCTCCGCGTGAAGGACACATGCCATATTTTACCAATAGGTCAATAATATCTATTCCCGCTTTGTCGCCAACATGAATTCCATCTGATCCTGATATAGCGAGATCCTCTGGCAATATGAATTTTGGCTCGATATCCTCTGGATTTTCCTTGTCCTTGAAGATCCGGTCGAAGTCTTCGGCCGCTTGATCGGACGCGGCCTGGCCCCAGAAATCGGCGACGATGGATTTGGCCAGGTTGACCTTGAGATCGCGAGGGTTCACTTTGCTCTCGGCGGCCTCTTTTTTCCAGCCCTCGATCTGGGCCTGAGGGACGTCGGTCAGGAGTTCATAGTATTTGAACATCAGCGGGTCGGAAATGGACATGATCTTTCCGAAAATTTCCTTGGCCGGCTCGGTGATGCCGACATAATTGCCCAGTGACTTGCTCATTTTCTCGACGCCGTCCAGTCCTTCGAGCAGGGGCGTTGTGACGATCACCTGCGGTTCCTGTCCATATTCGCGCTGGATTTCGCGAGCGACAAGCAGGTTGAATTTCTGGTCGGTCCCGCCCATTTCGACATCCGCCCGCAGCGCCACGGAATCATACCCCTGGCAGAGAGGATAGAGGATTTCATGGAGGGAAATGGGCAACCCAGTTTTGAGCCTCTTTGTGAAGTCATCGCGCTCCAGGATTCGGGCCACGGTGCACTTGGCGCTGAGCTCGATAAACTCGTAGCTGGTTAGGGCGCCCAGCCAGCGGGAGTTAAAGTCGATGATCGTTTTTTGGCGGTCGAGAATCTTGAAAATTTGGGCTTTGTAGGTCTCGGCATTTTTTGCGATTTCTTCCCTGGTCAGCGTCGGGCGTGTCGCCGAGCGTCCCGAAGGGTCTCCGATGAAGCCCGTAAAATCGCCGATGAGAAAGACGACATCATGCCCCAGATCCTGGAAGTGCTTCATTTTGCGTAAAATGACCGTGTGGCCGAGATGAATGTCCGGGGCCGTGGGGTCGAAACCGACTTTGACCAGAAGAGGCTTCTTTTCCTTAATCGAGCGGGCGAGTTTGGCTCGGAGCTCGTCTTCCTGGATGATCTCGACGCAGCCTTTTTTCAGGTATTCGAATTGTTCGTCGGCAGGTTTCATCGGCCCGTTGTTCCTTCAGAGAATTTGGGAGTCCTTATTATATATAGATTGCCGGGGTAATTAAAGAAAAATCGGGGTCAAACCTACTCGTTACGCACAATAAGCCAGGGGAAGTTGCGTAACGAGTAGGTTTGACCCCGGTGATTATCTAATAAAAACGCGGCGGCCGCGGACTTCGAGCCGGCCCTCAAAAAAAAGCTGGACGGCTTCGGAATAAATTTTGTGCTCTTCCACCAGGATCCTTGCGCTCAATATCTCTTCCGTGTCGTCCTGGAAGACCGGCACGACGGCCTGGACAATGATGGGGCCCATGTCGACCTCGGCCGCCACGAAATGGACCGTGGCCCCGGAATAGCGAACGCCCCAGTCGATCGCTTTCTGCTGGACATGGAGCCCCGGGAAGGAGGGGAGCAAGGCCGGATGGATATTCATGATCCGCTTTTTGAATTCGTTGCAGAACATGGGCGTCAAGACCTTCATGTAGCCGGCCAGGCAGATGAGGTCGATGCCACGTTTCCGGGCTTGGCGGATGATCTCTTGATCGTAATCTTCCTTGACGGGATAAAGCTTCGGGTTGATATAGAGCGTTTCTAATCCTCGTTCTTGGGCGATCTTCAGGCCCGCGGCCTCTTCTCGATTGCTGAAGACGAGGGCGACCTCGGCGTCGATCTTTCCGGCCCGGATGGAGTCATGGATGGCCCGGAAATTCGAGCCCCGGCCGGAGATCATGACCATGATCCGGCCGTGTTTCCTGGGGCTGACAAAGATTTCATCGGCCATAAGCGCTTCCTTATTTTATTCTAAAGAAATCTGGGATCGCGTCTTTCCAGGCTTTGAAGGCCTGCTTGATAGGCACGCTGACGAGCTTTTTTCCTCGGTGAGTCATCTGGATATTTTTTCCGCCGGTCCTGCCGATCATTGTCGCAGGGACCTTTCTTTTTTTTGCCAATTCCAGGAGCTTTCTCATTTTCGAGACTTGAACGGAGACGATGATCCTGGATTGCGTTTCACCGAAAAGCAGGGCATCCGGCCGCAATTCATCCTTAAGATCGATCCGGCAACCGATTTTGTCCCGGCTGAAGAAACAGCACTCGGCAAGGCAGACGGCCAGACCGCCCTCTGAAATATCATGAGCGGACTGGATGAGTCCGGCCTCGATCGCCCTGAGACAGAGTTCCTGGACGGCTTTCTCTGTTTTGAGGTCGATGGCCGGCGGCGTCCCTTTTTCTTCGTTAAACAAAACCTTCAGATATTCCGAGCCGCCCAGCTCTTCCTTGTTTTCGCCGAGGAGCACGATCGCATGTCCTTCTTTCTTGAACCCAGGCGTCACCGCCTTGGCATAATCCTTGATCAGGCCGACGACGCCGAGCACGGGCGTCGGATAGATGGAAATCCCTTCGGTGTCGTTATAGAAGCTGACATTCCCGCCGGTGACAGGAATGGCAAATGCGTTGCAGGCCTCGGCCATACCCTCAGTCACTTCCTTGAACTGTCCCATGATCTCGTGTTTTTCGGGGTTGCCGAAGTTCAAGCAGTTGGTCACGCCGACCGGTCTGGCTCCCACGCAGGCCAGGTTGCGGCAGGCCTCGGCCACGGCCGCGATGGCACCGCTCTTCGGGTCGAGATACGTATAAAGGGAATTTCCATCCAGCTTCATGGCCACGGCCTTCTTGGTATCCTTGATCCTCAACACGGACGCATCCGCCCCGGGAAGGAGAATCGTGTTGGTCAGGACCTGGTGATCATACTGACGATAGACCCATTCTTTATCGGCGATCGTAGGTGAAGAGAGCAGCTTTAAAAGCGCTTTGCCGCAATCCCCGGGCAGAGGATATTTGTTCAACAAGAATTCCTGCTTCGGTCGCGCAGGCTCGCTATATTCTCGTTTATAAACAGGGCAGAGGTCGATGATTGCCGCCACTGGAATATCGACGACGGCTTCGCCCTTAAACAAGACCTTGAGCTTTCCGCCTTCGGTCACTTTGCCAATTTCGACGGCGTCCAGGTCCCATTTGGCGAAGACATCCTGGACATCCTTCACTTTCTCTTTCTTCGTGACAATCAGCATGCGCTCCTGCGACTCCGAAAGCATGATCTCATAAGGGTTCATGCCCTCTTCGCGCTGGGGGACGAGGTCCAGGTCGATCTCGATGCCGGTTCCCGATTTGGCGGCCATTTCGGATGTCGAGCAGGTGAGCCCCGCTGCGCCCATGTCCTGGATGCCGACGATCAATTCTTTGGCCATGACTTCCAGGCAGGCTTCGAGGAGGAGCTTTTCCTTGAACGGATCCCCGACCTGGACATTCGGCCTTTTGTGTTCCGTCTCTTTGCCGAATTCCGCCGAGGCCATCGTGGCGCCGTGGATTCCGTCCCGGCCCGTCTTGGAACCGACATAGAGAACGGAATTTCCGACGCCTTCGGTTTTCGCGTAGAAAATCTTATCCTTCTTGGCGACTCCCAGGCAAAAGACATTGACCAGCGGATTCAGGGAGTAACAGTCATTAAAATACACATCGCCGCCGACGGTCGGCACGCCCATCGAATTGCCATATGAAGAAATGCCCGCGATGACGCCGTCCATAATGGATTTGTTTTTGGGCAGCGCCAGGGGGCCGAACCGCAAGGAATCCATGATGGCGATCGGCCTGGCCCCCATCGTGAAGATATCGCGCAGAATGCCGCCCACTCCAGTCGCGGCCCCTTGGAAAGGCTCGATGAAGGAAGGGTGGTTGTGGGATTCGATCTTGAAGACGATGGCCAGCCCGCCGCCGATGTCGATGATGCCGGCGTTTTCGCCGGGCCCCTGGATGACGTGCTTTCCCTTGGTGGGCAATTTCTGGAGATAGAATTTGGAGCTCTTGTAGCTGCAGTGTTCCGACCACATCGCCGAAAAAATGCCCAGCTCGGTGAGGTTGGGCTCGCGGCCGATGAGGCTGACAATGAGGTCGTATTCGTCTTGCGTCAGGTTGTGATTGTCTAGGATTTTTTTGTCGATCATGGATTCCTTTCGTTGCGGAGCGCCTCATCCAGTGCGGGTCCTGTCACGGCCCATCCCCGTCCGTCCTCACAAAAAAATGAGAGACTTGTCCTAGAATTTCTAAACTCGGTACGGGTCCTCATCATTTTTTTGTTCCGGGCGGGCGGGGAGCCCCTGTGCCGCGCCACCCACACTGGGCTTCGGACGCTCATGATGATAGATCATTGTTTCACAATCATCGATTTAAAAATAACCAGGCCGTCGGAGCTTCCCAGGAGCGCTTCCGAGGCCCGCTCGGGATGGGGCATCATGCCCATGACGTTGCCCTGCTTGTTCATCAGTCCGGCAATGCAATTCAGAGAGCCGTTGACATTGGCCTCCTCGTTGAGTCTCCCTTTTTCATCCGTATAGCGGAAGAGGACCTGCTTGTTCTTTTCGATCTCCTCCAGGACCTGGGGTGGCGCATAATAATTCCCATCAAAATGAGCGATCGGGATTTTGAGGACCTGCCCTTTCTTTCCCTTATGAGAAAAGCGGGTCCTGTTGTTTTCGATCCGGATGTGGACGAACCGGCAGAGGAATTTGAGATTCTTGTTCCTCAACATGGCGCCCGGCAGGAGGCCCAGTTCGAGCAGCACCTGGAAGCCGTTGCAGATGCCGAGCACGAGCCCGCCCCGGTCGGCGAAATCCCTGACTTCCCGCATGAGCGGAGAGAACCGTGCGATGGCGCCGGACCTTAAATAATCGCCATAAGAAAATCCCCCCGGCAGGACGACACAATCCACCCCCTTGAGGTCATGGTCCTTGTGCCAGAGGTACGTTGTCGGTTGCCCGACGACGTCCTTCAGGGCATGGAACGTATCAAAATCGCAGTTGGAACCCGGGAAAACGACGACTCCGAATTTCACCCTCGTTATTCCTTATCGAATCGCTTTCCAATCGCCCCTGACTCCTCTTTTCTAAATGAGGGAGAGAGGAGATCGTTTGTTCCTGTCTCATTCTTCGATGATCTGCCAGGTAAATTTTTCGATGATGGGGTTGGCCAGGACCTTGTCCGAAATTTCGGGGATGGCTTTTTCGAGCTCTCCCCGCGGGATGTCTTTGAGGTCGATCTCGAACACCTTGCCCTGCCGGACATCCTTAATGAATCCGTAGCCCAAAGTGTGGAGGGCATTTTTGACCGTCTGCCCCTGTGGGTCGAGGACGCTGTCCTTGAAAGACACAAGTATTCTAACTTTCATGGCCGAGGACCCTTTCAAATATATAATCGATTTTTTCGAGGTATGGCTTGAGAGAAAAGCACCTCTCCATTTCCTCACGCGTGAGATGCTTTTGGATGTCCGGGTCGGCCAGGACGAGGGCCTTGAAATCGAGGTTCTCATTCCAGGCTTTGAGGGTGTTTCTTTGGACGAGCTGATAGGCTTCGTCGCGCGTCAATCCTTTTCGGGTGAGCGCCAGGAGCACGCTTTGGGAGAAGATCAGGCCGCGGGTGGCCTGGATATTTTTCTCCATCCGGTCCGGATGGACGACCCAGTTCTTGATGATGTCCGTTATCTCGGTCAGCATGTAATCCGTGAGGACGAAGGAATCCGGGAAAATAATCCTTTCGGCCGACGAGTGGGAAATATCCCGCTCGTGCCAAAGCGCAATGTTCTCCAGGGCGACATGCAGGTTGCCGCGGACGAGCCTGGCCAGCCCGGAGATGCGCTCGCAGCGGACCGGATTCTTTTTGTGGGGCATGGAGGACGAGCCCTTCTGGCCTTTTGTGAACGGCTCTTCCAACTCCAGCACCTCGCTTTTTTGGAGGTGGCGGATTTCGACCGCGAATTTTTCGAGAGATGCGGAAACCAGGGCCAGGACGCCCATGACTTCGGCGTGCCGGTCGCGCTGAAGGACCTGGGTCGATACCCTGGCCGGCTCCAGCCCGACTTTTTTCAAGGCGAAGACCTCCACCTTAGGGTCGAGGTGAATATAGGTTCCGACCGATCCCGAGATCCGTCCGACGCTGATGACTTCGATCGCCCGCTCGAGGCGCGCCAGGTGACGCTTGATCTCTTCGTACCAGACAAGCACCTTGAACCCAAAGGTGACCGGCTCGGCATGGACGCCGTGCGTCCGGCCCATGCAGACGGTCTTTTTATGCTTGACGGCTTCTTTTTTCAGGACTTTTTTTAGCTCGGCCAGGCGGTTCTGGATCTTTTGGAGCGATTCCCGGATGAGAAGAGAAAGTGCCGTATCGACGATGTCATAAGACGTGAGCCCGACGTGGATAAAGCGGGAGTCCCCGCCGACCTTTTCCGCCACGGAGGAGAGGAAGGCGATGACGTCGTGCTTGGTGACTTTTTCAATCTCCTCGATGCGCTTGACGTCGAACCCCGCTTTGGTCTTGATCCGTTTCAGGGCCGGCGCCGGAATCTTGCCCAGCTTCGTCCAGGCTTCGCACACGGCGATCTCGACATCGAGCCATTTGCGGTATTTGTTGTCCTCGGTCCAGATAGCCCCCATATCCGGGTTGGTGTATCGTTCGATCATGAGAAATAATCCCTCCCAAATCGAGGTTAAATCATATCAACAAATGCCCGAACGGTCAACCCGGATACTCTTGGAGGGAAACCCTTCCTTAGAGTTTCTTCCTGCTGAGCATCTAAAAATAAATTCATGGGAGGATGCTCCTTGAAGGGGTGGCAGGGCGGGCGGGTCTTCCCGCGCCCGTTGGAGGGGGAACCTGTGAAAGGTTCCTCCTCCAAGAGTGTCCGCTCGCTTCGCTCTCTGCCACCCTTCCAAGGAGCCAAGACCCACGTATCTTCAGTCGCGACATTCTTGCTTCTAAGGAGCATTACGCGATGAATTTATGGGGACGGCGGCTTTTTTCGAAATATGATAGGATCTCATCGGAAAATCGGGCAGAAATCCCCAAGGAATTCGTCTAAATAGTGTCTAATTCCATGAATGACAAGATCGACGAGTTCGCCGACGAGAGGCTGGTGGAGCTTGCCAAAAAGGGCAATATTAACGCATTCGCAGAACTTGCCCGAAGGCTGCAGGAGAAAGTCTACCATACGATTTTCGGCATGACCCGCAACCATCAGGACGCCGATGACCTGACCCAGGAGACATTCATGTACGCTTACAAAGCGCTCAAAGGATTCAAGCAGAAGTCGAGCTTCTACACCTGGGTCTACAGAATCGCCGTGAATTTGACGTTGAATTTTCTCAAGAAGAAGGGCAAGGAGAAGGGCCGGGAGGATTTTGAAGACAATGCCTCGGTTTTTGACAAGGCCGCCTATACGGCCCTGTCGCCGGAGGGAGATTCGCTGAAGAGAGAGCTCAAGGAGAGACTGGACGAGGCCATCGAAGCGCTCCCATTAGCGTATAAAGCGTCTTTCAACCTAGTGGTCTTCCAGGGAATGTCCCACAGCCAGGCGGCTGAAATCCTCGGCTGCTCGGAGAACACGGTCTCCTGGAGGATGCATAAAGCTAGGAAGATGCTCCAAGAAAGGCTCAAGCCCTTTTTTTAATGAGGTGCTTCATGAGATGCAGGAAAATCGAAAAATGGATCTCCGATGGACTAGACGAGAGATTGTCTCCCGAAAAACAAGCGATCCTCAAAACCCATCTGAGCGAATGCGCTTCCTGCCGAGCTTACAGGGAGCGACTCGAAACCATCCACAAGGAGTCGCAGACGCTTTTCACTCCTCAGGTAGCTCCCGAACACTGGCAGGAGTCCCTCTCCAGACTCAAGGCCGGACTCGAGGCGGAAGAGAAGACGGGGCGGAAGAGCAGAGAACGATGGATACCCGCAATTTTCGCGAAGTGGAGATGGGCTTGGGCAGGGGCTGCCTTACTCCTCGCTGCGGCCTTGGGCTTGTATTTCATTCTCTCCGGCCCGAACGCCCGCCAGGAAATCATGGCTTTTTCCTTTGAAGACGCGGTCAACGGGATCGATCAAGAAATCAAAAACAATCCCGAGCTCGAAAAATATTTTAACTCCTTCATCCAGGATTCGATCCATGAACACGTCGGCGAGATCAGTGAGGTGGCCAATCCTTTTCATTACGAGAATTCTCTCTTCCTTGAGAGCTTGAACGAGGAAGAGCTCCAATTATTGGAATCGGCTCTAAAGAAAGAGCTGAAGTTATAGGAGGGGACCTACGACGATGAAAAAGACAACCATCCTTATCTTGAGTCTGGTGATCCTGGCCGGTTTGGCGTTCGCCTCGGCCCAGGACGATGCGCTGCAAAGACGGCAGAAAGTCCGGGAAGACCTGGTCACGCTGAGACTCCTCCGGCTGACACAGGCCCTGGACCTGACCGAAGAGCAGGCGGCCAAGATCTATCCCTCGATCAACCGGATCGAAAAGGAAAAGATGGACATCCAGAAACGAATGAGCGCCGACATTCGGGATTTGAGATCAATGGTCAATGGGCCAACGTCCAAGGAATCTGACATCGAGATAAAATATAAAAACGTAAGAGCCGCCCGGCAATCCATTAAAGACAAAGACGCCGAACTTGATGAATTCCTCGAGAAAAACCTGACGTCGATCCAAAAGGCCAAATACCTGCTGTTCCAGATCGAATTCTTCCGCGTTTTGAACGACAGCATGGACCGGGTGCGAATGATGCGCAACAAACCCCCTCTCAAAAAATAATATAGATGCGGACGGCTCTCATTCTTGGACCAAGAGAGCCGTCCAGCCGCTTAAATTCTCATCGGAGGCGAATCATCGGAATTGAACCTCCGTTTCTACGGTGAAGAACCGATAATGATCATAGATGTATCCGGCTTCATATTTGATATGTTCTTTTTCCATTTTCGTGATGAACATTTCTTTGATCGCTTGGGATCCGGGGAAGCGGATGCCGTTTTTGACAATATTGTATGAAACCGTCCAGGTGACCTTCCTTTTCAACTCCCCGATCGAGGACTCGACCTTTTCCGCGAGATTCGGGATCGAGGCCGGCTCCCATTCGATTTTGAGGATGCTCGAATCGCCGTCATCGACCCAGATTCGTCCGAAATTGTAATTTTCGTCGGTGATCTCTTTGGGCGAAGACCTGAGGACGACGGCCGTCGATGGCCCGATGTTTTCGGTGCCGAGGATTTCATACTGAAAATACGGCTGCCATGTCTTGCTGAGAAATCCGACGGGGCCGAACACCAAGTATTTGGCGGATAGCCTCATGGTCTTGGGTTGGACGTCTTTGTCGTTTTTTTTCTTGCCGTTGTCCTCGAGCAGGTCCCTTTTTTCTTTGAAATCGCCGCCCTTTTTGATCATCTGATAGTCATAAACATACGACCCCTTTTTTGTCTTTCTGATTTTCAAGTCCTCATAAAAACCCAGCCCCCCGGCTCCTTTTGCGGGAGAGAAAACCAATCTCTTCTCAAACTCGTTCGTTTTTTCCTGGATTCGCTCCTGGCAGACGAAATTCAGCGCCATGGCTTTGAGCTTTTCGCAATAATCTCCCGTTTCTTTCAAGATTTTCTCAAGTCGAGGCTGGTTTGCCGGTCTTTCTTGACCTCCGGAGTCAGTCGGGCACCTCAAGATAAGGCAGAAAAGAAAGAGCAGCGGACAGATGGCTCTTATTTTGGGCATATTCGAGCTCAATCCCCTCGATATTCTCATGAAAAGTATAAGAAGGAGGCATTTTTTTGTCAAATCGGGCATCCCGGGGTCCGGAGAAAGCCGAATTTCATTTTTTCTCTTGACAAATATCTGAAATTTCTATAGGATAATGATCGCTTCAATTTCTCGTATCCTGTGAGCTGTTACAAAAAAATTTAAAGGTTGCAGAGAAAAAGTTTCACCTAAAATAAACTTTTCTCAAAAGCTTCATTCCTGGTGGTGTTTTTTTTGCGTTGGAACGGATTTTATGCCAGCGTAGCTCAGTTGGTAGAGCGGCTGATTTGTAATCAGCGGGTCGGGGGTTCAAGTCCCTTCGCTGGCTTGAGATAGCCGCTAGAGAAATTCCGTAGCGACGCAATACATCGCAGCCGATCCTATGTGATCATGGCTTTGGGCAGGTACCAAAGTGGCTAAATGGGGCGGGCTGTAAACCCGCTGCGGGAACGCTTCGGAGGTTCGAATCCTTCCCTGCCCATTTAAGCGGGAATAGCTCAGTTGGTAGAGCGTCGGCCTTCCAAGCCGTCGGTCGCGGGTTCGAGTCCCGTTTCCCGCTCTCTGCGAAAACAATTCGGGCGCCCACGTAGCTCAGTTGGTAGAGCACATCCTTGGTAAGGATGGGGTCACCAGTTCGACTCTGGTCGTGGGCTTGGTTAAAATATGTCGCCAAATCCGAGGAATAGGAGGTAAGGGATGGCAAAGGCGAAGTTTGAGAGGACGAAGCCGCATTTAAACATAGGGACGATCGGACACGTGGACCACGGCAAGACGACGCTGACGTCTGCGATCACGAAGGTGCTGCACAAGCTGGATCCGCGCATCCAGGTGAAGGAATACGGGGACATCGACAACGCGCCTGAGGAGAAGGAGCGGGGTTTGACGATTCAGATCGCGCACATTGAGTACGAGACCCGCAAGCGCCACTATGCGCACATCGACTGTCCTGGGCACGCCGACTACATCAAGAACATGATCACCGGGGCGGCGCAGATGGACGGGGCGATTCTGGTGGTGGCGGCGGATGACGGGCCGATGCCGCAGACGCGGGAGCACATTTTATTGGCGCGGCAGGTGAACGTGCCGGCGATCGTGGTCTTCATGAACAAAGTGGACCTGGTGGATGACCCGGAGATTTTGGATTTGGTGGAGCTGGAAGTGCGGGAGCTGTTGACGAAGTACGAGTTTGCAGGGGACAAGATACCGGTGATCCGGGGGAGCGCGCTGAAGTCGATGGAATCGGACGGGGATCCTGGGAATGAGTGGAACAAGAAGATCGTGGAGCTGATGGATGCGGTGGATGCGCACATTCCGGAGCCTGTGCGGTTGGTGGAGCTGCCGTTTTTGATGCCGATCGAGGACATTTTTTCGATCTCGGGGCGTGGGACGGTGGTGACGGGACGGGTGGACCGGGGCAGGGTGAGAGTGGGGGACGAGATCGAGATTGTGGGATTTGGGGAGACGAAGAAGCGGGTGGTGACTGGGGTGGAGATGTTCCGGAAGCTATTGGACGAAGGGATGGCCGGGGACAATATCGGGGTATTATTGCGCGGCACGGATAAGGAAGAGGTAGAGAGGGGGATGGTGTTGGCGAAGACGGGGTCGATCACGCCGCACCGGAAGTTCAAGGCGGAGATCGTGGCGTTGACGAAGGAGGAGGGGGGACGGCACACGCCGTTTTTCACGGGGTACCGGCCGCAGTTTTATTTTCGGACGACGGACGTAACGGGGACGGCGAAGCTGCCTCAGGGTGTGGAGATGGTGATGCCCGGGGACAACGTGAACCTGGAGATCGAGCTGATCACGGACGTGGCCATGGAGAAAGGGCTGCGCTTTGCCATCCGGGAAGGCGGTCGGACGGTGGGAGCCGGCTCAGTCACGGAGGTTGTTGAGTAACACGTAATTTGAGACACCCATGAGAGAAATCATTACCCTCAGCTGTTCTGTATGCAAGCGTCGTAACTATTCGACCACGCGGAATAAAAAGAAGCAGACCGAGAGGCTGGAGATCAAGAAATTCTGCCCGTTCTGCCGGAAACACACGCTTCACAAGGAAGTGAAATAGGAGATGTTGAAGAAGAGATGGACGTGAAACAGGTGAGTAGCTCAACTGGCTAGAGCAGCGGTCTCCAAAACCGCAGGTTGCGGGTTCGAGTCCTGCCTCACCTGCCAAACACTCCCCTCTCAAAGATTGTTTCCAAGAGATAATCTCAGGCAAGGATAGGTATTAACGATGAGCCAAAAAGAGAGATGGTACAGGCGTTTTTGGGCGTTCCTCAAGGAAGCCAGGGCGGAGCTGAAAAAAGTGACCTGGCCGTCGCGGAGCGAAGTCTACAGCACTACCATCGTGGTCATCATCGCCACCGTCTTCTTCGGCTTCTACTTGTTCCTGATGGATATCGTTTTTTCTTGGGCCATTACGAAAATTAAAGATTTTTTTGGATGAGCACTATGGCAAAAAATTGGTATGTCGTTCACACCTACTCGGGGTTTGAGAAGTTCGTGGCCGAATCCATCCGGCAGCGGGCTCTTGAAATGAATATCCAGGACAAGATTGGCCAAATCATCATACCCACCGAAGACGTCATCGAAATCAAGTCCGGCAAGAAGGTCGTTTCGACCAAGCGGTCCTATCCCGGATACATCCTGATCGAGATGGAAATGACGGATGAGAACTGGCTCATCATTCGGGAAACCCCGAAGGTCACGGGATTCGTCGGCTCGGGCAAGAAGCCGTCGCCCCTGAGCAAGGAGGAAGTCGGCCAGATCGTCGAGCATATGGAGACGACCTCGGAAAAGCCCAAACCCAAGCATTCGTTCGAAAAGGGCGAGGCCGTCCGCATCATCGACGGGCCGTTCTTCAACTTCAACGGCATCGTTGAAGATGTCAATCACGAGCGGAACACCCTCAAGGTGTTGGTGACGATCTTCGGCCGGTCGACCCCCGTCGAGCTGGAGTTCTTACAGGTCGAGAAAATCTAGGAGGAAGCTATGTCCAAAGAAGTTGTGGCCAGAATCAAGCTGCAAATTGTCGCCGGCCAGGCCAGCCCGGCGCCGCCCGTCGGCCCGGCCTTGGGCCAGCACAGTGTGAACATCATGGATTTTGTCCGCCAGTTCAACGAAAGAACAAACAAGATGGAGGAGGGGACGGTCGTCCCCTTGGTCATCACAGTGTTCAAGGACAAGACCTTCAATTTCGTCTTGAAAACGCCTCCGGCCTCTTACCTGCTAAAAAAGGCGGCGGGCATTGCCAAGGGCTCGGGAGCGCCAAACAAGGAAAAGGTCGGCCAGGTCACCCAGAAGCAGATCGAGGAAATCGCCCGCTTCAAGCTTCCCGACTTGAATGCCAACGACCTAGATGCGGCCAAGAAAATCATCGAGGGCACGGCTAAAAATATGGGATTGGAGATCATCAGTGGCTAATCGAGGAAAAAAGTATTTAAAGGCGAGGGAACTCAAGGACAAGCCGGAGTATACCATCGAAGAGGCGGTCAGCCGAGTTAAAAAAGGGAAATACACCAAGTTCGATGAGGCCGTCGACATCGCCCTGCGCCTGGGGGTCAACCCCAAGCAGTCGGACCAGATGGTCCGCGGCACGCTCGTCCTGCCGCACGGCACCGGCAAGACCAAGAAGATCTGCGTGCTGGCCTCCGGCGAGAAGATCAAGGAAGCCGAAGAGGCGGGCGCGGATTTCGTCGGCGGAGACGATCTGATCGAAAAGATCGCCGGCGGCTGGATCGATTTCGATGTCGTCATCGCCACGCCCGATGTCATGCGGAACGTGGGCAAGCTGGGTCGCATCCTCGGGACCAAAGGCCTCATGCCCAACCCGAAGTCCGGCACGGTGACCTTCGATATCAAAAAAGCCGTCCAGGAGACCAAGGCCGGCAAAGTGGAATTCCGCATCGATAAGACCAGCATTATCCACTCGACCGTCGGCAAAGTGTCCTTCCCCGAAGACAAGTTGGTGGAGAACGTCAAGACCTTTCTGGCCGCCGTGGAGCATGCCAGGCCCGCAGCCGCCAAGGGCAAATTCATCCGGAGCATGTTCTTGGGTTCGACGATGGGACCGTCCTTCAAGATCTCTGAGGAAGTGTTGGAGAAATAGGAGAGACGCACGTGAAACGGGAAACCAAAGAAACACGCATCCACGAGATGATCGAGATTTTCAAGGCCAACCATACCTTCTATGTGTTCGATTACAAGAACATGACAGTGGCCCAGGCGGTCGATCTGCGCAAGACGCTGCGTAAAAACGGCTCCTCGCTGAAAGTGGTCAAGAACCGCCTCGCTCTGCGGGCGCTCCGGGCCGAATTCCCGGCTGAGCTGAAGTCCTCTTTTCGCAACCCGACGGCCATCGCCTACACAGCCTCCGACCCGATCGCGCTGGCCAAAATCCTCAAGGAGTTCGCCGCCCAGAACAAGGTGCTGGTCGTGAAGGGCGGGCTGGTTGAAGGTCATTATTTTCCGGCTGGGCGGTTCGAGGAAATCATGAAACTGGGCTCCCGCCGGCAGTTGCTGGGCAAGATCGGGTATCTCATGGCCTATCCGCTGGCGCAACTGCTGCGGACGTGGAAGGCTCCCCTGGCGAACCTGGGCAGCCTGGTCAGTCAACTCAAAGAGAAAAAATAAAAAAATAAATGGTTACAACCGAGACAGGAAAGGAGACAAACAACGTGTCTAAACTAACAAAAGAAGAATTCTTCAAACACCTGGACCAATTGACGGTGTTAGAGCTGGCGGACTACATCAAGGAGTTCGAGACGCGCTACGGAATCAGCGCCGCCGCGGCCGCTCCCGTGGCCGCCGCCGCCGCCCCCCAGGCCGAGGCCAAGGCGGAAGAGACAAAGTCCGAATTCACCCTGGTCTTGAAGAGCGCAGGAGACAAGAAGATCAACGTCATCAAGATCGTCAGAGAGATCACCAGCCTCGGCTTGAAGGAAGCCAAAGATCTGGTCGACGGCGCGCCCAAGCCGGTCAAAGAAGGGCTGGCCAAGGACGAGGCTGAAGCTTTGAAGAAGAAATTCGAGGAAGTCGGGGCGCAGGTCGAACTGCAGTAAGAAACGGGAAGGACCATCCCTGAAGACCGCCACCAAAATCTCTTGCGATATAAAAGAATTGGGACCGCAGACCGAATTCGAGAATTCGGCGGGGGGTCCCTTAGAGAGCGTCCATGATTAAAGAACCTGAAAATTTTTACCGTGACAGACTTGATTTTTCCAAAATCACGACTGTCTTTCCCATGCCTGACCTCCTGGCCATCCAGAGGCAGTCCTATGCGGAGTTTCTGCAGATGGATCTTCTGCCCGAGGAGCGCAAGGACACGGGGCTGCAGGCCGCATTTAAGGATGTCTTTCCCATCTCCGATTTCAAGGAGACCACCCAGCTCGATTTTATCAACTACTCGATCGGAAACTGGGAATGCAAATGCGGGCGGCTGAAAGGCGTGGAGAACTCCCGAGCGCGCTGCAATGGCTGCGGCACTCTCCTCCCGGCCGAGGCAGAGCTCACGGAAAAAGAGATCTGCCCGTATTGCGGCGCGGTCAAAAAGATCGAAATCCCGCTGTGCGACCACTGCGGAGACACCGTCGGACTGAAGATGAAGTACAGCCCCAATGAATGTCTGCAGAAGGGCTACACCTATGCGGTCCCCCTCAGGCTCAAGGTGCGCTTGATTTCCTGGGAAAAGGACGCCACGACCAAGGCCAAACGGCTGAAGCATATCAAAGAGCAAGAGGTCTATTTCGGAGACATCCCCTTGATGACGGACAAGGGGACCTTCATTTTTAACGGCATCGAGCGGGTCGTCGTCAGTCAGCTCCAGCGCTCGCCCGGCGTCTTTTTCCGTCAGGGCGAGAGCAAAGGGTTCTTCATCGCCAAGATCATTCCTTATCGGGGCGCCTGGGTAGAATTTGAGTACGATGCGAAAAACAACCTGTATGTCCGACTGGACCGGAAAAAGAAATTCCTGGCCTCGGTTTTTCTGCGAGCCCTGGGATTCAGCTCGGATGAGGACGTCCTCCGGATTTTCCACAAAGTCTATAAGGTCACGCCCGAAAACGGGAAGCTCTATTGGGATATGTCGGACGGGCTGATCGGCAAGACCCTGAGCGAAGACGTCCTTGATGCCAAGGGAAAAAATGTCGTCGTCCATACCAGAAAAAAAATCAACGAGGACATCCTCCAGGAACTGAAAAAGCTGGGTCTGGCCCGGGTGGCCATCGACCGGAAAGACTTGCAGAATGCCTATGCCCTGTCGGGGATCAAAGGCAAGGTCAAGGGCAATGAGGAAATCGGCGATACGGCGCTCGACCTGCTGATCGGCAAGGGAGAGGCTTTCGAGGTCTTCTTCCCGACCGAGGACGAGTCGGGAATGATCATCGTCAACACGGTGAAAAAGGACCTGCGCAAGGACACCAACCAAGCCCTGGCTGAGATCTACCGGAAGTTGAGGCCCGGCGAGCCCCACACCATGGAGAGCGCTCACAACCTGTTCCACAACCTCTTCTTCAACTCCCAGAAATACAATTTTTCCAGGATCGGCCGCTTGAAGATGAACATCAAGCTGGGTCTGAGCACGTCCCTCGACGACAAGACGCTGCTGCCCCTGGATTATGTGGAAGTCATCAAGTACCTGTTCCGCCTGCGCCGCGGCGAAGGCGCGACGGATGATATCGACCATCTGGGGAACCGACGCGTCCGTTCGGTCGGCGAACTCGTCGAGAATGCCTTCCGCATCGGGCTGACCCGTATGGAGCGGACGATCAAAGAAAAAATGACCATCACGGCGGACCTGGCCTCGGCCATGCCCCAGGATCTGATCAATTCCAAGCCGGTCATCGCCGCGCTGAAAGAATTTTTCGGCAGCTCGCAGCTATCGCAGTTCATGGACCAGATCAACAGCCTGGCCGAGGTGACCCACAAGAGGCGCTTGAGCGCCCTTGGCCCCGGCGGGCTGAGCCGCGAGCGGGCCGGGTTTGAAGTCCGCGACATTCAGACCTCCCATTACGGGCGGATTTGCCCGGTGGAAACGCCTGAAGGCCCGAACATCGGGTTGATCTCGTCGTTAAGCTGCTATGCCCGTGTCAACAGCTTCGGCTTTATCGAAACGCCCTACCGGAAAGTGAAAGACGGTCGCATTATCGATTATGTCAAGATCCTTCACCCCGGCGACAGCGACCACAAGGTCGGAGATATCCTGGAGAAAGACGAAATCCTAAAGGAGATCGCCTCTCTCAAGCGGAAAAACGCCCGCCATATGCCCGTTGTCGAGCCGTACTGCTTTTACCAGACGGCCTGGGAAGAAGAGAAATACAACATCGCCCAAGCCAACGCCAAAGTCGATGAGAAAGGCTATTTCGTCGATAGCTTGATTAGCGCACGTCAATCCGGGAACTTCAAGCTGCTGCCCAAGAACAAGATTGATTATATCGATGTCTCTCCCAAGCAGCTGGTCTCTCTCTCGGCGGCCCTGATTCCCTTTCTGGAGCATGACGATGCGAACCGTGCCCTGATGGGCTCCAACATGCAGAGGCAAGCCGTGCCTCTTCTCCGGCCCATCGCTCCGCGCATCGGGACGGGGATCGAGCACCTCGTCGCCAAGGGATCGGGAGATGTCGTTGTCTGCCGCCGCTCCGGCGTCGTCGAATTCGTCGATGCCGAACGCATCCTCGTCCGCGTCGATGAGCGCGAAAATTCCAAGGAGCATGAGGTCGGAACCGACCTCTACCTCCTGACAAAATTCCTGAGAACGAACCAGAACACCTGCCTCAGCCAAAGACCGATCGTGCGCAAGAGGGACAGGGTGGTCAAGGGCCAGATCCTGGCCGACAGCTCCTGCACGGACTTGGGCGAGCTGGCCTTGGGCCGGAACGTGACGTGCGCCTTCATGCCCTGGCGCGGCTACAATTTTGAGGATGCCATTATCGTCAGCGAAAAGCTGATCAAGGACGATATTTTTACGTCCCTGCACATCGTCGAGGAGACGATCGAGGCCCGGGACACCAAATTGGGCCCGGAGGAGATCACCAGGGACATTCCCAACGTCCCCGAGAACCTGCTGAGGAACCTCGACGAGAACGGCATCGTCAGGATCGGCGCCCAGGTCAAATCGGGCGACATCCTGGTGGGCAAGGTCGCGCCCAAGGGCGAGACGCAGCTCTCCCCCGAGGAGAAACTCTTGAAGGCGATCTTCGGCGAAAAAGCCCTGGACGTCAAGGATGCCTCGCTCTATTGTTCGCCGGGTGTCGAGGGCACCGTGATCGACGTCCGGATTTTCTCCCGCCGCGGAACGGAAAAAGGCAACCGCGCCAAGCTCATCGAGAAAGATGAGATCGCCAAGCTGAAGAGGAACCTGGACGATGAGATCATCATCCTGGAAGGCGAAAAATGGCGGAAGGTCAAGGTCATGGTCAAGGGAGAAACCGTGGCCAAGGACCAGAAAGTCTCCGGCCTGACCCTGGCCAAAGGCAGCAAGCTGACAGAACGGATCCTCGACGAGATCGATCCCGACGATCTGGATAAAATTAAGCTGGAAGACAATGCCGAGCGGGATGAAAAAATCAAGGACATCGAAAAGAAAGTGAAGCGCCAGATCGAAGCGCTGCGCTCGATCTTCAAGGAGAAAGTGGAAAGCCTGAAGAAAGGCGACGAGCTGGCCCCCGGCGTCATCCAGGCCATCAAAGTGTTCATCGCCATGAAGCGCAAGCTTTCCGTCGGAGACAAAGTGTCCGGCCGCCATGGCAACAAGGGGATCATCGCCAAGATCGTCCCGGAAGAGGACATGCCGCGTCTTCCGGACGGCATGCCCGTCGAACTCGTGCTCAACCCTCTGGGCGTCCCTTCCCGGATGAACGTCGGGCAGATCCTGGAGACGCATGCCGGCTGGGCCGCCGAAAAGCTCGGGCTGTGGATTTCGACGCCGGTCTTCGACGGCTGCTTGGAACGGGAGATCAAAGAGCTGCTGGCCAAGGCGGACTTGCCCACCTCCGGCAAGACGCCCCTTTTTGATGGCATCACTGGCGAATTGCTGGACCAGGAGGTCACGGTGGGCAATATCTATATGATGAAGCTCTACCACTTGGTCGATGACAAGATTCATGCCCGTTCGACGGGGCCCTATTCTCTCATCACCCAGCAGCCCTTGGGCGGAAAGGCCCAGTTTGGGGGACAGCGCTTCGGAGAAATGGAAGTTTGGGCGCTGGAAGCCTACGGCGCGGCCTACACTCTCCAGGAGCTTCTCACCGTGAAGTCCGATGATGTCGAAGGCCGGGCCAAGATCTACGAAGCCATCGTCAAAGGCGATCTGGACTTCTCGCCGGGACTCCCGGAATCCGTCAATGTTCTCATCCGCGAGCTGCAAAGCCTGTGCCTGAACGTGGAGCTGGAAAAGGCCGAAAAGGAAGAGGTCCTGCCGTGGGGGATTGACGTTCCCCAAATCCTCAAAGGAGACCAATAATGGAAGTCAAGCAACCCATCGCTGGAAAACCGAAAATGGATTTTGATCGGGTCCGCATCAGCATCGCCTCCCCGGAGAAAATCAAGAGCTGGTCGTGGGGAGAAGTGACCAAGCCCGAGACGATCAACTACAGGACCTTCAAGCCCGAAAAAGACGGGCTGTTCTGCGCCAAGATTTTCGGCCCGATCAACGACTTCGAATGCCTCTGCGGCAAATACAAACGGATGAAATACCGGGGCATCATCTGCGAGCGGTGCGGTGTGGAAGTGACTAAGTCCAAGGTCCGCCGCGAGCGGATGGGCCATATCCAGCTGGCATCTCCCGTGGCCCACATTTGGTTCTTCAAGAGCCCGCCCAGCCGGATCGGCTTGGTCCTGGACCTATCCATCAAAGACTTGGAAAAAGTCCTTTATTTCGAATCCTACATCGTGACCAATGCCGGCGAGACGCCCCTTAAGGAAAAGCAGCTCCTGAATGAGGAAGAATACAAGGAAGCCCGTGAAAAATACGGCGATAAGTTCGAGTCGTCCATCGGCGCCGAAGCGATCAAGTTTCTCCTGGTCAGAATCAATATCAAAAAGGAGGCCGATCGTCTCCGAAAATTGATGAAGAAGGAGACGTCCCAACAGAGAAAGTTGCGCTATGCCAAACGCCTGCGCGTGTTCAAAGCCCTCAATAAATCGGGGAACCGTCCGGACTGGATGATCTTGGATGTCGTTCCCGTGATCCCTCCGGACCTGCGGCCGCTGGTGCGGCTCGACGGGGGACGTTTTGCCACATCCGACCTGAACGACCTTTACCGCCGGGTCATCAATAGGAACAACCGTCTGAAGAAGTTAATCGAGCTGAAGGCGCCGGACCTCATCATCCGCAATGAAAAGCGGATGCTCCAGGAAGCCGTGGATGCCCTCTTTGATAACGGAAAGAGGGGACGTGTCCATCTGGGCGCCAACCGTCGGCCGCTCAAATCCCTGAGCGAAGCGCTGAGGGGAAAGCAGGGCCGGTTCCGGCAGAACCTTCTCGGCAAGCGCGTGGACTATTCCGGCCGTTCGGTCATCGTCGTCGGGCCGGAGCTCAAGCTCAACCAGTGCGGCTTGCCCAAGAAAATGGCCTTGGAGCTCTTCAAACCCTTTATTTTCCACAAGCTGGAAAAGGAAGGCCTGGTGCCCAGCGTCAAGGTGGCCCGCGAGTGGCACGAACAGGAACGTCCCGAGGTCTGGGATTACCTGGAAGAAGTGGTCAAAGAGCACCCCATTCTTCTCAATCGCGCACCCACGCTTCACCGGCTGGGGATCCAGGCCTTCGACCCGATCCTTGTCGAGGGAAAAGCGATCCAGATCCATCCCCTGGTCTGCGCGGCCTTCAACGCCGACTTCGACGGCGACCAGATGGCCGTCCATATTCCTTTGTCCGTCGAAGCCCAGATCGAGGCCTCGACTCTGATGCTTTCCACTAACAATATCCTGTCTCCGGCCCACGGCAGGCCTCTGACCATTCCCAGCCAGGACATGGTGCTGGGCTGCTACTACTGCACGCTGTCCAAGAAGAAACTCAAGGGCGAAGGCCGCATTTTCGTTTCGGCCGATGAAGTGTTGCTCGGCCTGGAGAACAAGGAAATCGACCTCCAAGCGCTGATCAAGATGCGCTATGAGGGCCCGTTCATGAATCTTTCGACATACTACGACGACCAGGCCGTGAGCAACTGCCCGGTCGTGACCGTCAAGCGGGAGCTGATCGAGACGACACCGGGCAGGATCATCTTCAACAACGCGCTGCCCAAAGGGATGCCCTTCATCAACGGCACCTTTAAAAAGAAAGGCCTGGAAAACCTGGTCCTCTATATCTACCTCAAGTCCAGCTTGGCCCCGACCGTCGAGACCCTGGACAAGCTGAAGGAGCTCGGGTTCAACCAAGCCACCCAAGCCGGTTTCTCTCTGGGCATCGATGATTTCGTCATCCCCAAAGAGAAGCAAGAGCTTGTTGACAGGGCCCAGAAAGAAGTCCAGGATATCGAAAAGCTTTATCTCGACGGGACGATCTCCGCCGGCGAGCGGTTTAACCGCGTCGTCGAGATTTGGGGCGCGGTGACGGACAAGGTCTCCAGCGCGATGATCGAAGAAATGCGCAAGCTTAGCTTCGAGGGGACCCATCTCAACCCGCTCTTCGTCATGGCCGACTCCGGGTCCAGAGGCAACAAGCAGCAGATCCGGCAGCTGGCCGGGATGCGTGGCCTCATGGCCAAACCCTCCGGTGAGATCATGGAGATGCCGATCGTCTCCAACCTGAGGGAAGGACTGAATGTGGCACAGTACTTCATTTCGACGCACGGTGCCCGGAAGGGGTTGGCGGATACGGCCCTCAAGACGGCCAATTCCGGCTACCTGACGCGGAAGCTTGTTGACGTCTCCCAGGAAGTGATCATCGAGGAACATGACTGCGGGACGCTCAAGGGCATCAATGTGACCGCGATCGTCGAGAACGGCGAGATCGTCGAGCCGTTCATCGACCGCGTCGTCGGCCGCATTTCCCTGGAGCGCATCGTCCACCCGGACACGAGCAAAGTCATCGTCGACATGAACGAGGAGGTCACCGAGAAGGTCGCCCTGGAGCTGCAGAACATCGGTATCGAAAAAGTCAAGATCCGTTCCGTCCTGACCTGCGAATCCAAGCGGGGCGTCTGCCAGCTCTGCTACGGCCGCAACATGGCCAGCGGCTTCCCCGTTGAGCTGGGCGAGGCGGTGGGGATCATCGCCGCCCAGTCCATCGGAGAGCCCGGCACGCAGCTGACGATGAGAACATTCCACATCGGCGGTATTGCCATGAGAGGTGCCGAGCGCTCCAAGCTTGAAGCTAAGAACGACGGGGTCATCCGCTTCAATAACGTGAAAGCGGTCGTCAACAAGGAAAAGTCCTTGATCGTCGTCAACCGGAACGCCAATATCGTCATTATCGATTACCGAGGCCGCGAGATCGAGCATTATCAGGTGCCTTATGGGGCAAAGATCGTTCTCAAGGACGGCGAGGAGGTCAAAGCCCGCCAGGAATTCGCCGAATGGGACCCCTTTAACACATTCATCCTGACCGAAGAGCCGGGCCGGGTCCATTTCCATGATGTGGTCCGCAAAGTCACCATGGAAGAGGTCCAGGACGAGTTTACCGGGCTGATCAGCCAGGTCATTATCGAGCCCAAGGATGAAAAGCTGCAACCGCGGATCGAGATCGTGGACGCCACCAAGAAGGACAAGAATAACAAGCCGATCATCCTAAAAAAGTACTTCCTGCCCTCGGGCGCCAACCTCGAAGTCAAGGAAGGAGATCCGGTCTTCGCCGGCGATATCCTGGCCAAGATCCCGCGGGAGGTCGCCCGGACCAAGGATATCACGGGCGGATTGCCCCGCGCCGAGGAGCTTTTTGAAGCCCGCCGTCCCAAAACTCCGGCCGTCATCTCGGAAATCGACGGCCTGGTCCAGTTCGGAGGCCTTGTCCGCGGGTACCGGAAGCTGACGGTCCGCAGCGACAGGGGCGGCGAGAAGGAATACATGATTCCCAAGGGCGCCCATATCAGCGTCGGAGAGGGCGAGCGCGTCCACGCCGGCACGCCTCTGATGGACGGGCCGGTCAACCCCCATGACATTCTCAAGGTCTTGGGAGAAAAGGAACTGGCCGAGTACCTCGTGAGGGAAGTCCAGGAAGTCTACAGGCTCCAGGGTGTTTCCATCAACGACAAGCATATCGAGACCATCATCCGGCAGATGCTGCGCTGGGTCAAAGTGGAGGAGGTCGGGGATACCGAGTTTCTCGTGGACGAGCAGGTGGATAAGTTCGTCTTCCAGGAAGAGAACATGAAGGTGATCAAAAAGGGGGGCAAGCCGGCCAAGGCCAGACCGCTCCTTTTGGGGATCACCAAGAGCGCCCTGAGCACGGACAGCTTCATCTCGGCGGCTTCTTTCCAGGAGACGACCCGGGTCCTGACAGAGGCCAGTATCTGCGGCAAGGTCGACCACCTGCGAAGCCTCAAGGAAAACATCATCATGGGGCGGCTGATCCCGGCGGGAACGGGCTATAAATTCTACCGGGACGTTGAGCTCAAGGAAGAAAAACAGGCGGAAGCGGAAAAGCCGGCCGAAGAGCAGCCTCTCCAGCGCTGATTTTTTGCGCTAACTGCCCTAAATTTCTTGACATAGAGGCGTGATTTTGCTATTATCCGAACATTCGCGCCGAGATAGCGTTCTCTTCGGAGTGAGTACATCAAGAAATTTGTTTTAAAGGAGTAGGTTTATTGCCAACCGTCAACCAGCTAGTCCGAAAAGGCAGGTCGTTTAAGAGGTACAAAAGCAAGTCGCCCGCGCTGGACGCCTGCCCGCAGAAGAGGGGCGTCTGCACGCGCGTCTTCACCACGACGCCCAAGAAACCTAACTCTGCTCTACGAAAAGTGGCCAGGGTCCGTTTGACGAATAACATCGAAGTCAGCGCGTACATCCCGGGGATCGGCCATAATTTGCAGGAACACTCCATCGTGCTCGTCCGTGGAGGCCGGGTCAAGGACCTTCCGGGCGTGCGCTACCATATCATTCGCGGCACCCTCGACAGCGAGGGCGTCGCCAATCGTTACCAGAGCCGCTCGAAATACGGCGCCAAGAAGCCCAAGGAGAAGAGAGTCGCCTCATAAGGGAGTCATCGATGCCAAGACGTGGAATCATCAAAAAAAAGAAAGTGCCGGGCGACCAGAAGTACAACAGCACGCTCATCACACGGTTCATCAATACCTATATGAGACGGGGCAAACGAGGCCTGGCCGAGCGGGTCGTCTATGAGACGATGGAAGTCGTGAAGAAAAAGGCCAAGGAAGACCCCCTGAAAGTCTTTGAGAAAGCCATCGAGAATGTCCGGCCTCAGGTCGAAACCAAGTCGCGCCGCGTCGGCGGTGCCACCTACCAGGTTCCCATCGAGGTCGAAACCAACCGCTCGGTTTCCGTAGGCGTGCGCTGGCTGATCTATTATGCCCAGGCGCGCGGCGGCAAGAGCATGGTCGAGCGGTTGTCCGCGGAGATTCTGGACGCCGTCGGCAACAAGGGCGGCGCCGTCAAAAAACGAGAAGATACCCATAAAATGGCAGAAGCCAACCGGGCTTTTGCTCATTATCGATGGTAGTCTTCCTAAGGATCGGAGAAGGACCAATCAGAATTCACATGGAGCTCAAGTTTGACGCGACCATACCCCATCGAAAAAGTGAGGAATATCGGCATCATGGCCCATATCGATGCGGGGAAGACTACAACCACGGAGCGTATCCTCTATTACACGGGCATCACCTACAAAATGGGCGAAGTGGACGAGGGTACGGCCGTGATGGATTGGATGGCTCAAGAGCAGGAACGTGGTATCACGATCACTTCAGCCGCCACCACCTGTTACTGGAATGACCATCGAATCAATATCATCGACACACCCGGACATGTCGATTTTACGGCCGAAGTTGAACGGTCGCTGAGAATCCTGGACGGGGCGGTGATGCTCCTATGCGGAGTCGGTGGAGTCGAGCCTCAATCCGAGACAGTCTGGCGGCAGGCGGATAAGTACCGGGTCCCCAGAATCGTGTTCATCAACAAGATGGACCGCGTGGGAGTGGACCCGGAGCGGGCCCTCGCCCAGATCAAGACGAGGCTCGCAGCCCAGCCTTTAGCCATCCAGATTCCCTTGGGTCGAGAGGAATATTTTCGAGGTGTGATCGACTTGGTGGACATGAAAGAATATGACTGGGGCACGGAACTGGTCGGGTCCGACTTCGAAACGAAGCCGGTGTCCGAAAGCCGGCAGGCCGAAGTCCGCAAGGCGCGGCTGGACATGCTCGAGCTCCTGAGCGACACGGACGAACATATCATGGAACTGTATCTAGAGGGTAAAGACGCTCCCCCGGCCGATGTCAAACGGGCGATCCGGAAGGCGACGATTTCCGGCAAGTTCGTCCCCGTGCTCTACGGGGCCTCGTTCCGGAACAAGGGAGTCCATCCCCTGCTCGACGCCGTCGTCGATTACCTGCCGTCGCCGGTCGACATCCCGCCGGTCGCAGGGCACCATCCCCGCACGCACCAGGTCGAGATGCGCAAAGCATCGGACGACGAGCCGTTTTCGGCGCTCGTCTTCAAGCTGCAGAACGATCCCTACGTGGGAACGCTGGCGTTTTTCCGGGTCTACTCCGGCAAAGCGCATATCGGCTCGGTTTTTTATAATTCCGTGAAGGACGAAGAAGAACGTGTCTCGCGGCTTCTCGAGATGCATGCCAACAAGAGGAAAGAAGTCAAAGAAATCTTTGCCGGCGACATCATGGCCATGGGTTCGATGAAGAATCTGTCCACCGGAGACACGCTGTGCGCCAAGAACCGGCCGATCGTCCTGGAATCGATTAAATTCCCGGAGCCCGTGCTGTCCGTCATCATCGAGCCCAAATCCAAGGTCGAGCATGTCAAGCTGGCCGGCGCCTTGGGAAAGCTGTCCAAAGAGGACCCCACAATCAAGGTGATGCGGGACCCCTTGACCGGCCAGACTCTCGTCTATGGAATGGGCGAGCTGCACCTGGAAATTCTCATGGACCGGATGTCCAGGGAGTTCGGCGTCCAGGCCAATCTCGGAAAACCTCAGGTGGCCTATAAAGAAACCATCCTCAAGTCCGCCCAGGGCGAGGCCAAATATATCCGCCAGACGGGCGGGCGCGGCCAGTATGGGCACTGCAAAATCACCATCGAGCCAATGCCGAGAGGGGCCGGCTTCGAGTTTATCGAGAAGATCAAACAGGGCCTGATTCCCAAAGAATTCATCTCGTCCGTCCAGGACGGCGTGAGAGAATCGCTGGAGGCCGGAGTGCTGGCCGGGTTTCCCATGACCGATGTCAAAGCGACCCTGACGGACGGATCCTATCATGAGGTCGATTCGACGCCGGTCGCTTTCAAGATCGCCGGCTCCATGGCCTTGAAAGATGCGGCCAAGAAGGCGGTCCCGGTTCTCCTCGAGCCGATCATGAAACTCGAGGTCATTTCGCCGGACGACTATCTCGGTGACATCGTCGGCGACCTGAACGCCCGGCGCGGCAAGATCGAAGGCATGGAGATGCGGGGCGGCTCGCGCGTGATCAAAGCCCTGGTGCCCCTCGCCGAAATGTTCGGATACGCCACGATCCTGCGGACCTTGACCCAGGGACGAGGCGTGTTTTCCATGGAATTTTTTGAATATGAGACGACTCCCCTCCAGGTTATGGAGAATATCGTGGCCAGGATCGAGGGTCGGGTGTCTTACAAAAGCAGGCTTTAACATGTCTTTTGGCAATGATCTCTGGATAAATCCGAGGAATAGGAGGTAAGGGATGGCAAAGGCGAAGTTTGAGAGGACGAAGCCGCATTTAAACATAGGGACGATCGGGCACGTGGACCACGGCAAGACGACGCTGACGTCTGCGATCACGAAGGTGCTGCACAAGCTGGATCCGCGCATCCAGGTGAAGGAATACGGGGACATCGACAACGCGCCTGAGGAGAAGGAGCGGGGTTTGACGATTCAGATCGCGCACATTGAGTACGAGACCCGCAAGCGCCACTATGCGCACATCGACTGTCCTGGGCACGCCGACTACATCAAGAACATGATCACCGGGGCGGCGCAGATGGACGGGGCGATTCTGGTGGTGGCGGCGGATGACGGGCCGATGCCGCAGACGCGGGAGCACATTTTATTGGCGCGGCAGGTGAACGTGCCGGCGATCGTGGTCTTCATGAACAAAGTGGACCTGGTGGATGACCCGGAGATTTTGGATTTGGTGGAGCTGGAAGTGCGGGAGCTGTTGACGAAGTACGAGTTTGCAGGGGACAAGATACCGGTGATCCGGGGGAGCGCGCTGAAGTCGATGGAATCGGACGGGGATCCTGGGAATGAGTGGAACAAGAAGATCGTGGAGCTGATGGATGCGGTGGATGCGCACATTCCGGAGCCTGTGCGGTTGGTGGAGCTGCCGTTTTTGATGCCGATCGAGGACATTTTTTCGATCTCGGGGCGTGGGACGGTGGTGACGGGACGGGTGGACCGGGGCAGGGTGAGAGTGGGGGACGAGATCGAGATTGTGGGATTTGGGGAGACGAAGAAGCGGGTGGTGACTGGGGTGGAGATGTTCCGGAAGCTATTGGACGAAGGGATGGCCGGGGACAATATCGGGGTATTATTGCGCGGCACGGATAAGGAAGAGGTAGAGAGGGGGATGGTGTTGGCGAAGACGGGGTCGATCACGCCGCACCGGAAGTTCAAGGCGGAGATCGTGGCGTTGACGAAGGAGGAGGGGGGACGGCACACGCCGTTTTTCACGGGGTACCGGCCGCAGTTTTATTTTCGGACGACGGACGTAACGGGGACGGCGAAGCTGCCTCAGGGTGTGGAGATGGTGATGCCCGGGGACAACGTGAACCTGGAGATCGAGCTGATCACGGACGTGGCCATGGAGAAAGGGCTGCGCTTTGCCATCCGGGAAGGCGGTCGGACGGTGGGAGCCGGCTCAGTCACGGAGGTTGTTGAGTAGGAGATCATGTTGTCATGGCCAGGAACGAAGTGACGAAGCAATCGCCTCTCGAAAAAAGCGGTGATTGCCGCGCCGAGAGGCTCACCATGAAACATGAATGATTAAGGCAATTTAAGTAGAGAACGAAGGATAGACCATGGAAAAAATAAGAATTCGATTAAAGTCATTTGACCACAGACTGCTCGACCAGTCCGTCAAGGACATCGTGGTCAAGGCCAAAAGAACAGGCGCGAGTATCTCCGGTCCGATACCGTTGCCGACGCGGATTCACCGCTTCTGTGTCCTTCGTTCTCCTCATGTCGATAAAAAATCCCGAGAACATTTTGAAATGAGAGTCCACAAACGATTGATCGACATCAGCGAGTACAATAACGAGACGATCGAAGAGCTCCAGAAGCTCGATTTGCCCGCCGGCATCGATGTGGAGATCCAAGCATTCGGAACGGGAGGAGAATAAGCGATGGTGGAAGGCCTGATCGGGAAGAAAATTGGGATGACCCAGGGCTTTGACGACGAGGGGAACTCTATCCCTCTCACGGTCATCAAGGCCGGGCCCTGCACGGTGATCCAGAAAAAAGCCAAGGAGAAAGATGGTTATGTGGCCCTCCAGCTGGGCTTGATCGAAGAGAAGGCGGCCAAGAAGGCGACAAAGTCCGCCCAGGGACATTTTAAAAAATCGGGCTCTCCCGTGGCCAAAGTCCTGAGAGAGTTCCGCTATGCGGGGCAAGGAGAGGTCAAGGAAGGCGATCAATTTTTTGTGGATATCTTCAAGGCCGGCGAAAAGGTCCACGTCACCGGGACGAGCAAGGGAAAGGGCTTTGCCGGCGTTGTGAAGCGCCACCATTTCAGGGGGGGAGGGGCCTCCCATGGCTCCATGTTCCACAGGGCCCCCGGTTCGATCGGGGCCTCCTCCTATCCTTCGCGGGTCGTCCGCGGCTTGAGGATGGGCGGGCACATGGGGCACGAGCGGGTGACGGTGCGCAACCTGATTGTTTTTGAGACGGACAAAGAGAACAACCTCCTGGTGGTCAAAGGAGCGATCCCCGGCCCCAATGGAGGCTATGTCTTAATCCATAAGGCCTAAGAGAAGAGTTGACCATGGAAAAAGCGCAAGTATTAGACAAAAGCGGAAAAGTCAAGTCGGAGATCGCGCTCCCGGCCGGGGTCTTTTCGTATCCGATCAAGCCGCATCTTTTATATGAGGCGGTTATCAATTACCGGGCCAATGAGCGGCGGGGCACGGCGGCGACCAAAACGCGGGCCATGGTGAGCGGCAGCAACCGCAAGCCCTGGCGGCAGAAGGGCACAGGCCGCGCCCGGGCGGGAGCCACCCGGTCCCCGCTGTGGCGAAAAGGCGGGACGACCTTTGGACCCCAGCCCAGGGATTATGCCTACGCGCTGCCCAAAGAGGCCAAGAAGAACGCCCTGAGATCGGCGCTCGCCCTGAAATATTCCGAAAAACAATTGCTGATCCTGGATGACCTGAAGCTCGCCGAAGCCAAGACAAAACAGGCCGTCGTCCTCCTGAAGGGCCTCAACATCGATTCCGCGCTCATCGTCGACAGCCGCGACAACGCCCCTTTGTTTGCCTCCCTCAGAAATATCCAGCGGGTCAAGGCCGTCGATTGGAGTCTCGTTAACACGCGTGACGTTTTGAAATATAAATGGCTTGTCTTCAGTCGACAGGCCTTTGAGTCTTTGATGGAGAAATTGAAGTGAATAAGGACGCCTATCAGATCATCATCCGGCCCGTGATCACGGAAAAAAGCACGATGATCAAGGAGAAAAACCGGGAAGTCTGTTTCGAAGTGGCCATGGACGCCAACAAAACCGAGATCAAGAAGGCCGTCGAGCTACTGTTCAAGGTCAAAGTGGATTGTGTGCGGACGCAAATCAAGGTGGGAAAAAAGAGACGCATGGGCCGCAATGTCGGGATGACAAAAAATTGGAAAAAAGCCTTCGTCCGGCTCAAGGAAGGCGAAAAAATGATCGAATATTTCGAGGCAGTTTAACATGGGTATCAAATCTTACAGACCAGAGACCGCGGGCTTGCGGCACCGGACGACGTTGACGTATGAGGAGCTCACGGCGACCCGGCCGCACAAGCCGCTGCTGATGTACCTGCCCAAGTCCGGCGGGCGCAACAACAGGGGACATCTTTCGACGCGCCACAGGGGCGGCGGGCATAAGAAAATGTACCGGATCCTCGACTTCAGGCGGGACAAGCTGGAGATCACGGGGATCGTCGAAACCGTCGAGTACGACCCGAACCGTTCCTCGTTCATCTCCTTGATCAAATACAAGGATGGCGAGCGCCGCTATATCCTCGCACCCGTGGACCTCCGGGTCGGTCAGACGATCGTCTCTTCGGATAAGGTCGTGGATATCCTGCCCGGCAATTCCACGCTGCTCCGGAATATTCCTCTCGGCACGGTAATTCACAATATTGAGTTGCAGAAGAACAAGGGCGGGCAGATCGTCCGGACGGCCGGTTCCGGCGCCCAGATCCTGGCCAAGGAAGGGGACTACGCCCAGGTCAGGCTCCCCTCGTCCGAGATCCGAAAAATCCACCTGGATTGTCGGGCCACCATCGGGCAGGTGGGGAACCTCGACCATCAGAACATAAGCGTCGGCAAGGCCGGCCGGACACGCTGGCTGGGCTGGCGACCTCATGTCCGCGGCACGGCCATGAACCCGATCGACCATCCGCATGGCGGCGGAGAAGGCCGCTCCAAAGGGGGCCGTCATCCCGTCAGTCCGGAAGGCATCCCGACGAAGGGCTATAAGACGAGAAGGAACAAACGAACAAAAGGTTTTATCGTCAGGAGAAGGAGTAAGTAATGGGCAGGTCTTTGAGCAAAGGTCCGTTTATCGATATCCATCTTATGGAAAAAATCAAAGGCATGGAAACGCAGGGAGAGAAACGCAAAGTCATCAAGACCTGGTCCAGGCGTTCGACGATCATCCCCGAGATGGTCGGCCTGACTATCGGCGTGCACAATGGGAGAAAGTTCATCCCGGTCTTCATCACCGAGAATATGGTCGGCCACCGCCTGGGAGAGTTCTCCCCGAGCCGGACCTTCAAGGGACATACGTCCAAGACCGCCAGACAGTTGAAGGTGGGCAAGTAACATGGATACGAAGAATTATGCTTCACACGCAGCCACTCGGCATGTCCGTGTCTCCGCCCGCAAATGCCGGCTGGTGGCGGACCTCATCAGAGATCGGTTCGTGGGAGAAGCCCTGACCATCCTCCACTTTTCGGAAAAAAAGAAGCCCAGCTTGATCGTCGAAAAGACCCTCCGCTCGGCCATCGCCAATGCCCAACAGAAGGTGCCGAATGTCGATGTGGACAACCTCTCTATCGCTAAAATCTTGATCAACCAGGGTCCCGCCTGGAAGCGGATCCGTCCGGCTCCCATGGGAAGGGCCCACAGGATCTTAAAACGGACGAGCCACGTCCATATCTATCTTGAAGAGAAAAAAGGGAGATAATCAGTGGGACAGAAAACACATCCGCATGGTTTTAGATTGGGGTTCAATAAACAGTGGAGCTCCCGCTGGTTCTCCAAGGGCACGGAGTACGGCCGCCTCATTCATGAGGACCTCCGGATGAAGAAGGCGATCAAGGAAAAGTACTATCACGCCGGGATCTCGGAAGTGGCCATCGAGCGCGTCGGGCCGAAGATCCGGGCCATCATCCACACGGCCAGGCCGGGAATCATCATCGGCCGCGGCGGCAAGGAGATCGAGAGCCTGAAAGGCTTCCTCGAACGGATCGCTCAGAGAGAGGTGTATGTGGATATCCGCGAGGTCGACAAGCCCGAGCTCAGTGCCATCCTCGTCGGCGAAGGCATTGCCGTACAGCTCGAGAAACGGATCGCCTACCGGCGGGCCATGAGAAAGGCCGTCGAAATGGCGCTCAAAATGGGGGCCAAGGGCATCAAAGTCATGTGCTCCGGACGCCTGGGCGGCGTGGAAATTGCCCGCTCCGAATGGTACCTGCGAGGCCGGCTTCCGCTCCAGACCCTGAGAGCGGACATCGACTACGGCTTAACCGAGGCCTTCACGACCTACGGCCAGATTGGCATCAAGGTCTGGATTTATCGCGGCGACGTGGAGAAGCCCAAGATGACGTCCCAGACCGCTGAAGTCGAGGAGATCTAGCTATGTTGATGCCGAAGAAAGTCAAGTACAGGAAAAGCCAAAGAGGCCGCATGCGGGGAAAGGCTGCGCGTGGTAACAGTCTTTCCTTTGGCGAATTCGGGCTTCAGGCCCTTGAGCCCTGCTGGATGACGGCCCGCCAGCTCGAGGCCGGCCGAATCACCATTACTCGGTTCGTCAAACGGCGCGGCAAGCTCTGGCTGCGGGCTTTCCCCTGGAAGCCCATCACGAAAAAGCCCACGGAAGTCCGCATGGGAAAGGGCAAAGGCGACCCGGAATTCTGGGTGGATGTCATCCGGCCGGGCCGGATCATCTACGAGCTGGAAGGCGTGGAAGAAGACGTGGCCAAGGAAGCGATGCGACTGGCGGCCCATAAGCTGCCCATCAAGACGCGGTTCGTGTCACGAGATAATAGGGAACTCCGATGAAAACAAGTGAAATCCGGGATATGGATGCGGACGAACTGGTCCGCAAGCAGGCGGAACTCAAGGACCAGCTGTTCAAGCTCCGCTTCCAGCACGAGCTCGGCCAGCTGGAAAACTTCGCCAAGCTCAGCATGATCAGGAGAGACATCGCCAGGATCGAGACGATCCTGCAGGAAATGCGCCGGAAGGCCAAGGCCTGAAAAGGATGGGCAGGGACATGGAAGAGAACAACGCACTCCAACGAAAAACGGCGAAAGTTGGGACGGTGATCGGCAAGAAGATGAAGAAGACGGTTACGGTCCAGGTCGAGCGGCAAGTCAGGCATCCTTTGTATAAAAAGACCATCAAAAAACAAAAAACCTTTCTTGCTCATGACGAATACGAGAAATGCAAGGTCGGAGATATGGTCCGGATCATCGAGACCCGGCCCATCAGCCGACGCAAGAAATGGCGGGTGGTGGAGATCGTCGGCCTGTCGACGCATGAGATCGAGAATGAGATCGGGGACAACAAACCATGATTCAACAGTACACGATGCTCAAGGTTGCGGATAATTCCGGGGCCCGGAGGATCCGCTGTATCACGCCCCTGGGCGGAGGCGTCGGCTTGGTCTGCTCGATCGGGGACGTCATCTCGGCCAATGTCAGGGAGGCCGACCCCGAAAGCAAGATCCCCAAGGGGAAGGTGGTTCGCGCTGTGGTGGTGCGGGCGCGGAAGGAGGTCCGGCGGAAAGATGGCTCCTACATCCGCTTTGACGATAACGCCGCCGTGATCATCGACAAGGCCGGCGAGCCCGTAGGAACCCGCGTCTTCGGCCCCGTCGGCCGGGAGCTGCGCGACAAGAAATTCATGAAGATCGTCTCGCTGGCGCCGGAGGTTTTGTGATGAGCAAGATGTCGATTAGAAAAAACGATATCGTCATCGTCAAGCAGGGCAAGGACAAGGGGAAGACGGGGAAGGTCCTGAAAGTCTTGCCGGACAAGGGGCGGGTGATCGTGGAGAGGATCAATTTCGTCAAGGAGTTTATCCGGCCCGACCGCAGCAAGAACATCCAGGGCGGCATCATGGAAAAAGAGGCCCCCATCCCGGTGTCCCGGCTCATGCTGTACTGTGACGAATGCGAGCTGGGCGTCCGGGTCAGGACCAAACGCCTCGACGACGGAAGCCGGGTCCGCGTCTGCCCCAAATGCGAAATCAGTCTCGACAAGTAGGAGTGAGTAACGACCGATGAGCCGACTTTATGAAAAATACAAAAAGGAAATCGTTCCGGAGCTCCAGAAGGAATTCGACATTTCCAACAAGATGGCCGTTCCTCGCCTGGAAAAAATCATCATCAACGTTGGCGTCGGAGAGGCCATCCAGAATGCCAAGGTCCTCGATTCGGCCAAGGCCGAGTTGAGCCTGATTACGGGCCAGATGCCCGTCGTTTCCAAGGCCAAGAAGTCTATTTCCGCCTTCAAGCTGCGCAAGGGCCAAGCCATTGCCTGCTACGTGACCCTGCGCGGCCGGAGGATGTACGAGTTTTTCGACCGCCTGGTCAACATCGTCCTCCCTCGCGTCCGCGACTTCCGCGGCGTCTCGCCCAAGGCCTTCGACGGGCGGGGCAACTATACCCTGGGCCTCAAGGACCAGCTGGTGTTCCCGGAGATCGACTATACCAAAGTGGAAAAATCGAGGGGTATGAATATCACTGTCGTTACGTCCGCGCGGACGAACGAGGAGGCCTCTGCCCTGTTGAAAAAACTGGGCATGCCTTTCCGAGAGTCGTTATAAAGAGAGGGTACCATGTCAACAACATCGGCGTTTGCCAAATACCTGAAAAAACCCAAGTATGCCATCCGGACCCGGCGCCGCTGCCGCATCTGCGGTCGTTCCCGGGGCTACTACCGGAAATTCGACATGTGCCGTTTGTGCTTCCGGGAGCTTGCCCTCAAAGGAGAGATTCCCGGCATCGTCAAGGCATCGTGGTAATGTTTGGGAAAGGATGAGACCATGAGTGTATCGGATCCCATTGCGGATATGCTAACCCGGATGCGGAATGCATCGCTCATCAAGAGGAAGGAAGTCAGCATGCCCTCCTCCAAAATGAAGGTGGAGATCGCCAAGATTCTGAAAGAAGAAGGGTTCATCAAGAACTTCAAGGTTATTGACGACAATAAACAGGGGATCTTGAACATTACCTTGAAATACAGCGAAGCGAACCAGAGCGTCATCACAGGCACGCGCCGCGTGAGCAAGCCCGGCTGCCGCATCTACTGCGCCGGGGAATCCGTCCCCAAGGTCCTGGACGGACTGGGCATCGCCATCATCTCCACGTCGAAAGGGATGGCCACCGGCAAGAAATGCGAGGAGCTGGGCCTCGGCGGAGAAGTCCTGTGTTATATCTGGTAAGTCTCAAACAAGAGAGGTCCTAAGCCATGTCAAGAGTAGGAAAACGACCGATCGTGTTGCCCGAAGGCGTGAAGGTCAATATCTTGCCCGATAAGGTCGAGTTCGAGGGCAAAAAGGGGAAGCTTGTTTCCCCGTTGTGTCAGGGCATCCAAGCCCGGACCGAGGACAGGAAGCTCATTTTCACGCGGGCCGACGATTCCAAGCAGCAGAAGGCCTTTCACGGCTTGTGCCGGTCTCTGGCCCTTAACGCGGCCATCGGCGTTTCGTCGGGCTTTGCCAAGCAGCTGGAAATCGTGGGCGTCGGGTACAGGGCCAAGCTCGACAAAGACAAGCTCGAGCTCAGCCTCGGGTATTCCAAGCCCGTCCTGTTTCCGATTCCCAAGGACATCGAGATCGTCCTGGAAAAGCCGACGCTCATTACCGTCAAAGGCATCGATAAGCAGCGGGTGGGCAAAGTGGCGGACGAGATCAAGCGCTTCCGCAAGCCCGACCCGTACAAGCTGAAAGGGATACGCTATTTAGGCGAACGCTTGATTAAGAAAGAACGGAAAGCGGGGGTTACCGGTGCTTAAAGATAAAGTCAAAACCAGAGACGAAACCAAAGTCCGCATCCGGCGGAGGATCCGGAGAAAGCTGAGGGGGACCGCCGAACGGCCGAGAGTGTTTGTCTTCAAGAGCAACCGCTATATCTACACCCAGGCCGTCAATGATGAGAACGGGTCGATCCTGGCGGCCGCCTCCACGCTCGAGAAGGACTTTAAAGCGGACCACAAGAATTCCAAGAACGTGGGCAGCTGCGAGAAACTGGGCGCCTTGATGGCCCAGCGGCTGAAAGTAAAAAAGATCGGGCAGATCGTTTTTGACCGCGGCGTCTATCCCTATCACGGCCGGATCAAGGCGCTGGCGGAAGCGATGAGGAAAGGCGGGCTGGATTTTTAGCCCGGGACGAGGGACGTCTGGAGGAGGACACATGGAAAACGAAGAAGAAAAGGCCGAAGAGACAGAACAGCGGCCGCTGACGATCGACGAGCTGGCCGAGCTCAAGGACCAGGTGATCAACATCCGAAGAGTGTCCAAAGTCGTCAAGGGCGGCAAAAACCTCAGCTTTTCCGCACTCGTCGCGGTCGGTAATAAACGGGGCATAGTCGGGATCGGCAAAGGCAAGGCGCGAGAGGTGCCTGCGGCGATCGCCAAGGCCGTTGAAAACGCCAAGAAAAAGCTCGTCCGGGTTTACCTGACCGATACGTCCATCGCCCATTTTGTCAGGGGCGAAGCCGGGGCCGGCGCAGTCATCCTTCGCCCGGCCTCCAAAGGAACGGGAGTCATCGCCGGCGGCGCCGTGCGCGTCATCATGGAACTGGCCGGCATCAAGGATATTCTCACGAAGTCGCTGCGCAGCAGCAATCCCATCAGCGTGGCCAATGCCACACTGGATGCCCTGAAGAAGATCAAAGATCCCGGCCGTGTCTCGAAAGAGCGAGGGAAGGCAAAGGGGACAGTATGGCAGTAAAAGACAGGAAAGACAAAGGAGAATTGAGGATTAAGCTCGTTCGCAGTCTGATCGGCTACCCGAAAAATCAGAGGGAAGTCGCCAAAGGCCTGGGTTTGCGGAAGCTGCAGTCGGAAGTCATCCGGAAAAATTCCCCGGAAATCTGGGGGATGATCCACAAAATCCCTCATTTGCTCAAAGTGGAGGTCATGGAGAGAAAATGAATCTCAGCAATCTGCGCCCTGCAAAAGGTTCCCGGAGAGATGATAAGAGGGTTGGTCGGGGTCCCGGGTCCGGCCGTGGAAAGACCTCCGGCCGCGGCCATAAAGGCCAGCTGGCAGGCGCCGGTTATTCCCGCAAGCGGGGATTCGAAGGCGGCCAGATGCCCCTCCACCGGAGGCTCCCCAAGCGCGGCTTCAACAATATTTTCCGAAAGACTTACACGGAAGTGAACATCGACCGCCTGGAGAAGATCAAGAAAGACGAAGTTAACCTGAAAGACATGATCGCGGCCGGCCTGGTCAAAAAGGAATCGGAACAGGTCAAGATTTTGGGACGAGGGGCCATGGCCTCGGCCAAAACCATATACGCCCATAAGTTTTCTCAATCCGCCAAGACGAAGATTGAGGAAGCCGGCGGGAAAGCTCTGATCATCGGAAGTTAAAAATGCTAGACAGCATCAAAAACATTTTCAGCATTCCCGAGCTTCGAAGAAGGGTCATTTTTACCCTCCTCCTGCTGGCCGTCTATCGGGCCGGCGGCCAGATTCCCAATCCCGGGATCAGCTCCACAGCCCTGGCCGAGTTCTGGCAGGCCCAGAAGGGCACCATCCTGGGCTTTATCGACTTATTCTCCGGCCGTTACATGTCGAAGATGACGATCTTCGCCCTCGGGATCATGCCCTATATCAGCTCATCGATCATCCTTCAGCTGCTCCAGGTCGTTTGGCCTTATCTGGAGCGGTTGTCCAAAGAGGGCGAGCTGGGACGGAAAAAGATTACCCAATATACGCGCTACGGGACCATCCTGATTTGTGTCATCCAGGCCTGGGGCATCGCCATATTTCTTCAGTCGCTCAAGAGCCCCGGCGGAGCACGGATTGTTCCAAATCCGGGGATCGGATTCATGCTGCTGACCGTGCTGACCCTGACGACGGGGACGGTCTTTGTCATGTGGCTGGGCGAACAAATCTCGGAGCGGGGCATCGGGAACGGAATTTCGCTGATCATATTCGCCGGGATCGTCGCCCGATTCCCGGCGGGACTGGGCAGCGTTATTTCCGGGCTGAAGACCGGCAGTTGGGATCCCATCAAACTCATTGTCCTTGGCGCGATGATGCTGGTCGTCATCGCCTTCATCGTCTTCATCGAACGAGGACAGAGGCGGATCCCCGTCTCGTACGCCAAACGCGTGGTCGGTCGCAAGGTCTATGGAGGCCAGAGCACGCATCTTCCCCTCAGAGTCAACACGGGTGGTGTTATCCCCATCATCTTTGCCGCTTCCATTATCACCATCCCGGCGACGATCGCCCAGATGATCAAAGTTCCAGTCTTCCAGTCCCTCTCCAACGCGTTCCGCATCGGCATGCCGCTTTATAACCTGTTATATGTCGCCGCCATCATCTTTTTCACCTATTTTTATGTCTCGATCATTTTCAACCCGACGGACGTGGCGGACAACCTCCGAAAGTACGGAGGATTCATCCCCGGGATCAGGCCGGGCAAAAACACGTCGGATTGTATCGACTCGATCCTGTCCCGGATCACCCTGGTCGGCGCCATTTATCTGGCGGCGATCGCCATCCTGCCGGAATTCCTGATGACAGGGTTCAAAGTCCAGTACCTGCCGTTCATCGGCAACTTCCTTGAAACCAACATGCCTAAATGGTTCACCCAGGGCTTGAACGTCGATTTCTATTTCGGCGGTACATCGATCCTGATCGTCGTCGGTGTGGCCATGGACACCATGCAGCAGATCGAAGCGCAGCTTGTCATGCGGCACTATGACGGGTTCATGCGGCGGGGCCGAATCAAGGGGAGACGCGGATGAGGATCATTCTGCTCGGCGCGCCCGGCAGTGGAAAGGGCACCCAGGGCGACTTGATCACGGAGAAATACGGATTCCCCAGGATTTCCACGGGGGACCTGCTCCGTCAGGCCGTCCGGGAGCGGACCGCGCTGGGGAAAGAAGCCGAGGCCCTGATGCAGAAGGGGCTCCTGGTCAGCGATGGGATCGTTGAGGGCATGGTCAGGGAAAGAATTTCGAACCCCGACTGCCGCAATGGGTATATCCTGGACGGCTTTCCGAGAAATATCCCCCAGGCTCAGGCGTTGGAAAAGATGGACGGAAAGCGGCCAGAAGTCGTGATCGGCATCCAAGTCCGGTCTCAGGTTCTGGTCAAACGCCTCAGCCAAAGATGGATCTGTCCAAAATGCCGGGCCGTCTATAATATCAATGTCCAGGCGCCCAAGGAAAAGGGGCGCTGCGATACCTGCTCTTCCTCTCTTGTCCAGAGGATGGATGACCGGCCCGAGGTCATCCGGGAACGGATCAAGGTTTATCAGGAGCAGACCGAAAAGCTCATTCAATACTACCGAGAGAAAAAAACCTACCGTGCGGTGAACGGTGTAGGCCGGCCGGAGGCGATCTTTAAAGAAATTTCGGGGATTTTAGACATGGAATTGGCCACGCTCCGGGAGGCGCAGGTCCGGCCATGATCATCTACAAGACCGAGGAGGAAATTCAGGCCATGCGAAAGAGCTCGCAGATCGTGGCCAAGGTCCTGGCCGATCTTGGGCCCATGATCAAGCCCGGCGTCCGGACGAGTGAATTGGATGAGCGCGCCGAGCGAAGGGCTCGAGAGCTCGGCGCCAAGCCGGCCTTCAAGGGCTACCGCGGCTATCCGGCCTCCCTGTGTATTTCGATCAACGAAGAGATCATCCACGGCATTCCTTCGCCCCGGACCCTGCGCGACGGCGACATCGTCAGCCTGGATTTCGGAGTTCTCTATGACGGTTTTTACGGAGATGCCGCCCGGACTTTTCCCGTCGGGACAATTTCCCCGCCGGCTCAAAGACTCATCGCCGCCGCGGAACAAGCATTTCATCGGGGCATAGAAAATATGATGGAGGGAAAGCGGGTCTCCGATATATCCGCCGCGATCCAACAGTATGTGGAAGCCCAAGGATTCTCCGTCATCCGGCAGTTTGTCGGCCACGGCATCGGGCACTCCCTCCATGAGGAGCCCCAGGTTCCCAATTTCGGCTTTCCCGGCCGCGGGCCGAAGATCAAAAAGGGATTAGTCCTGGCCGTCGAGCCGATGATCGCCGCCGGAGACTGGGACGTGGAAGTCCTCGCCGACGGCTGGACGGCCGTCACCAAGGACCGCAGCCTGGCGGCCCATTTTGAGGAAACGGTCGCCCTGACCGAACGCGGCGCGGAGATCTTAAGCCGGACCAAAGAGGAAGATCCCGGCGCCCATTTGATAAAGGAACAACGCTATGCCTAAAGAGGATGTGTTCGAGGCCGAAGGCACCGTGCTCGAGACTTTGCCCAATGCCATGTTCCGGGTGGAACTGGCCAACAAACATATCATCCTCGCCCACATCTCAGGCAAAATGCGAAAGCATTTCATCCGGATTCTCCCCGGGGACAAGGTCCTCGTCGAGATCTCGCCGTACGACCTGACCAAGGGGAGAATCACGTATCGATTCAAATAAAGGACGACACTTCATGAAAGTGAGAGCATCGGTCAAAAAAATTTGCCGGAACTGCAAGATCATCAGGCGCAAAGGGATCGTCCGGGTGATCTGCACGAACCCCAAGCATAAACAAAAACAAGGCTAGACGAGGTCACTATGGCAAGAATAGCTGGGATCACTCTTCCCCCGGAAAAAAGAATTGAGGTCGGATTGACCTATATCTATGGCATCGGCCGGTCCAAATCGAACACGATTCTTGACGAGGCCAAGATCGACAGGAACAAGAAGGTCAAGGCCTTGACCGAGGACGAGATCAACAAGATCCGCCAGATCATCGAAAAACGGGAAAAGATCGAAGGGGATCTGCGCAAAGAAATTAGCATGAACATCAAGCGGCTGATCGATATCGGCTGCTACCGCGGCCTGCGGCACAAGAGGAAGCTGCCCGTTCGGGGCCAACGAACCAAAACGAATGCCCGGACGAGAAAAGGGCCCCGCGGGCATACGATCAAGAAAATTAAAGCGACATAGTCTGAAGAAGGGAGCGTTCTATGGCGACAAAGCCCAAGACGAAAGTCAAGAAAAAGAAGGCCAGGAAAGAAATCGGGTTCGGCGTGGCCCATATTCGATCCACATTTAACAACACGATCATCACCATCACGGACCATTTGGGAAATACGGTGTGCTGGGCCGCTTCCGGCACGGCCGGGTTCAAGGGTGCCCGCAAAGGCACGCCCTTCGCCGCCCAGCTGGCGGCTAAAGACGCCGCCACGAAAGCCCGGGATTTCGGGGTCCGGTATGTCGATGTCCGGATCAAGGGGCCGGGCGCGGGACGGGAATCCGCCATCCGGGCCCTGCAAGCGGCCGGCCTGGAAATCAAGTCGATCAAGGACGTGACGCCGATTCCCCATAACGGCTGCCGGGTGCGCAGGCGCCGAAGAGTCTAAGGAGTCAAAGATGTCGAGATACCGAGAACCGATCTGCCGGCTGTGCCGGGTCGAAAAAGCCAAGCTCTTTCTCAAAGGCAACAAATGCCTGACGGATAAATGCCCCGTCGAGCGCAGGGCCTATGCGCCCGGCCAGCACGGGCGAAGCCGAAGACGGATCCTGGGCTACGGGATCCAGCTCCGAGAGAAGCAAAAGCTGAAACGCTATTATGGGATGTCCGAGAAGCAGTTCCACCTCTTTTTCGAGAGGGCGGAACGCCAGAAGGGCATCACGGGCGAAACCCTGCTGATCATGCTTGAGCGACGGCTGGACAACGTCCTTTTCCTGGCCGGCTTCTCCCATTCGCGCGCCCACGCCCGCCTGCAGATCAACCACGGCCATTTTTATGTCAATGACATCAAGGTATCCGTCCCCTCGTTTCAGGTCAAAGCCGGCGACGTGGTGAGTTTCCGGGGGCAATCGGCCAAGACGGAAGATGTCATAGCCATGCTGGAAGCGCACAAGAACAAGACCTTGCCGGGCTGGCTGGAAGTCGATTGGGACGGCCGGCAGGCCAGGATCGTGTCTCTGCCGACGCGCCAGGACGTCACCCTGCCCGTCGAAGAGCACATGGTGGTTGAGCTCTATTCCAAATAAGGAATCAAATATACTTTAGGATCCTCAAAAGGAGGAACAATGACAGAAATAGGTTTTCAGAGGCCCAAATACCTCGAGTGTGATTATGAGACATTGACCAATACCTACGGCCGTTTTACGGCCCAGCCTTTTGAGCGCGGCTTCGGCGTCACCGTCGGCAACGCGCTCCGCAGGATCCTGCTGTCTTCGATCAAGGGCGCGGCGATCACCTCCGTCCGGATCCAGGGTGTGCTCCACGAATTTTCCACGATCCCCGGAGTCGTCGAAGACGTCACGGACATCCTTCTCAATCTGAAAAGCATTCCCTTGAAACTCAACGGCAGCCAACCGAAGACGATGACGCTGAAGAAAGAGGGGCCGGCCGAGGCCAAGGCCTCCGACATCGTCCATGACGCCGATATCGAGATCCTGGAAAAGGATATCCATATTGCCGCGTTGGACAAGGACGGCAAGCTCGACATCGAGATGACCGTGGAGAACAACCGGGGGTACCTCCCGGCCGATCAGAATTTCGACGAGACCATGAGCATCGATTTCATCCCGCTCGATTCCTCGCATTCTCCCGTCAAGAAGGTCAATTACCGGGTCGAGCCGGCTCGCGTCGGGAAGCGCATCGATTACGAAAACCTGACGCTGGAGATCTGGACCACGGGCGCCATCCAGCCCATCGAAGCTCTGGCCCAGGCGGCCAAGATCATGAGAGATCATATGGTCATTTTCCTGAATATCGTGGACGAGCCTGCCGAGAAAGAACAGGTGATCACCAAGCGGGAAATTCCGTACATGTCTCAGATCGATATCCTGTCCAAGCCGATCGAACATCTCGAGCTCTCGGTCCGGTCGAATAACTGCCTCCGCTCGGCGGGCATCGAGAAGATTTACGAGCTCGTCCAGAAAACCGAGGAAGAGCTGCTCAAGACAAAGAATTTCGGACGGAAATCCCTGAGCGAGATCAAAGAAACCCTGTCCAACCTGGGGCTGGGACTGAACCTGGACCTCCATCCGAAACTGCTGGAAAAGATCAAAGGCGAGATGAAGGAAGAGAAAGGGAAGGAGCTGGAGGAATGAGGCACCTCGTTAAAGGCAGAAAACTTAGACGAACAACGGCTCATCGAGAGGCGCTTCTTCGCAACCTCGTCACCTCCTTTCTGGAGAAGGAACGGGTGAAAACGACCCTGGCCAAGGCCAAAGAAGCGCGTCCGTTGGCGGAGAAGATGATCACTTTGGCCAAGAAGAACACCTTGCACACGAAGCGCCAGGCCCTCCGCGTCCTGACCAAGAAAGCGGCCGCCAAGAAGCTGTTTGAAGAGATCGCCCCGCGGTTCTCGGAGCGCCCCGGGGGATACACGCGGATCGTCAAGATCGGCACGCGCCTTGGCGACGGCGCCCAGATGGCCATGTTCGAGCTCGTCGGCTCCGAGTACAAGAAGAAAGAAAAGAAGAAGAAAGACAAAGAAGGCAAGAAGCCGTAAGAAAGTATATAGGGCATCGGCTTCGCTCCCGCAAAGGTTTTTCACGCCGTTCTCATACCGCTTTTCTCGGCAGCACGGAACTCGCACGGCAGAACAATATCTATCAAAGACGTCTTTGTCTCCATTGTGACATCTTTCTATAACCGACCTGGCTCAAACACCCGCTGCTGGCCGACAAAGTCGGCTGCCCTCGAAAAGCGGCATTCGAAGGCTAAACCTTTGATGGTCGCTTCAGCCGAAGCCCTATATGCTTTCTTATCCGTGCCCGCTTTCATAAAAGGGAGCTCTCTATTTCCTTGGGCCCTTTTTTATGTGAAAATAGTGCTTCGATGAGCAACGCAAAGCGAGCCTCCGCCCCTCTGTGCGTCATTCTTATTTGTGTGCTCTTTTGTACGTCCTCCTGCATCCGGTTCACCAGGTCCGCGGCGCTCCAGGGCCCGGCCTTTGTTCTCGAGCAGAGTATCCTGTGCGCCGACCTGAAGATGCAAAATGATTGGGCCGAGCCGGCCGAAGACAAGATGGTCTTCAAGAAGGGGGCGGACAAAAATGTCTTTTCCTTTATCCGCTTGAAAGCCATGCTCGGCGAACATAAACTTTTCTGGAAATGGTACGACCCCTCGCGCAGGCTTTACCGCGTGACCGACCCGATCACGATCGGCAAAGAAGGCCAGGCCTTTGAAAAATAGATCGCTTGGGACCAAATCTATCTTTTCGAAGAAAAAGAAAACGGGACCTGGACGGTCGCCGTGTTCATGGATGACCGGCTCCTGGTTTCAAAAGAGTTTGTGATTCAGTGAATTCCGGCGCTCAGCCCCTGCCCGGAATCCTAAGCCGCTGCCCCGGATAGATCAGAGAGGAATTTTGGAGTCCGTTGAGCCGGGCGATAGCCTGGGCCGATGTTCCGTACTTCCGGGCGATCTGAGAGAGGGTTTCCCCAGGGCGGACCGTATGCACGGCATATTCCGGGGGCATGAATTTCGGCAGGTTGGTGATCGCCTGCAGGGCTTTTTCGGCATAGCCGACAGGCACCCGGAGCTGGTATTCACGGTCCGGCGTCGAAGCATACCGGAGCTCGGGGTTGAGATACTCCAATTCCGAGCTCTCCAACCCCAGGGCAGTCGAGATCGTGGAAAGCTTGGTCGGGTGGTTAATCGCAATCGTTTCAAACCTCAGCGGCGCATAAGGCGCCGGCAGGGTGAAGCCGTATTTTTCGGGATTATTGATGATGAGAACGGCGGCGATCAGGCGGGGGACAAAACGGGATGTCTGATAAGGCAACCTTTCGAAGAGGTCCCAAAAGTTATCCATATAGTTGATACGCTGGGTGTTGATGACATTTTGGACACGGATCTCCCCGCAGTTATACCCGGCCAAGGCCGTCGTCCATTCACCGAAAAAGGAATGGAGCTCGGTGAGATATTTGACGGCCGCCTGAGTGGATTTATAGGGGTCCATCCGCTCGTCGATAAATTTATCCCGGACGAGGCCGTAGCGGTATCCGGTCGTCGCTATAAACTGCCACAGACCCAGTGCTCTGGAGATTGAAAGCGCTCGGACCATATACCAGCTTTCGATCACGGGCAGCCAGCTGAGCTCTTCAGGCAGTCCGGCTTTTTTCAACTCTTCTACGATATATTCTCTGTAGAGACCGGAGCGCATGTAGGCCGCCTCGAACTCTTTCCGCTCGCGCGTCTTGAACGATTCGATTTCTTGGAGGACATATTTATTTTCAACCAGCGGTATGGATTTGTGGTTGCCGTTGATCGGATTTCGGCTGGAAGCGCTGATCTCTTGGATTCTCTGGGCGATCATGAGCCTTAAGTTATTTTTATCTTGGTTCAGCGGAGAATCCGGTGAAAGGTTGACTTTGATGATGATCCCGTAGGCCTTGTCGAGCTCTTTGAGGGCGGCATCCAAGTCGCCGCGCTCCCGGGCGAGCTTGGCTTCCTGATAAGTTGCGAGGGCCTCATCTAAGAGGGCGGCGGCATCGTCCTTTTCAGAAATCGCGTTCTTTTCCTGTTGGGCGGCCTGCTCATCCGTCGCTTTCTTTTCCTCGGCAGGAATGATGGTTTTTTGCGGGGCGGGCTTTTCTGTCTGAGAGGCTGCCGCCCGGGGCTTCTGGATTTCTGCCGGAGCCTGTTGAGGCGGAGGGGGAAGAGGAATTTTTTCCGGCTCGGGGCCGGACGAGCAACTCAAAAAGAGAAGTGCAGAACAGGCAAAAATGATTGGCCAACGATATATCTTAACGCTCATCTTTTTGCCGGGGATACTTATACCATGCAGGGCAATCGGCGTCAATTCAATTTCTTATGCCATTTCCAGGCTGTTTCGATGATGGTCTCGATTTTCGAGTAGCGGAGTTTCCACCCGAGAAGGCGCTCGGCCTTCTCTTTTGAGGCGAGGAGCACCGGTACGTCTCCCTCGCGTCTGGTTTTTTGCCTGGAGGGCACCTTTTTTCCTGTGATTTCTTCTGCTTTGGCTATGATTTCACGCACCGAATGGCCCTTGTTCGTCCCCAGGTTGATGGATTCACTTACCGACGAGGAAAGCAGCTTTTGGAGCGCGAGGACATGGGCGGCGGCCAGGTCCGTCACGTGAATGTAATCCCGGATGGCCGTTCCGTCAGGCGTGGGGAAATCCGTCCCGTAGATTTCCAGGTATTCCTTTTTCCCACGAATGGCCGAGAGGATGTTCGGGATGAGGTGCGTTTCGGGATTGTGCATTTCGCCGAGCGTTCCATCCGGATCAGCGCCGGCGGCGTTGAAATAGCGGAGGGAGATAAACTTCAAACCGTAGGCGCGATCATAGTCTTGGAGGATCTTCTCGACAAAGAATTTTGTCTGGCCATAAGGGTTCATGGGCAGGAGCGGATGTTCCTCCGGGATCGGGATTTGCCGGGGCGTTCCATAGACGGCTGCACTTGAGGAAAATATGAAGCTTTTGACGCCGGCCTCGAGCATGACATCCAAAAGATTCAGGCTTAAGATCAAGTTCTGGGCATAATATTTGCGAGGATCGACATAGGATTCGCCCACCTGGATGAGCGAGGCGAAGTGAAGGACGGCGGCGATGTCCTCGGATTTGAAGACATTTCGGATGGCGGCCTTGTCCATAAGATCGCCGACGATGAGCCCCCCTCCCAAGACGAATTCTTTGTTGCCGCCGGAAAGGTTGTCAAACACAACGACTTCAAACCCCTGCTTGAGCAGCTCCTTGGCGGTATGCGAGCCGATATATCCTGCGCCGCCCGTCACCAATACTTTGGTCATCCCTTCTCTCCGATCAATTTTTTTGCGCTTTTCAGGCCTTGGGCTTTTGTCTGGAACTCATTGTCCAGCTGAAGCTTGTACAGCTCGTTCAGGATTTTCCCCATGTCTGGCCCCGGCGCGACGCCCAACTTGAGCAGGTCCCGCCCCATGATCAGAGGCCTGATCGTGTCTTTATTGACGTCGAGCTCCCTGAATTTTTCGAGCAGCCAGCGGCCTTCCCGGTCCAGCCCAGTCATGGGCTTTTCTTTTCGTCCCCCGCGGTCGGCCGCGTCGAGGAAGGCGAGGAGCTCGATTTCTCCATTGGTATCGGCGGCGAGCCTGTTGAAAGCTTTCCGGGTCAGGGCGTGTCTGTTCTGCCATAGTTCAGAAGCGCGATGATGGTTCTTGATCAGCAGGAGCACGGTCTTTCGCAAGTTGTACCCGTTCCAGGAGAAAATCCTGAACCTGCTGAAGATCTTTTTAGCGGTCTTTTCGCTGGCGATATCATGACCGGCGCTGGTGATGACCATCCGTCCCCGCTTGAACTCCCACTGGGTCGTTTCCGTTTTTCCAACATCGTGGTACAGGGCGGCAAGCTCCAGGGCAAGCGTTTTTGTCGGCTCGAGCCCGGCTAGCTCGGCCAGCCGCTTGGCCTGATCGACCGTCAATTTTGTGTGGTGCCAGACCGTGTGATGACCGAAGCTGTCTTTTTCCGGGTGGAAAACGGAATCCTGGATGACCAGCGCCAGGGCGTAAAGTTCAGGAAACAACTGGCGCAGGACCCCGAGCTTGAACATTTCCTCAAGGCCGATAGACGGTTTCGGGGAAGCGAGGAGGATCTTGAACAGCTCTTCATCGACCCTCTCAACGCTGAGATGGGTCAAATCAATATCCTTGGAAAGGGCATAGGTGGCCGGGTCGACCGAAAAGCCCAGGCATGAGGCAAAGCGTGCCGCTCTGAGGATCCGAAGCGGGTCTTCGGGGAAGGCCTGAGGGTTCGTCACCCGGATCAGCTTGGCCCGAATATCCCGAGCCCCGTCAAACGGGTCGACCAGGGCCCCGTCGGCCAGCCTGAGGGCAATGCTGTTGCAGCGGAAGTCTCGCCGCCCCAGGTCGGCTTCGATCGGCAAGTCGGGATCGGCTGAAACAAGGATGTCTTTATGGCCCCTGGCGCTCTCGCCCTTCGGCCTGTCCATTCGGGGCAAAGCCATGTCGTAGGATTTTCCTTTGACCGTGAATTTGATGACGCCAAAGCTCTTACCGACAAGATCCACTTTACCGAAGGGCCGGATTTTTTCGAGGATGGCTCGGAGGGGGTGCCGTGCAATGAGGAGGTCGACATCCTCTGAAGGAATACCGCGCAGGATGTCACGGACGAAGCCACCGACGGCATAGACATCTTTTCCAAAGATCCGGACAAAAAGGCTCTTGTCCCGGAAGTCCGCTCTCAGATGTTTCATGAGATTATCAAATCTTTTTTCGAGACTATTATAAAAACTGGCAGGGATTAGTTCAATTTTTATTTTTTCCTCGGATCTGCCTTGTCCTGTCAGACACTCTTGGAGGGAAACCCGGACAACGGTTCCCTCCAACGATCGCTTCGCTCTCTGCCTCCTTTCCATGGAGCATTTGGCGATGAATTCATGGTCGGAGCTGCTTTGTCCTCATACAGCGGCTTGTTCTTTAAGGAACAATGTTGTAAACTTAGCAATTCAATTGCCGAACAAAAATGCTGAAGCTACAAAAAATCGTCACGTTCTACATGCTGATTACTGCCGGTTGGCTGCTTTTGCGGGGTGTTCCCGGGAAAGAGGATATCGAGATCACTGTCCGGGAGAAAAAGGTCGAGAACCTGAGCACGGAAGGGCTGTCGCTCGTCTTCTACCTGAATGTGGCCAACGGCTCGAATTCGGCCCAATGGCTGGCCAAATATGACTTCCGCCTGATTGTCGAGCAGACCGAGTACTTCAAGCTCGAAACGGCGCTGGACGCGCCGATCAAAGTCGAGTCAAAACGAAGCATCGTCGTTTCGCTGCCGGTCAAGATCACGTATGACCTGCTGCGTCGGGCCGTGCCGGGCGTTCCGGGAAAGGACAAGCTGGCCTGTTTTATGGCCGGAGGGATGACCTTCCATGACGAAAGACGCCGGGAGAAAAGGGTTCAGATGGCCTTTGCCGGAGAGTTCCCCATTTTCAGGGGCATGGCGGTCGAATTCCGGCCGATCGAAGCCAAAGCCCTGACGATCGGCGGCGCCGACCTCAACTTCAGAGTCGTCCTGAAGAATCCAAATGGATTCGACTTCAAGCTGGACAAGCTGAGCTATAAGCTGGAATTCGGCAAAACGACGGTGTCCCAGGGCATCCTGGGGCAGGGCGCGAGCATCGCCCAACGCAGCGAACAGCTTTTTTCCATCGCCCTCCTCCTGGATTTTTTTGAGATCGGAAAAGATGTCTATGACAAGCTGGAGCAGCCTCCGGTGCCCGTCGTCTTTTCCGGCGAAGCCATGGTCGAGAGTGTGTGGGGAAATTTCACGATTCCCTTCCAGACAACCGAAAAAGTGGGCGTTTTGAAAACCTCTTGATCACTGCAGTTATTCCCACCCATAACAGGGCCTCTTTTCTCGAAGAAGCCATCCAATCCGTTCTTGCCCAGGATTATTTCGAGGGGAAAAGGCCCGGCGAAGATTGGGAGCTTCTGATTATCGATGACGGGTCGGACGATCGGACACGAGAAATCGTGGGCGCTTTTGGCGGACGGGTCCAATATCTTTATCAGGACCAGCGGGGCGTGAGCGCGGCCAGGAATCTGGGGCTCGGCCGGGCCCGAGGTGCGTTCATCGCCTACTTGGACTCGGATGACCTTTGGAAAAAGGAAAAACTGCGCCTCCAGATGGAGTTCATGGAATCCCATCCCGGAGCGAAGGTTTGCTGCACCGAAGAGATCTGGATTCGTCGCGGCCGCCGGCACAATCCCATGAAAAAACATCAGAAACATTCAGGCTGGATCTTCGATAAGGTCTTGCCGCTTTGCCTGTTGAGTCTTTCCTCGGCGCTGTTCCGGAGCTCCGTGTTCGAAGAGATCGGGAATTTTGACGAAGACCTGCCGGCCTGCGAAGACTACGATCTGGGCATCCGTCTGGCGCACAGATACCCGATCTATTTTCTCAAGGAGCCGCTGATCGTCAAACGGGGAGGGCATCCGGACCAGCTCTCACATCAATATTGGGGGATGGATAGGTTCCGGGTGAGGGCGCTGGAAAAAGCGCTCGGCCTGGGCTTATCTCCCCAGGAGGAAGGGCTTGTCCGCGTAGAAATCGTAAAGAAAAGCGGTATCCTTTTGGCTGGCTTTCTCAAAAGAAACAATCAGGAAGAGGCCCAAAAATATGCGGCCCTGATCGACAAATACCGCGAATAAAAATCGGGGACATGGACTAAATGTCCATGTCCCCGATTTGTTTTTTCAGAACCAATAATTGATTCCGACGGAGATCTGGTAGCCGCCCAGGTCAAAATAGTTATACGGCTCGAAGCCTTGGAAGGCATCTTTGAGTTTTCCCGTGGCGTGGAGGTACTTGAATTCCGCATCTACAGTCAGCCTATTGCCGATGGCAAACATGGCACCGCCAAATAGTTGGTATCCAAAGCTGATTTTGCCGAAATTCTCACCTTCCATGGCATCGACACTATAAATCGGATAGATATCGATGTCTCCATAGTCAGGATCGGAATAAACCCAGGGCTCGCTGAAATCGATGATCTCTCCGCGCATCCTGAGGCTCCAGAGAACCATACTCACTCCACCCCCGAAATAGGGGATGAACTTTGCTCTCCGGCCGAGGGGCGCGACTTTGAACGAGAGCTGGATGGGAGTGATGGAGAGGTCCAGGGTATGACCCGGAGTGAAGTCGCCATAATAAGCGTTTGGAAAAGCAAAATCGCCTTCATCCAGTTGGTACCCCACGTAATCCTTGTAGTAGCCGGCTTTGCTTTTGCTGTAGGTATCGACGCCGACGACCAGGCTGAACTGTCCGTTCAAGAAGTACTCGAAGAAAACCCCGAAAGAGGTGTCCTGGAATTTGTTCCTCGTAAAGTCCATCTGAGCGAACTCGGTTCTCATGAAATCATAGTTCAGCTGGTTATACTCCATCCTGGGGATAAAATAGTTGAGCTTAAAGGTGAGTGTGTTGGGGAAGGCCGCGGACACGGCGGTTAATAGGACGATTACCGAAAGTATTACATGTTTTTTCATTTCGTTCCTCCTGCACCAAATTCTTATGCAAAAACTATGCCAAATTGCCTCTCAGGCCCAAATGGCCGTTTTTGCCGCCTGACGGCGGCTGACTTGTGGCTAAAATGGGTCAATTGTCCTCTCGTAGTTTAAATCTCCAGAGGCTGTTTGTAAAGAAAAAAGGCCCCGTTTGACTTTTTTCGCGGCCCCTTCTACCATGGATTGCGTAAAAAATGAACATGCCGCAACAAACCCGAATCGTCGAGCTCAAGCCGGGGCCTATGGACCCCATGAACGTGCGCCAAATAACTGAGATCATCCAACGGGACGGGGTGATGGCCTATCCCACGGACACGTTTTATGGTCTAGGGGCCAGTGCCTGTTCAGAGCGGGCGATTCAAAAAATCTACCGCCTAAAAAAGAGGGACCGGGGGAAGCCTCTCTCGGTCGTGATTTCAGGCATCGAGATGGCAGAGAAAATCGCGGTCTCGCTCCCCCCGATTTTCGAGGAACTCAGCCGGGAATTCTGGCCGGGCGCCCTGACGCTCATCATAAAGGCCAAGCCGCTCTTTCCACCTCGAATTTTAGGCCCGGCGGGCTCGCTGGCGCTCAGGCTCCCGGATGTGCCCTGGCTATTGGAACTCGTGCGGCAGATGAATACGCCGTTGACAGCGACAAGCGCCAATATCTCCGGAGCGAAGGAGATCGCCGACCCCGGCGAGCTAATTCGAATTTTTCGCGGGAAAGTGGATTTGATCGTCGACGGCGGGCCGGCGCCGGGCGGGCTTCCCTCGACGATCGTGGATCTGACCTTGGAGAAGCCGCGAATTTTACGAGAAGGGGCGGTCCCAAGAAATAAGCTGCGCCGCTATTTATAGCCTAGGTGGAACCGGGAGTCCGTGACGGTCGCAGCGATTTCGATTGGGGTCAAACGATTGGGGTCAAACCTACTCATTACGCACTTTTCCCTGGAAAATCATGCGTAACGAGTAGGTTTGACCCCGCGTGTTATCCGGATTCCAATTATCGGACTTTAGCGCCCGGCGGGAGTTCCCGGTCAAAAAATGGGATGACGGCCTTGTCGTCGATCACCGCGGCCAGGAGCATGGCCTGGGATTCAATTCCCCGGATCACGGCCGGCTTCAGGTTGACGATGACGATGAGCTCTTTGCCCACGAGGTCCTCCGGCGCATAGGTATCGGCCACACCCGCGACCATCTGTCTTTTTTCTCCGCCGATATCGGCTTCCATCTTGAGCAGCTTGGTCGTTCCTGCCACTCGCTCGGCCTTCAGGATCTTTGCCACGCGAAGGTCCATTTTCTTGAATTCTTCGAAAGTGACGATGTCCATTTTTTCCTCCGTTTTTGGTTCACGAGCGGTTGATATGCCCCGTGGCTTGCCACGGGGAACCGCTCGAGAGGGTTCCAAGGGGGAGTCGCCCCCTTGGTCACAGGGCGAGGGCTCATGCCCCGCCCGAGAAGGGGAGGCAGGGCGGCCGGGTCTTCCCGGCGCCCGTTGGAAGGGGTTTTCCCCTCCAAATTGAACCGCCTGCTGCGCCTCTTCGGCCAGGAAATCTTTCAAGTCGACCCTGGGAAACAGGGGCCGCGGTTCTCGAGCCGCTTGGCCGGCCTTCAAGCCATCAAACTTGAGCTCCGAATAAGAGAGTGCCTCGAGCGGGTCTTTCTCCCCTAAAAAGTCCCATATTTTTCGGCATGATTCGGGCATGACCGGAAAGAGCAGATAACTAACGCCCCGGATGGCGGCTGCGGCCTGATAAAGGACCCTGGCTAGCCTCTTCCTCTGTCCGGGATCTTTGGCTAGCTTCCAGGGCTCATGGTCGGCCAGGTATTTATTGACGGCGTTGATAAAGACCCAGATTTCTTCAAGGGCCTTGTTTATGGCGGCGCTCTCATAGAAACGATAGGCTTTTTCCTTCAGCTCATCAAAGCCCGCCCGGACCTTTTCGTCTTCTGCCCGCTCGTCTCCTATATCTTCGATCTTCCCCTGGAAGTAGCTCCTGATCATGGTCAGTGTCCGATGGACGAGGTTGCCGAGGTCGTTGGCCAAGTCCGAATTCACCCGGTGGACGAATCCTTCATGGGAGAAGTTCCCGTCCATCCCGATTGGGATTTCGCGGAGCAGGAAGTATCTCAGGGGGTCGGGTCCGAACGCCTTAATGATGGCATACGGGTCAAGGACATTGCCCTTGGACTTGGACATCTTCGTTTCATCCTTAAGCCACCAGCCGTGCCCAAAGACGCACTGGGGCAGCGGGAACCCGGCGGCCATGAGGAATGCCGGCCAGAAAATCGCGTGGAACCTGAGGATGTCTTTGCCGATGAGATGGATGGTCGCCGGCCAAAACTTCTCGTAAAGCTTCAGGTTCCAGTCGTAGCCGATGCCCGTCAGATAATTATGGAGCGCATCGAACCAGACATAGATCGTATGGGCAGGGTCGCCGGGAACGGGGATTCCCCATCTGACGGTTGTCCGGGTGATGCTCAAGTCTCTCAGCCCCATGCGGACGAAGCTCACGACTTCGTTCATCCGGCTCGGAGGCCGGACAAAGTTAGGATTTTTCTCATAAAAATCCAGGAGCGGCCGGGTGTAGGCCGAAAGCCGGAAGAAATATGTGCTTTCCTTAACGAGCGTGGCGTTGCGGCCGCAATCGGGGCAGATTTTAAAGCCGCCTTCGGCAAGCGGGATGTCGTCCGCCAGAAAATTTTCTTCTCCGACGCAATACCACCCCTGGTAGGTGCCCTTGTAGATGTCGCCCTTATCCAAGAGTTGTTTGAAGATCTTCTGGACGCCTTTCTCATGAAACGGCTCGGTGGTGCGGATGAAATAGTCGTTCGAGATGTTCAGGGCTTGCCAAAGGTCCTTGATCCGGACGACGACTTTATCGGCAAGCTCTTTGGGCGTCAAAGCTTTTTCGGCCGCCGCCTTCTCGATTTTTTGGCCGTGCTCGTCGGTGCCGGTCAGGAAAAATACGTCGCGCCCGGCCAGCCGGTTGAACCGGGCCAGGGCGTCGGCGATGATGGTCGTATAGGCATGGCCGATGTGGGGAATATCGTTGACGTAGTAAATGGGCGTTGTTATGTAAAACGTGGGCTTAGACGTCTTTGCCACTGGTCATCCCTCCTCGGATCAAAGTGATCGCTTCTGCGCGCGTGACGGGGCTGGTGCGGAATGAGCCGCGGACGGCTGAAGTCACGGTGATGGACTTCGGCTTCTTGGCTCCCCGCATCGACATGCACATGTGCTCGGCCTCGATGACAACCATGACGCCCAGTGGCTTGAGGTGCTCGCTGATGAGGTCGGCGATCTGTTTGGTCAGCCGCTCCTGGATTTGGAGACGCCGCGAAAGTCCGTCGACGACCCGGGCGATCTTGCTCAGCCCGACAATCCTTCCTCCCTTGGGGATGTAGGCCACGTGGGCCACCCCGGCAAACGGAAGCATATGATGCTCGCACATGGAATAGAGAGGGATATTCTTGATGAGGACCATTTCGTCATGTTTTTCCTGATGGATCGCCCGCAAGTATTTTTCGGGGTTCTCGTTAATGCCGCCGAGGATCTCGGAGAACATCCGGGCGACTCTCTGGGGGGTCGTTTTGAGTCCCGGCCGGTTGGGATCTTCGCCCACGCCCTTCAGGATGAGGCGGACGCCGGTTTCGATCTTTTTGAGGTCCATGGTCTGTGTCTTGTTCGTGCCCATTTTGTTTCAGCTTTTTTTCGAGTATTCTTGTATCGCCATCCGAAGGACCTCCTTCACGGGAAGCCCTTTTTTGCGGGCGAGTTTCAAGCAATCGGAAAATTCCGGCTGGATGTTGACGTCCTCTCCTTCCAGCCTGGAAACCTTGATCCCGATGTCCTTACCCAGGAGCCGGATTTTCCGGACGGTCCTTTCGAGCGCCCTTCGTTCGACGGGAAAATACCTGACGCCGATCGAGCTTGTCTCCCGGAAAACAGCCGTGATCAGGGCTTCCATTTTATCAAGCTCGGCCATCAGGGTCAATTTTGTCGCCAGCCGGTTTTTTTTCATGACGACCGGCGTGAGGAAAGCGTCCAGGGCGCCGATTTCCAGGGCCCGGTCCATAAAGCCGGCCAGGACCTGCGGGTTGGAATCATCGATGGCGGCTTCGATCAGATAGACTTTTTTATCGGCGGAAAATTGGCCGGCACCGCCGTAGAAGATGCGCAGAATATTGGGGAATCCGTGAAAATCGCGGCTGCCGGCGCCGCTTCCGATTTTTTCGTAGGTCAGCTCGGGGAACGGGATGAATTTTTCGACGAGCGTCGAAACGATGGCCGCCCCGGTCGGAGTGACGAGCTCTGCCTTGGGGCCGGCGGAATATACGGGAATGCCTTTCAAGAGCTCCGTCACGGCGGGCGGAGGGACAGGAAGGACGCCGTGCGAAGTCTTCACCCAGCCTTCGCCGACATTGAGCGGGGATGCGTAAAATTCGCTGATCTTGAGCTCTTCGACAAGATACGAGCAGCCCAGGACATCGATAAGGGCGTCATCGGCGCCCACTTCGTGCAGATGGGTCTCCGGGAAGGCGCAGCCGTGGACCTTGGCCTCTGCCTTAAACAGCCTTTCAAAAACCGCCAGCCCGCGCGCCTTGACCGATGCGGAGAAGGGCGATTTTTTTATGAACGATTCGATGTCCTTCCATTTCCGGGCGCCGGATTTCTGGCCTTTGACGAGGACATCGACTTTGAGAGCGCGAAGGTGCGACCGCTTGACGTCTTTGATTTGAATGCGGGCCGGGAGCGTCAGCTCGGCCATCCTGGCCCTGAATTTGGCGGGGGAGAAGCCGAGGTCAAGAAGGGCCCCCAGGATCATGTCTCCGCTCAAGCCGGCCTTTGCATCGAAATAGACGTATTTCATGTTTGCCTCAAATATTGATCGATCAACGGCAATATTTCCCCGGCCTTCCCTTGCAGGGAGTGATCGGCGGATGACGTGAGCGGAGTCGGGTCGGGATTAATTTCAATGATTTTTGCGCCCGCATCCGCGGCATTCATGGGAAGAGATGCGGCCGGCTGGACAAAGGCCGAAGTCCCGATGACCAGCATGACGTCGCAGAGTGAGGTCGCGGCGAAGGCCCGGTGCAGGATATTCGGGTCGAGCGATTCTCCAAACCAGACGACGTGCGGCCGGAGCATCTCGCCGCAGTCCGGGCAGCGCGGCGGGATTTCCTTGAGGGGAGAGTCATGGCTCTCCGTGATGGTTTCTTCCTTCGTGCAGCGAAGCTTCCAGATATTGCCGTGGAGCTCGAGGATATTTTTCGAGCCGGCTTTGCCATGCAGTCCGTCCACGTTCTGGGTGATCAGGACAAATTCGGGAAATATCTTTTCCCATTTAGCCAGGGTCCGGTGGGCGGGATTGGGTTCGACCTTGGCGATCAGCCCGCGCCTCCAATCGTACCATTCCCAGACGAGCTTGGGGTCGCGGCCGAAAGCCTCGGGCGTGGCCAGGTCTTCGGCCCGGAACTGCCTCCACAGCCCATCTTTGCCGCGAAAGGTCGGCACGCCGGATTCCGAAGAGATTCCGGCCCCCGTCAGGACGGCCATTCGCTTGGCGTTCCGGATCACCTCCGCCACGCGTTTGATGTCTTCGTAATTCATAGCTTAACTCTTCTAAAAACAGTAGCATACAGTTTTCTGCGGGAAAAATCAAAAGGTTCTCTTCCATTTTATTTAGATATAAAAGGGTAACGATCCGGAAACGGTCGAAGCGACCATGGAGGGTTTAGCCTTACCGAGACCTCATTCGAGGGTAGCCGGCTCGGAAGAAGCCGGCCGGACACTCTTGGAAGGAAACCCTTGCCTTGGGTTTCCTTCCAACAGTCGCTTCGCTCCCTGCCATCCTTCCAAGGAGCATAATCCGATGTATCGTTTTGCGGATACGGCGATTGAATTTTAAATCGATGCCGGGAAGCGAGTTCTGAGCCGCCGAGAAGGAGGACTGGGGAACGGCGTGAAAAACCCGACTGGGGAGCGAGGCCGTTTCCGGATCGGTACCCAGACCATATTTCTCTATATTAAATGGAAGAGAACCTGGCTCTTTGCCTTGACTTGGCCCGCCTAAAAATTATATATCAATACTCTTGTTTGAGGAGGACGCATGGCTGCAAAGAAACAAGTGAGGCTGGCTCGCGCGGATATCGGAATCCTGGGCGGAACCGGACTTTACGAGATTCAAGGCATCAGGAATCTCCAAGAAATCCGTTTGGAAACTCCGTTCGGAGCTCCCTCCGATGCCTATATCATCGGCATGCTCGAGGGAAAGAGGGTCGCTTTCCTCAGCCGCCACAGCCGGGGCCACAGGCTCCTCCCTTCAGGAATAAATTACCGGGCCAATATCTACGGTTTCAAAATGCTGGGCGCGGAGCGCATCATCTCGGTCAATTCCTGCGGCTCGCTGCGGGAAGGGATCCGGCCGCGGGACATCATCTTTTCCGACCAGTTCTTTGACAGGACTCGTCGGGACAACACGTTTTTCAGCGAGGGCATCGCGGCCCACATCAGCTTCGCTCAGCCTGTCTGCCCCGAGCTTTCCAGGTTTTTGTACGCGACTGCCAAAGGTCTCGATATTCGGGCTCATCTCGGCGGCATCTACATCTGCATTGAAGGGCCGGCGTTCTCGAGCAAAGCCGAATCCATGATCTACCGCTCCTGGGGATGCGATGTCATCGGCATGACGGCCGCCACCGAAGCCAAGCTGTGCCGCGAAGCGGAGATCTGCTATTCGACCATGAACCTGGCCACGGACTATGATGTCTGGCATGCCGAGGAAAAATCCGTTTCGGTCGAGCTCATTTTGGAAAACCTTCGGCTGAATATCCACAATGCCAAGGCCATCATCAAGAAGGCCGTGGCGAACCTTGCGCCTCACGTGGAAGGCCTCTGCGACTGCCGTCAGGCCCTCAAGAACTGCATCGTCACAACCCCGAAGCTCATATCACCGGCAACGAAAAGAAAGCTGCACCACATCATCAAGAAATATCTGTAAACGAAATGGACAACCCATGAGTCTCGTCATTGTCGGCTCCGTGGCCTTTGACACGATCGAAACTCCCTGGCAACGGAAGGAAAAGATCGTCGGGGGGTCCTGCACGTACTGTGCATTGGCGGCGAGCTATTTCACGCAGCCCAAGATCGTGGCGGTCGTGGGGGAAGATTTTCCCAAGGAAGCCATCCAGCTGTTCAAGAACCGTAACATCGACCTCCAGGGGCTGAAAATCGTGCCCGGCGGCAAGACTTTTTTCTGGGAAGGCCGCTACGGCTTCGACCCCAACCAGAGGTCGACCGTCAGGACGGAGCTCAATGTTTTTCAAGACTTCAAGCCCGAGATTCCGCCGTCTTATAAAAAGGCGGATATCCTCTTCCTGGCCAACATCGACCCCGACCTCCAGGAAAATATTTGCCGGCAGGTCGAAAAGCCCAAGCTTGTCGCCATGGACACGATGGGCCTGTGGATCGAGAGCAAGGCGGCCGCGCTCCTACGCGTTCTCCAAAAAGTGGATATCCTTTTCGCCAACGATGAAGAGATCCGGATGCTGACGGATGAATGGAATCTCATCAAGGCCGGGAAAAAAATCCTCGGCCGGGGACCCTCGCTGGTCATCGTCAAAAAAGGCGAGCACGGCGCGCTGGTCTTCGGCAAAGACTTGATCTTCGGTGTCCTGGCCCATCCCAGTGAAGACGTCATCGATCCGACCGGCGCCGGCGACAGCTTTGCCGGCGGCTTTTTGGGCTATCTCGACAAGGTGAAACGCTTCAACAAGAAAGAGATCCGCCGCGCCGCGGTCTATGGCAGCGTCCTCGCTTCGTTCACGATCGAAGACTTCGGCATCAACCGCTTCCGGTCGCTGACGAAGCGCGAGATCGCCGGCCGGTTTCTTTATTTCAAAAAACTGGTTTCGTTCGAATAATCCAGATCCCTTGTGAAAGAGAGGCAGGAAGGGAGAAGGGCGCGGTTTTATTGCCCTCGATTAAGGAAGACCAATGAAAAAATCCCGTCGTTTTCGGCCGCTCTTTTTAATTTTGACAGGAGTCTAGTTTTTGCTCTCGGCGGCAGGAATGGGCGCCGCAGAAGCGGAGGAATATTTCGTCGCCCCCAATGGCCATGATGCCAATCCGGGGACAAAAGCAAAGCCCTTTTTGACGCTCGAAGCGGCGCGGGATGCGGTCCGCAGTCTTAAAGAGAAAGGGAACAGCCCGAGTGGCGGCGTAACAATCTGGATCCGAGGCGGTACCTATCCGCGCCAAAAGCCTTTCGAGTTGACCGCCGCCGACAGCGGGACAAAGGACTTCCCCGTTGTCTATCGGGCCTATCAGGATGAAGAGCCGCGTCTCTTGGGCGGCCAGCTCCTCAAGGGCTTCAAACCGGAGTCAGATGCCGCGATTTTGGATCGTCTCAGTGAAGACGCGAGAAAGCATATCTTCGAAGCCGACCTGCCTTCACAGGGAATCTTAGATTTTGGTGAGCTTCGCTCGCGAGGGTTCGGCCGGCCTATTTCCCCCTCGCACCTTGAGCTTTTCTTCGAAGGGCAGCCGATGACTTTGGCCCGCTGGCCGAACGAAGGTAAATGGGAAAAAATCGCTGGCTTTCCAGAGGATTCTGCCCAGGACGACGGCCACGGCGGCAAAATCGGCGCCCTTGAATCCGGGTTTTTCTATGAGGGTGACCGCCCCCGCCGCTGGAAAAATTTTGAGGATGTCTGGGTGCATGGCTTCTGGGCCTGGGACTGGGCGAATTCCTACGAAAAAATCGAAGGCCTCGATTTCAAGAAGCGATGGATCAAGACCGGTCCTCCCCGCGGCCACTACGGGTTTCGCGTCGGCCAGCGCGCCGTCCATAACCTCATTCACGATCATCCCCATTGCCCCATTCTCTATTCCGGGAACGATCATCGCATCGAGTGGGATGAGATCCACCATGTCGCGCTCGAGACGGGCGATGTCGGCGCGATCTATGCGGGCCGGGATTGGACTTTTCGCGGCAATGCCATCGGGTATAATTTCATCCATCACACCGGCGGCGTCGGCATGGGCTCGATGGGCGTCTATATGGATGACTGCGTCAGCGGAACGGAAATTTTCGGCAATATTTTTTATCGGGTGAAGCGGGCAGTCTTTCTGGGTGGAGGACGGGACTATCGCGTGGAAAACAATATCTTTGTCGAATGCCATCCGGCCGTAGAAATTGACGGCCGGGGACTTGACAAGTCGCCGGTCTGGTCCAACATGGTCTATCAATTCATGAAGCAGCAGCTGATGGCGGTCCCGCAAGAGCTTTATCGCAGCCGCTACCGGGCCATCGCCGACCTAGACCGCTATTATCAGACAGCCGAGGAAGTGCCGCCCGAGAATAATCGCGTGGCGCGCAATATCTGCTCAGGAGGGGAATGGCTGAAAGTCGGCTGGCATGCCGACCCCAGGCTGATCCAAGTTCATGATAATTTCGTGAAAAACGATCCGGGTTTTATCTCCGTCGAAAAGATGGATTTCCGCCTCAAAAAAGGCGCACCGGCATTGGCATCGGGATTCGTCCCCATTCCAGCGGAAAAAATTGGGCTCTACCGGGATGAATTCCGGCGCCGCTAAATAAATTCAAGAACGAATTGCTGACACGCACCGGATTCTCATTATTTGCCAAGCTTTGGGCCAAGGAAAATCTGATGACTTCGGTGTGTATCACCGAACGATGATTGACTTGAAAAATGACATTTGTTAAAGTCGTTAAAACCGGGATGGAGAATGATTTGAGCCGCCGCTTCCAAGACCGTGCTGTCAAATACCTTTCGTTGTTTGTGCTTAGCCTCGCCTTGGCCGCATTCTCGTGTTACTCGCAAAAACCGCCCGCCGAAAAAAACCTGAAAATTGCGGTCATTCCGATGGGCATGACCCACGAGTTCTGGAAGTCCATCCATGCCGGGGCGGCCAAAGCGGGCCGCGAGCTGGGCGTGGAAGTTCTCTGGAAGGGCCCTCAAAAGGAGGATGACCGCGACGGCCAGGTCATGGTTGTGGAAGACTTCATCAACCGCGGCGTCCAGGGGATCGTGCTCGCTCCGCTCGATGATCATGCTCTTGTCCGTCCTATCCAGGAAGCCAAAAGAGAAGGCATCCCCGTGGTCATCATCGATTCGCCCCTGGAAGGCCCAGACCCTATCAGCAACATTGCCACGGATAACTATAAAGGAGGGGTCCTAGCCGGCGAATACCTGGGCCGGATTCTGGGGGGAAAAGGAAAGATTTTTTTGATCCGCTGCCACGAAGGAGCGGCCAGCTCCACGCTGCGGGAGCAGGGATTTTATGACACCATCGTGAAGAGATTTCCGGGAATCGAATTTCTTTCCAAAGACGTTTATGCGGGAATCACCACGGAATCCGCCTATCAGACCCTGGAAAACCTGATCAATCGTTTTCCCGAGGTGGACGGCATCTTTTGTCCCAACGAGTCCACGACCTTTGGGACGCTTCGGGCGCTGGAGGACCGGGGCCTGGCCGGCAAAGTCAAATTCGTCGGATTCGACAGCTCCCAGAAGCTGGTGGACGGGATGCAAAAAGGCTATATTCATGGGCTGGTGCTGCAGGACCCGTTCAAGATGGGGTATCTAGGAGTGAAGACCGCCGTGGCTTTTCTTCGCGGCCAGAAGTTCGATGTGAAGGTCGATACGGGCGAGACTCTCGTGACGCCGAAAAATATGAACCATCCCGAAATTCAGAGGCTGCTCTTCCCGCCCGTCAGAGACTACCTCTGAAGCCATTTTTTCCACGCGCCTTGACGCTGTCAGGGACTCATTGACACGGATTAAAAATTGAATATAATTACAAAATGTTAAGATCCATAAGGCTAAAAAACTATTTTGCTTTTCTTTGAATTCACAAAAAATCCCATGACTTAGAGGGGGAATCTATGAAGACAGTGGTCAACCTAAAACTTGAGGAGATGCCCGATCGCTGGTACAACATTATCCCGGATCTGCCCGAGCCACTGCCGCCGCCGCTGGATCCAAAAGAAGGGCCTTCAAGAATCCGAAATCTCCCCAATCTTATGATCGGAGAATGTCTCAAACAGGAATTCTCGAATGAAAATTGGATTGATATCCCTGGCGCGATCATGGACTTATTTGCGAAGGCAGGCAGACCCAGGCCGCTCTTTCGAGCCACGAATCTCGAAAAAAGGCTCGACACGCCTGCCAGGCTTTATTATAAAGGTGAATTTTTTAGCCCGACCGGAAGTCATAAAGTCAATACGGCACTTGCCCAATGCTGGTATGCAAAACAGCAAAAGTTTGAGAGGGTAACGACTGAAACAGGTGCCGGACAATGGGGAACCGCTCTATCCTATGCCGCGGCCGTCACTGGATTGAAGTGCACGGTGTTCTGGGTGCGAAGCGTCTACAACTGGAAAAAAGACCGCTTGAATTTTATGAAACTTTTAGGAGCGAACGTTTTTGCTTCGCCAAGTCCGATGACTGAATTCGGCAGGTCCTTATATGAAAAAAACCCTGAGCATGTCGGTTCTCTCGGCATTGCCATATCCGAAGGCCTGGAAGATTCCGAGAAAGACCCAAAGGCGACCTACAGCCTTGGATCTGTCTTAAACCATGTCTTGTTGCACCAGACAATCATCGGGCTTGAGACACAAAAACAGTTTGAGATTTTCAATGATTACCCAGATATCGTCATCTCCTGCATCGGCGGCGGCTCCAACTTCGGCGGCTTTGCCCTGCCATTTGTTAGTGACGTCTTAAAAAAAGGGAAGAAGATACAATTCATCGCTGCCCAGAGCCAGGTTGCCCCCAACCTTCAAGGCCACTATGAATATGATTTTGCTGACTACGCGGAAATAACTCCGCTGTTGAAAATGTACACGTTGGGACATAGAACAGAAATGAAGCCGATTAAGGGAGATGGATTGCGCTATCATGGCTGTTCGCCAATCATCAGTCTTCTCCGCTCCAAAGGCTATATCGATACAGTTGCTTATCCGGATGACGAAAAATACGTTTTTGAACAGGCTAAGCTATTTATGGAGACGGAGGGCTGGCTGCCGGCGCCGGAATCTGCCTATTCTGTTTGCTGCGCAGTTGAAGAAGCGAAAAAATGCCGGGAATCCGGCGAGAAGAAGGTGATCGCCTTCAATATCAGCGGCCATGGATTTCTGGACATTCCGGGCTATCAATCCGTATTGAAATTTGCCTAAGAGATCTGATGTCGAAAATAGGAAAGATCGGGGTCAAAGCTACTCGTTACGCAAAATCATCCAGGCCTGAGTGCGCAATGAGTAGCTTTGACCCCGCCCCTTTCTTTCGACTCGATTAACCCGGCCAACAATCGCCAGGAAGCATAAATCACGACTCAAAAGGATGTCAAGGCGATGAGAGGAACGAGAGCTGGCATTATTTCTCCAGAATCATCATCACCCCGGCTTTCTCAAACGCCCGAAAATAGAGCTCGAGCGCCTCGATTTTCGGAATCTGGACCGTCGAATCTTTAGCCAGGGTCCGGGTGACATAGCTTAGGTTAAACAGTTCCTTTCCTTTGTTCCGGGCAGGAATTAGCCGCGCCGCCCGCCGCTCCGCCTCAGTCAGAGACCGCTGTGCCCTTGGCGCGTTCAGCTCGACGGCTCTCAGCGACGCGACTTCGTCAACTTTTTTCCGCGACGCAGCCTCATCGCTATTAAGCAGAGACATCGTCCTTTCAACGTCGCTTCGAGCTTTGGCTGTCCGGGCAAACACGGCCGCAGAACCTATGGCTGCGCGCTCCCGGCGGTAGACATGCGCCGTCAGATTCTCGGCCAGGCGGTCGGCTTCGCCAAAATCGTCCTTCGAGCCGCTCAGCAGCGATTTGACCGCGGAGAATTCGCTGGCGGCAATCCGCCTCCTGCCATAGATCAGAGACAGCCGAGCGAAGTCCTGCGCCTGTTCGGTGTCGGCATGGGCGAGCGTTGTGATGGCCGTCAGCCCGATGACCACGGCCCGATGGAGCTGCGTCGGGTCGACCTTGTCGGGCGTGTCCTCGCTCGAATGATAAAAATTATCCGGCCAGGAACCCAAGGTTGTCGCTCCAATCTTTAAGTTATTGAAAAGCTCGTGATCGGTGCCGGTAGTGTAAGGGATCATCGGGCACGCCATGCGGTTGCGCGAGCCGTTTGACGGGGTCATTGAGATGGGCCGACAGCCAGGCATAAGTGCCGGTGTATTCCGGGACCCACATGAACCGGATCGTTCTCAGCGGCTGCGGCAGCTCTTTGTTTTCGATCATCTGGCTCATTGTCCGGGCCATCTCAAGAATCGCGGTGCTGCCCGAAGCGTTGTCGTTCGCGCCGGGCTTGTAGTGATCCAGATGGGCCGTGACGACAATCTCTTCATTCGGGTATGTTGAGCCTGGAATGAGACCGGTGACGATCTCGAGGTTGCCGGGCACGAGCTCAGCGTCGACAATGGCGTGGACACGTGCAGCTTTCCCCTGGCGCATGATGGTGCGGAGTTCTTGAGCGCGGCGTGCGGAAAGGGCAAAGGCAAAGTGACCGGGACCCGCGGCCTCTTTCCCGGGGATCCGCGGCCATCCCACTTGATCGGGGAAGTCGCCCGGCCGCATCATCGTTGCGGACGGTCAAGAGATTTCCCGAAAGCCGATAGACCTCCGTCCCCCACTCGAATCCACACGTCCTTAAAAATATTCCGCCCGCTCCTCGGCCGCCATCAGGGCGACCTTGACGAAGGCACGTGAAGGCGGGGGCTTCTCGGCGATGAAGGTCAGCTTGAGGTGGTCGATGACCCGGTCCACCGCCTCGCAATCTGTGATAAAAACAAGCCAGGGGATTCTGGGCCGCCTTCCGCACCTTCCCTCGGTGAGCATTGGCGTATAAGCCATAATAGAAGCGGCTGGAGCGGGACGTAAGCCGAATTCTGTTCCCGCACGCCGAAACGGCGGGGGCGGTTATTTATCTAGCCCCGCAATTGCTCGGGGAGATGAGAGGCCTACCCGCCCCGGGACGGGCCCTCCCAAATGGGACCGTTTGGCCTTGCAAGACCGCCGTGGCCTTTCTTCGCGGCCAGGGGTTCGAGGTCAAGGTCGATACGGGCGAGACTCTGGTGACGCCAGAAAATATGAACAGGCCCGAAATTCAGCGGCTACTCTTCCCGCCCATCAAAGATTACCTATAAAATCCGACCTGGTCCCGTTTCCTTTTCTACCGGCAAACTCGTCACAGGCGGTGGTTGAAGCTTGTTCAGCGAGAGAAGGAACGTTTCTTTCACAAGATCAGCTCCTTCGCGACGACGGCCGGCTGGCCGAGCCTTCACGCGCGAAGTCCTGGCCTTCCTTGTTCCCAGGGAGCTCCTCTCGATTTTCCGACCGAATGTCTTTTTGCTTCTCGTGTTTTCCTTTTTCTTGACATCGGTCCGCGGCCGGGAATATCATCATTTCATGTTAAAAGGTGCCGATTCCGTGCTTTCAGGTTAGGAAAGTCACGCGGCGCGAAAAAAGAAATCTTCCATATTCTTGACAATTGGGCACAATCGGTGTTATCCGGTTGTAAAATCCCCGCAATCGAAGGAGATCTAAGATGCGAAAAGCGGCTTTGACCTGCTTGGCTGTCGTGCTTTTCACCGCTGCCTTGGCTCTTGCCCAGGTATCGGACGATGCGCTGCTGAGGGAATTCCGCTGGAGGAATGTCGGTCCTGCGAACATGTCGGGCAGGATCGTCGATATCGAGGCGCTCGACAGCGACTTCCGCACCGTGCTCGTGGCAAGCGCCTCGGGTGGAGTCTGGAAATCAGTTAATGCGGGGACGACGTGGAAACCGATCTTCGACCACAACGGCGCGGCATCAATCGGTGATGTCGCCTTCTTTCAGAAGGACCCGAAAATCCTATGGATCGGTACAGGCGAAGCAAACAACCGCAACAGCGTTACCTGGGGTGACGGGATCTACAAGTCGACCGACGGCGGCAAGAGCTTTGCCAACATGGGCCTGAAGGACACCCAGCAGATTGCCCGCGTCGTCACTCATCCCAACAATCCCGACATCGTCTATGTCGCTGCCATCGGCCACCTTTGGGGCTACTCCGGCGACCGCGGTCTGTTTAAAACCACGGACGGCGGAAAAACCTGGATCAAGCTCACTAACGGATTGCCCAACGACGGCAAGACCGGGTGCACAGATTTGGCAATGGACCCAAGCCATCCGGAGATCCTCTATGCCGCTATGTACCAGCGGTTGAGGCTCCCTTATCGCTTCGACAGCGGCGGCCCCAACGGAGGTATCTTCAAATCGACTGACGGCGGCAAATCGTGGGTCAAGCTTGCTAAAGGCTTAGCCAAGGGGGACACCGGACGCATCGGGCTTTCCGTGTACCGCAGCAATCCTAGAATCATCATGGCCATCATCGAGCACGGAGTGCAACTGCGGCAGAATGACCCCGATTATGCGAACATGTCGGTACTAGGCTCCGGAGTGTATCGTTCCGAAGACGGCGGCCGGAGCTGGAAATACCTGAACCGCTACAATAACCGACCATTCTACTACAGCCAGATCCGCATCAACCCGCTGGACGATCAGAGGATTTACGTCCTGACAACGCAGTTTATGGAATCCTATGACGGAGGCAAGACATTCAAGCGCGGCGCTATCGGGATCGAAGGGGATTTCCACGCGATGTGGCTCGACCCGACGAACAAGGATCGCTACTACGTGGGCAACGACAAAGGCCCTTCCCTGACGCATGATCACGGAAAAGCGTTTAACTACTTCGACAACATGGCCCTGGGACAGTTCTGCGCCATCGGCCTCGACATGCGCGATCCTTATTATATCTACGGTGGCACGCAGGACAACGGCTCCTGGGGCGGGCCGAGCTTCTCCAGGGATGCGTTAGGCATTCTGACCGACAGATGGTGGAAAATGCACTGGGGAGATGGATCGCACGCGCAAGTGGATCCTACCGACTGGCGCACGGTGTACACGGAATCTGAAAACGGAAACCTGCGCAGGTACAATGCCGAAACGCACCAAATCCTCGGCATCCGGCCCAACGTGCGCAACGTCACGAATTACGAGGAGTTTGTCAAGTCTGCTCCGGCCGGACAAGCGGGTGGGCGAGGCGCGGGACCGTTTCGCTTCAACTGGAACAGCCCGTTCGCACTTTCGCACCACAACCCCAAAACTCTGTACCTGGGGGGTAACTACCTGTTCCGGACCGTAAACGGCGGCGAGCACTGGCAGATCGTCAGCCCTGACCTTACAACGAACGATCCTCTAAAGACGGACACTAATACCGGCGGGCTGACCCGAGACGTGACCGGCGCTGAGACACATTGCACGATCACGGCTGTTTCCGAATCTCCTTTGACTCCGGATCTGATCTGGGTCGGCACCGACGATGGGAATGTCCAAGTCACGCTCAATGGCGGAAAGACCTGGGAGAACGTGCGTGCCCGGATCCCGGAAGTTTCCGCGAGCATCTGGGTGAGCAGCGTAGAAGCTTCGCATTTCGACAGGGCGACCGCGTATGTGACTTTTGACGGACACCGGAGCGACAAATTTTCAACCTGGGTTTTCAAGACTTCGGACTATGGAAAAACCTGGACAAAAATCACTCTGAACCTACCCGAAGGACACACCGTGTGGGTGATTCGTGAGGATCTGAAAAACAAAAACCTGCTCTTCCTCGGAACGGAATTTGCTTGTTTTGCCTCGATCAACGGCGGACAGTCCTGGGTTCCGCTCATGAACAAGCTCCCGACGGTGGCCGTACGCGACTTGGTGATCCAGCCGCGTGATAACGACCTGGTGGCGGCGACGCACGGGCGGAGCATCTGGATCCTCGACGATATCACACCCCTGCAGCAGCTCAACGAAGAGGTGTCGGCTTCCGAGGTGTACCTATTCGTGAATCGCGTAGCCACACGCTGGCTCGACGTGAGCCGCGGCGGCCAGCGCGGCCATCAATTCTTCGCCGGTGAAAACCCGCCCTCGATCGTACCCCCAGCTTATGCCGTGCGGGAGCCGTTTGAGAACTCAGCGCTGATTGCCTATTACCTGAAAGCAGATCAGAAGGAAATCCTGGTGGAAATTTCCGATCTCGAGAGCACACACAAGGCAACAATGCGCATCGAAGCCAGAGCCGGCATCAACAGGCTCCGGTGGAACATGCGTTTCGACGGCGCAATCCCTGGCCGGGCGGCACAACAGGCAGCGCAGCGAGTGAGTGCGGCGGGCGAGGAACAAGAACCAGGTCCAGGCGCGCTGCGTGCCGGCTCCGGCGGACAGCTGGCCTCGCCGGGCGAGTACCTGGTCAGAATGACCGTAGGCGGGAAGACCTACACCGGCAAGATCACTATCCGGCAGGATCCACTGCTGAATTGAAGGGAGAGAATTGTGGCTGTGGGAATACGGTCTGGACCAAATCGTCACCAAAACCGGAAAATATAAACAGCCCGAAAATTCAGCGGGTGCTCTTTCCGTCTATCAAAGATTACCTCTAAAATCCGATCCAGTCCCGATTCATTTACGAAAAAGCAAATTACCCTAAGCCAAGCACTAGCTCGATATGCTGCTTAGACTTATCACATGAAAAGAGATGCTTAATATTTTTCTTGACATTTTTAAGAAGTTATGATTTATTAATAAACAAATAATTATTTCTTATCATTGTTTTTTTGAGGCAATGATGAGGAGGGGATATTTCTTATGCGGCGGCGTTGCAATTACTGAGACGAAAACATAGAAGCCGCATTTTTTGGTGGAGTGTTGCCAAAATTTAACATTGCGGGAATCTCTTTTCGTATGAAGAGAAGGGGGTAAAATGAACAGGAATATTTTTAAGCTCGCTTTGATTCTTCTTTTGTCCTTTGGATTAAGCTCTCCAACCTTCGCTCAGGGGAAATTGACTGGTTCCATTAGCGGCATCGTGGTCGATGATCAAGAAAATGCTATTCCAGGTGTCACGGTCACTCTCTCCGGGCCAGCATTGATGGGGATTCAAAGCTTTATAACCACCAAGATGGGAAATTTTCGTTTCGTAGCCTTGCTTCCTGGAGAGTATGAAATTAAAGCCGAAATGTCCGGCTTTAATCCCTTCATCCAAAAAGGCTTATACTGCAGCGTGGGGAAAATAACTGAGTGCAAAATTACGCTTACCCTAGCTACTCTCAAAGAAGAAGTCACCGTGAAGGCTGTAGCGCCTACGATTGATGTTCAATCGACAAAAATGGCTGTCAATTATGGCAAAGATTTCCTGTTAGCCCTTCCCAATGCTCGAGACCTCTATGGAATCCAAGATTCCATTCCCGGATCCATAAGAGCTGAGGATAGTAGAGAATACACCCGAATGTCTTCTATCCTTGGATCAACGATAAGAAGCACGCTCTACCAGTTGGATGGCGCCACTATGAATGATCCTACCACGACATATGTTGCGGCTAACATCAATGTCGATGTCTACGAAGAAGTGGAAATCTCGATAGGGGCACTTCCGGCTGAAGTGGGCCAGACCGAAACAGCCTTTATCAACATCGTTTCCAAAAGCGGCGGAAACAAGTTCTCCGGTACGATCAGCGGATTCTACACGGGGACGGGGGACAAGAAATCTATTAAATTCCTTCCCGATCTTTCAGAAAGTTTGTGGACAAACGAAGAGATCGCTGCTCTTAAAGTCAATCCACCTGGAACATATGCGGATTATAAAGATGGCTCGATAGGCTTGGGCGGGCCGATTGTCAAAGATAAACTCTGGTTCTACCTTAACGGACGCGTTCTATCCCAGGTTAGACTCCTTCCTTTTACTCCTGAGAATCGTATGGCCGTGCTTGCCGCCGCAAAGCCCGGGCAGATTGATCCAAGAGATCTCGTACACTACGACATGGAGCATCAAGAAGCGATGGCTTTTTCTAAACTGACTTTCGCGCTCACAAAGAACATGCGATATTCCGGGATGTTTAGTTACAATATGGTTAATGAACCGGTCTATTCCCTTAGGACTGGCAATGCCTATGCCCGCAGTTACACGGCTCTGGTGGATCATGAAAAGACGTATGTCACCACTCATCAGATCAACTGGATTCTGGATCAAAATACCTTTCTGGATATCCGGGGAAATTATGTCAATCGCCATTTCCCTAATAATATGCCACGTGAATATTCCAATGCTTATCAAGAGTACGATCGAAAAGTCGATGTTTACTGGGGAAGCACGATCTACACGGATGATTATTACCGGAAAAGATACGGAGCTTCTGCTTCGATAACGAGATTCGAGGATGATTTTCTTGGGGGAAAACACGAATTTAAAGCAGGAGGAGAATGGGAAGATACCTATTACATCCGAGACAGGTGCCGGGGCTATAACCCGGGGGACAATCCTTGGCGCACGTACTGGTATGACTTTGCTGCCGGAAACAAATATTATTATTCCACTTCAAAAAAACAAGGTCGGCTGTATCTCTATCCCTTTGGTGAGCATGGACTTTTTCCCGATTCAGACAATACGCGTCGTTTCTCCGGTTTTATTCAGGACTCATTCGTAACAGGACGACTGGCCATCAACCTCGGTTCCCGTGTTGATTATACCTACGCCTACGAACCCGAGCAATCCCGGCCTTCACTCCTCGATAGATACAAAGTCGGTCCAGAATTCCTTAGTCCTAATTTACAACAACCCGATCCCAATCTCCTTCTTAAAGCTCTTAACGACCAATATCACCAACAGATATATCCCGTTTCCGACGTTGATGCGTTTACATTTCCTTATAGAAGAATCGCCACATTCACCACGTTCTCTCCGCGAATTGGCCTTGTCTATGATCTCTTCGGCGACGGTAAAACAGCCCTCAAGCTTTCCTTTTCCCGCTATTACGAGCCTGTGTTTTCAGGCAAATACAACAATGCCCAGCCTTTGCACAACACCTTGAATTGGCGGTGGAATGACCTTAACGGAAACGGATACATGGACCTTCCCAAGACAGGGCCTGGTGATCCCCGATACATAGATCCGAATGGCGACAGCTATGAATTGACTGATTATTTTAGCCAGGATCCCACCGTAAAGTACTACGCTGATAACATCAAAAATCCTTATATGAACGAGTTTATAGCCGGAATCGAGCACGAGGTCATGAAAGACTTTAGGGCCCGCCTCGAGTTTATATATAAGGAGAACAAGAACCTCACCGAGGACATAGATCGGTTCAACGGCTATGATCCTAATAAAAAAGATGATCAAGGCCGCCCCGTCTGGCTGCCTTACACTTTTACTGACCCAGGCTGGGACGGAATATGGGGAACAAGCGATGATAAAGAGTATACCGTCTATGGCCTGGCTTCTTATGCCCCAATCCCAGACTATCCTGCTGCAAACCCACCAGAGGCCAAGAGGAGATACATAGCTGGTGTCCTGACATTCGATAAGAGAATGTCCAACAAGTGGCAGCTATCAGGCTCGATTACCGTCAGTTCTTTTAAAGGCAATATTTTAGCCAATTACGGCGTCACGGAAGGAGCATCAACCCGTTTCGACAATCCCAATGCGCGGATAAGTGAGTGGGGCAGTATTGATTATGACCGTCCTTTGCAGATAAAAATTTTGGGATCATACATTCTCCCCTACAATTTCGTCGTCAGTGCTTATTTCCAGCATTTATCCGGAGCTCCCTGGGGAAGGACTCTTGCCCGCGTTTACTACCCCCCGGCTTTAGCCGCGCAGACGCAGGCCGCCTATGCGACTGTCTTAGCTGAACCTCTAGGAACCCGGAGAGGTCCTGCCATCACTACGCTGGATTTGAGATTGGAAAAAGCTTTTTCTTTTGGCGCCTATGGGAGGCTGAGTCTCATTGCTGATATCTTCAATGTCGCAGGGAATCGAACACTCGACGTAACTCAGGATCCAAGCCCCGAGATTTATTTTTACGAAAATCCACCCAGGATTGTACAAAGTGCAAACTTAGGAAGAATTAATACAGTTAACGGTGTTCGTTCTTTCCGGCTTGGAGCGAGGTTCTCTTTCTAAGCAGAAAAGCGTAAATTTTTAACAAAGCATAAGAGGGGGAGGTGTCGCTTTTTTGCTGCCGAAGTTCATTCTCTGCATCCCAAAAAGCAAAATTTTCGAAGGATGCTGCCTTTACTCTAATATTAGACTGGTTGCCGGAATTATTACTCCCTAACGTCCCAAATGCCGTTGGAGAAAAGCGATCGTTTCTCTCCAGGAGAGAAAACCCGCAGCGGAGTTTGCTCGGTCGGAGCCGCCGCTGATCGCGGGCGTTTTGGCCGTGATCAGATAAGGAAGAAACGATTGGTGTCCTGCGGCTTCGTGGCTGATATGCCTGACTTCATAAGCGAAACGGACTTTTTGAAGCTTGGCCACAATATCCCGGCAGAACTCATCGGCCGGCCACGTCTCATCTTCTGTGCCGGAGATGAGCAAAATCGGCGCTTTGATTTTTTCTACATGGATCGTGGCCTGTTGAATCATTGCGGGATCGCCCTGGGTCAAGGAACGTTTGTGCGCGGCAACAAACGAATTGAGCTCCCCTTTCATTTCCTTCTCTTTTTCCTCCGGAAAAAATTTGAATTGAACAAAAGGAAGGGCTCGGCCATTGAGGGCCCAGGAAGACACCGGCACATAATCCGCGGAAAAGAATTTTTTGGCTGAGTCCTTCCCAACGTGCGCCGCCGGAGCCCAGGCTACGACTGCCTGAAAATCATCGAAATGAGAAGTCAAAAGAAGGGCCAGCTCGCCGCCTTTGGAGCCTCCCGCGACCCCCAAACGTTCGGCCCTGACCATGGCCTGCCCCTTCATCCAAGCCACGGGCCGGTGAAAATACTCGAGGGGGATTTCCACCAGTTCGGCGGGAAGGTCCAAATATTTGAAATACGCCAAGGTCAGTGCCGCAAACCCGTTAGAGGCGAACGTTTGGGCCAGCCATTCATAGAGACCGCCGTTGGATCCTCCGAGTATGAGGACACCTGGAAAGGGGCCGCCTTCGGCCGGATAATAGAGGAAACGGTGCATTCCGTCCTTTTCCAAAGGAATACGCACAAGGGCCTGCTCCGGCATCTGATAAACGCGGCGGAGCCCGGCGGAAACGGTTTTCCCTGAGGTGTCTTGCGCCAAAAAATTCACCGTCCAGCCGCTGATTTCATCCTGAGCATAGGAGGTCGGCCGCTTGGCTTGGGGGTCCTGCGGCTTCATAGACCAAAGGAGCCCGAAAATGTCTGCGCCGGAATAGCTCCCCGAGGCGGGGGCTTGCTGCGAGACATCGACTGCTCCATGGCGGGACGCAATAAAAACAGCGGAAGACTGCCACAATTTTCCGCGTTTATCGGTCGATTGGGCTTTGACAGTCACGTGTTCACCGGGTTTTAATCCTGTGAGCGTGAGGGAAAACGGGGTCCCCATGAGCGCCACCCCTGGATGAACCTCAATTCTGAATGGCCCGGATAAAGGAGATAGCCGGTCGGGCTTCATGGATCTGCCGACACCTTGAAAGACCATTGCCAATGCCGGCACGCAAAACAACAGAGTGGACGCCTTTCTGAGGATACGGCCTTTGCGCACAACCATCGATGCCTCCTTTCTAATGAAACGCCAATCCAACATCCTACCTTGATAGACGAATTCGGACGTCTTAATGTTCCCAAAATGGAAAAATATTACGTGCCCATGTGCCGCCATTCCGGCTTGTATCAGGAGATACTCGCTAAAATCGTCCGCCTGGTCAGGACCCATCATCCAGAGCCCCGGCAAGTTGCTGATTTTGGCTGCGGCCCCGGCTTGATCATCGATCGGCTGATGAGAGTTTTTCCGGGGATCGAACGAGTGGATGGATTCGCCAATTCGGTCGGGCTGGGAAAGATCGGCGTCGATAACTTCGTCAGATTGAGACATGCGTTGGGGCAGCGCTTGTTCTTTTTTGAGGGGCCCGACGGCGACCTGACCAAGCCGATGGCCTAATCTCGACAGTACGACCCGGTGGTGAGCAACAACGTCCTGTTTATTTTCGCCGAAGAGGCCGGCCTGCGCCAAGCCGTACGTAATCTGATCGACGCCCTGGCGCCCGACGGCCTGCCGGTTGTCTCCAGTATCACGCCGCTTTATAAAGGCTATTTTCAAAACAAGGAATTGATCTATGAAGAAATAGTCCATCATTATCTTCTGAAGCCGTGGCGCTTCCTCTTTCATGTGGTGCCCCAGTTGCGGCAAAAAAAGCAGTTTGAGCTGGTCAACAGGATTGTGGAAAGCAAGCTGACGCCCGCACTTCTGACCCAGTTGTTGGAAGAAAATGGGTTGAAAATCGTGGGGGAGGAGGTCTATTACACTCCTCATAAATATTGGCCTGAGGGAGCCCGTTCCGCCGGTGGCATCATGTACGCAGCCCGGAGAAAATAACAAAAAGGCTTTCCGTGACACATTCAAGCTGAGAGTGTGGGGCGGCCATGATCCGGAAGATTTATGAAGTCGATCCGAGATCGCCTTGAGGGCGGCCGAGGCGGGGGCGGAATGTTTCTGATCGTCACCCTGAAGTCGTCATGAGCCGGGTCGGATGTCTATGGTCTTTCGGCCAGTTTTGAGGTCTTTGAGGGCAATTTTTCGTCCGGAGGCCTCTGCGTCTCGTGTTTTCCTCCTGCTTGACCTCGTTCATTATTTCGCCGGTCGGCGTCATTCCGTGCCCGACGTTGACGATAGCCATGGGGATGCTCACCCTCTTCCGCCGGACCGAAGCGAAAGGGTCCTTGTACTTCCTGGCCACGATCATGGCCCTCTTTTACGGAGGTCCGGGAGTCTTCCTCCTCAAGGTATACCTCGATATTCCTTTGCTCGCCCCGGCCCTTTATTCGGCAGCCGATATCGCCGTTACCTACTCGAAGCGGCGAAGAACTAACGCATCCACGCCATAAGGTAGGTGAACGAGCCATGGAGAAAAGTAAACCGAAGGAAGATGATTCGGCTCGAAAATTTGACGATGGAGAAGGGGATTCCACCGCCGAAGATGCTGCTTATATGGTCAAGCCCTAAAAACGAATCCCTATCCCCCAGATTTATAAAATCCTATGTTTTCTTTCTATAGAAGAGTAGTTTTAAAGGAAAGGGAAAATCATGGGTCTCTTCTATTTGCAGGTTGTAGTCGTTCCCGTCGCGAAGGAGCCCGGACCATTTAAGCAGAAGATTCTCGCTTTTCCCTTTTTTAACGATTAAAAAAACGATCTCGTCGGCCTTGCCCTGAGCCACCATTTTCGTAAAGGAGGCCGTATTGTCTTTATCGTTGTCCGAGGAATCCAGGTTAAGCCCGAAATCTTTCTGCTTGTAGTGGGCGATCTCGAGTTTCCAGCCCAGGAGAGGGCTGAACCCGGCGTCGTCAGCCCCTGATATGAATAGCTTGCGGGCACCCTCCGTCATGTCCACGATGGAATCTACGAGAGGACGGAACTCCGAACTATGGTGAGCCCATGGAGCCCAAGGTTGATTCAGGGCTTTCTCCAAGGGCAGGGGCGTGAATGCCATGACGATAACTGTTGAGATGAAAAGGAGCCCGGCCAGAATGAATTTTGTCAGCCTCGAGAATTTTTCGGTCATGATTTCGACTGACCACGCGGCGCCAACCCAGAGGGCCGGGACGAAGGTGGCGATATAGCGGCTTTCCTTGAGCTTAAATCCGATTGTCAGCGAAAGATATCCTAAAAAGAAAAAGATTATCAAGCTCTGGAGACCTAGAGGAGCCCGCTTGATCTTTATGATCGCGAAAAGGAAGAGCGCCAGGACAAGGACCCCGACCGGCACGAAAAGGGAATAATCCTGAAAGAGCGAGCGCAGGTAGAAGTCGATCTGTGTGGAAGAAACGCCGGCCTTCACGTTATGCCCGGCTTCAAAATTTTTAATGATAGCCTTAATTTTATCCGGAAGAGCTAAAAAAATTGCGAGGGGAATCGCTCCCCAAACCAGCAGCTCCCTCTGTCCGCATTCCAGGCACGCCTTGACTTTCGGCCAATTTTTTCTGAGTCTGAAGAGAACGAGAAGGAGGACGTACAGATAAAGATACATGAGGGGATTATAAATACTGGACATCGAAACCGAAGCGCCGAGGACTTTCCATCTCATCCTTCCCCCGAAGGCTATCCAGGCTGCAACAGCCGGCAATCCGTAAACGGGATAATAAATAGGCTTTAAGAGCCCGACGAACCTGCGCGAAAAAAATCGAGGGGGGAGATGCACAGGCAGACTTCTCTTCAACTCAAAGAAAACGATAACCAGGCTAAGGAAGAGGCCAAAGCTATACTTTAAGCTCCACAAGAGAAAAATCAGAATGCCGCACATTCGATACGCCGAAATTCTTTCTGTCCGTCGCGCTCGGAAATAGAAGCCCAAGGCGAAACCCGTCAGAGCGACTCCGAATATTTCCAGCATGGCCCAGGTTGCGCTGCTCAATAAAAGCGGGCTGGTCACAATCAAGGCAAAAAGGAAAGAAAATCCCACAACCTTTTTCTCCGCGGATGATGAAGAGAGGTTTTCAAAAACAAAGAGGATCGCAAGAACAGCCAGGACGAAAGCCGCCAGGCTCGGAATTATGGCCGCCTCTATGGAAGGTCCCAGGATCAGGAAGGAAGGCAACATCATCAACGGGTGGAGGGGAGGCCACCAGTTGAGCGATAAGACGTGAAGGATAAAGCGGGGGATCTCAAAAAACTGCAGCTCTTTGGCCATGCGGATGGCTTCTTCGGCCCGTTCGGCTTGATCCCAGGAAATCAGGTCGGCCTCGGGTACGCGGAAAAACGCCGAGCTCAGCCGAAGGACCACGAACAGGGAAAAAACAGCCGCCGTTCCGTAGATGATTTCTCTCTTCTTATAACTCATCTCGCCCCGATTATCCCTATCCGCCATCGCGAGGAAGTATAAATGACGAATCAAAAGAGTGTCAAGAATGGCCCAAGAGCGCGGGGGTGTGATCCAGAAGCCGGCCGAGGTAACGCTACCAGTTGACATGCTCAATTCGCCTCATTAAGATACGCAGCAGATCGATGGTTTGACTTTGATCAAGCCGTCGAGATGATGAAGAGTTCGACTCCCATCCCGTTCCCCGGGTCCGGGCGACTCGAAAGGAAGGTCAACGATGAAACGTACGGCACTTGCCGCTTTCCTGGGCATTTTATCCCTGGTTATCCTGATCGGCGCACAGAACAAGCCGTCGGCGACATTCGCCGATTTCGGCCGGTGGGAAACCCTAGCCTCGGCGGGCGTCCGCGGAGGATTCTCGCCGGACGGCCACTGGCTCGTCTATGCCATCAACCGTTCGAACCGCGACAATGAGCTGCGCATCACCAAGCTTGCCGACGGCACGACGAAGGTCGCCGCTTTCGGCGCCCAGCCTGCCTACTCGGCCGACTCGAAGTGGATCGCCTACAGCATCGGACAATCCGAAGCCGAGCAGGAAAAGTTGAGAAGTGAACAAAAACCCGTCCAGAACAAGCTCGGCCTGCTGAACCTGGCGAAAGGTGAGACATCGACATTCGATGGCATCGAGTCGTTCGCTTTCAGCTCCGACGGCTCCTACCTCGCGATGCGTCGTTATGGGGCGTCACGTCCATCGACTCCTGCAGCTCCCGGGGCCCGCGGCGGAGGCCCTGGCGGGGCGGGCGGTTCCGAAGCATCGGAAGAAACGCCCGGCACAACGCTGATCGTCCGGCAGCTCGCAAGCGGCCGCGACATTACGTTCGGCAACGTGTCCCAATTCGCTTGGCAGGATGCCGGGCACAGCCACCTCCTGGCCATGACTATCAGCGCCGAAGGAAAGACGGGCAACGGCGTGCACCTGTTCGATCCGCAGACGTCCGTGCTGCGCGTGCTCGATTCGTCGTCCTCGATCTATACGGAGCTCGCCTGGCGGAAGGACGCAGTCGATCTTGCCGTCCTCCGGGCGAAGACCGAAGACCGCAAGGAGGGTTCGACCTATATCGTTCTAACTTGGACCGGCCTCGGCAAAACCGAACGCCTGCGTTCTTATGATCCGACGGCCGATACCACATTCCCGGCGGGCATGAGAACCGTCTCGTTCCGCCGGCTCTCATGGTCGGACGACGGCAAAGTGTTGTTTCTCGGCGTCGCGAAATGGGATGACAAGATTGCACCCGCAGGTCCGGGAGGCCGGGGCGATACCCCCACCGGAGAAACTAAACAAGAGGGACGAGGAACGAGAGGTACCAGCGCAACTGCGCCCGACGAACCCGCGGGCGTCCAGGTTTGGCACTGGACAGACGTGGTCGTCCAGCCCAAGCAAAAGGTCGATGCGACCGCAGACCGGCGGCGGAATATGCTGGCCGCCTGGCACCTCGACAGCGGCAAGTTCGTCCAACTCGGCAAAGACCCGGTGAACGAGCAGGTGACGCCGATTCCGCACTCGAATTTCGCCTATATTCTCGAGTTGTTAAAATACGCCATGAATCAGACAATCGGCCGTCCGGGGGCCGACCTTTATATCGCAGATACGGCGACCGGCGTGCGGATTAAGCTTCGCGAAAACATCAACGACCGATACGTGTGGATGGGCCCTTCCGGAAAATACCTCCTTTTCCTGCAGGACGACCACTACTGGACGGTCAATATCGCCACGCGCGTTCTCACCGACATCACTAAGTTCTCGCCCCTGATTTTCATTAATAAAGAATCAGACCAGACCGTCGCCCAGAAGCCGCCCTTTGGTGTCGCGGGCTGGACGAAAGACGACGCGGCGGTCCTCCTTTACGATAAGTACGACCTCTGGCAGGTCGCGGCCGACGGCTCGAAGTCCCAGCGCCTGACCAACGGCTCGGCCGAGCAGGTCCGCCATCGCCTTGTCCGGCTGGATACGGGAGGAAGCGGCGGACGGGGCGGAGGTGGGTTTGGATCGCCGGCTGCCAACACGTGGATCGACCTCAACAAGCCGGCATACCTGAGCTTGTTCGGGGAATGGACAAAGAAGTCGGGATACGCACGGCTCCTGCCAGTAGGCACAGTTACGCGCATCGTTTGGCTCGACAAGAGCGTAGGCTCGCTGGCGAAGGCGAAAGACGCCGAGGTTTACGGCTACGTCGTCCAGGACTTCGACGACTCTCCCGATATCTTTGTCGGCGGTCCGGATTTGAAAGATTCCAAGCCGGCGACAGCCACTAACCCCTTCCAGAGCAATTATGCCTGGGGCCGCAGTGAGCTCGTCGATTTCAAGACTGACCAGGGCCGGAGGCTGCAGGGAGCGCTGTTCTACCCGTCCGGCTACGAGTCGGGCAAAAAGTATCCGATGATCGTTTACATGTACGAAATGCTTTCGCAGGGCCTCCACAACTACGTTGCCCCCTCCGACCGCAGCTATTACAACATCAGCGTTTTTACGAGCCTCGGCTACTTCGTCTTCGAACCCGACATCGTCTTCACGGCGCGGCAGCCGGGCGTGTCCGTCGTTCAGTGTGTCGTCCCGGGCGTGAAGAAAGTGCTCGAGGCGGGCATGATCGACCCCAAGCGTGTCGGCTGCGTCGGGCACTCGTGGGGCGGGTTTGACGCCGCCTTCCTGGCGGCGAACACGGACGGGATCTTCGCCGCCGCGGTGGCCGGAGCGCCCCTCACGGATCTCGTCAGCATGTATGGGGACCATCACTGGGGCCCGGGCATTGCCGAGACTGACCATATCGAGACGGGACAGGAGCGCATGGAGGTGCCTCTCTGGGAAGATCTGCCCGATTACGTTACGAATTCCGCGATATTCACCGTTTATAAAATGACAGTGCCGCTCCTTCTCGAGGAAGGCGACGCCGACGGCACAGTCTTCTGGCACCAGAGCGTCGAGATGTACAACATCGCCCGCCGGGCCAAAAAGAATGTCGTGTTTCTCGTCTACGACGGCGAGGATCACGGTCTTCGCCAGAAGAAAAATCAAATCGATTACCAGCACCGCATCCTCGCCTGGTTCGGGCATTACTTGAAGGGCGAACCCGCGGAGAGCTGGATCACGAACGGCCAGAGTTTCCTCGACCGCGAAGTGGAGATCAAGCGGTCGACGGCGAAGAAGTAGCGCACGCTATTTTTCATCGTGTTACCTATAAATCTCAGGAGGGGAAGAATGAGAAAGCATGCCAGTCGCAATTTAAGAATCATCGGTACCTTCCTTAGTTCACCGCCTGGGCGCTCGGGGAAGCGATCGCTCTCACCAACTCCATCCTGAAGATGGTTCTAAAAATCAGGATCTATGATTATTTCCAGCAGGAGGAATTGCCGCATTCCGGAAAGCGCGCGACGGTGTTAATTGTCTTGCGGGTGACTCCGACCAGCTCGGCCAGCCGTTCCTGGGTAAGGTCTTTTTTTGCCCGCTGGACCTTGATGGTGTTTTTCAGCTCCTTCGAGCGACCAATAGATTTCTTTGCGGTGGCCGATTCTGATAATGAGAATCACGAGTTGTTTCTCTTCTTTTTTGAATATGACTCTGTAGTCCCCGACTCTTAATCTGTAAAGGTCTTCTGTGCTTCCGGCAAGTCTCTTGATGTTGTTTTTTAGCGCCCCGGGATTTTCGGTCAGGATCAAGAGCTTCGCCTTAATGATTTTTTGATGGGCGCGATCAATTCTTTTGAGATCATCAACGGCTTTCTCCAGGAACTTGAGTTTAACCAAGCTCAGAGGCCCAGCCGTTTCCAGACATCTTCGGCGTCAACGAGGCGATCCCCGCCCGCTTTTAGCGCTTTCAGCCTTTTCTGGGCGATCTTGAGATCAAGGAGGTCAAAATATACTGCCAGCGCTTTTTCAATGATATTGCTTTTTTTCTCGCCGAGCTCTTCCGCCACGGTTTCGAGCTCTTTAGAAATCTCTTCGTCCAAAGTGATGTTATGTCTCGTCTGCATTCTTGTTCTCGCTTTATAATTCACATAATATACACAAAATATGTGTATTGTCAAGCCCGACGAGTAAAATGCTCCGTGAGAATTAAAAGTAGACATTGCAAGGATTATTTAGAGGGTCGTTATACGGTTCTTGGTGAAGTCTTGAATCAATACGACGGATTGAGCCCGAACGATCCTCAGTTCGAGCCCTTCTTTGCCCTGGCTGAGGAAAGCATCGAATCCGCCCTGCATTTATGCTCTATCGTCTAGGTTCAATCAGCCGACACAACATATCTTACCTTTTCAGAAACCGTAAGTTTTAAAAAGGGCTCCTGAGCTTGGATCGCCTTGGCTTCCCCGTCGCGTTCGATAATTATTAAGCGTCTTCCTGACACAGGTATCATTGTCGATTCTGGTTCCCCCATTTTCCATGCAGCGATCACCCAGTCCTTCCCCTTTTCAAACCTGTAAATATATGCGGCGTCCTTCTTCCCATATTCTTTTAAAGGAAGATCACGAACGAGCGAGGCCAAAGTCTTACAGGCTTTATAGGCCGGCTTTGGATTCTTGTCTTTCCGGATGAGACCGAAATTGAATTCAGCTTCGGCGAGGTCTGTCCCGTCATTTTGAAAGTCATACCAGAATACCCGCTGCATTGTCGGAGAACTTCTCGCCAGGAGGAAAGTTCGCGTTAGGTAGTTTGCCTGCTGCTCCTCACTGACGCCACTGGCTCCCTGATGGGTCGGGTAGCCGATTTCCGTAATCCATATGGGTTTCTCCCGGACGATGTTCTTTAGCTTTTCGATATCACCCAAAAGGCGTTGTTCGGGCCCCATCGGGTAGCCGTAGGGATGAAAGGAAACCGCGTCCATGAATTGGCCGCCGCCTAAAGAGAAGATTCTACCGATAAAATCCACATCCGTCCCGGAAGTTGCACAGCCGATCACGGTGCATCCCGGATCCGCTTCTTTACAGGCTTGATAAGCCTTTTCGAGGAGCTTCAAATAATCATCGGCTTTCGGCTCCGGCTGCCAAAAGGTTGAGGCATTGGGCTCATTCCAGATTTCGTAATATCGGACTCCCCGCGTTCGGCAGCGCCTGATCACTTCCTTGCAGTACAGCGCAAACGCCGCCCTTTCCTCATCTGTCGCCGGGCCGCTTTTTTCCCGGCTCATGTACAGAGGGTTGCCGAAGTCCAGGATCAGAAGAACCTGGATGCCTCGAGCCCGAGCGGAATCCAGGTAATTGTCATACTGCCGGGGAAAATCAAAAACGCCTTTTTTCTTTTCGACTTCGGCCCAGTACACCTCATCACGAATCCAATGGATACCGGCTTGCTCGATCAGGTCGAGAACTTCTTCAACATCAGGGCGGAATTGGCCAAAATGCGTTTGGACTCCGAAGAAGTGACTGCGCACCCGCGGCAGATTCCGCGCTTGAACGGCATATGATTTTGCCGTTGTTTGCAGAGCCGCGAAATCCATCAATGCCGGCAAACCGATAGCCGACAATGCGGCAGATTTAATGCTTTTTTTAAAGAACTCCCGGCGGGATATTCTATTGGCTCGGCGCTTCTCCCTCCGGCAAGATATCCGGCTCATGATTTCATTCATACACCTTCAATCTAAAAGGTCATTGCATGAAAAGTTCGAAGAAAATTCCAGGACCCCATGAGCCGGCCGGAATCCATCCGCTTGGCTGTGGAAAGCATCGAATCCGCCGATTTCCTAACATCGGAGCAGAAGCTAGATATCTTCTATAACAACGCCGCAAGGTTTTCCGGCCGAAGTGAAAGGAAAGAATTTCGTTTTTGAATGAATCTTAAATACCCTTTTCTTTTAGCTTTCTTATCGCATCGGCAATTTCCGCTTGCTGACCTTCGATGATCGCGATCAGCTCTTCAGGAGTTCGCGTATCTTCGGCGCTTTTTCTATTGGGATTTACGGCCTTGATGTCATAGTTTTTTGCCTCAATCTCTTCTATCGGCACTTTCCAGGACCGCTCGCTCGCCGCCCGCTCAGTCAGCAACCTGAAAAAGTCCTCAAAATGCTCCAAGGTCAGCGGCTGCTTTTTGGTTATGTTCAGGTCTGACAAATCATAATACCATATCTCTTTCGTCGCCTCTCCCTTAACGAAAAATAAAAGATTCGTCTTGCTCGCCGCTCCTGCATTCAGAAATACCCTCGGTGGAAGGCTCACGATACACCACAGGTTGCACTCATTCAGCAATTTGCGCTTTGTCTGGACAAACGCATTTTCGTTTGTCCGGAAAAGCACTCCCTCATCCATCACAATTCCGCACCGCCCTCCCTGCTTCAGGCTATCCATCACATGTTGAAGAAAAAGCACCTGAGTCGCAGAGGTCTTATAGGCAAAGCGGGTCTGGGCGTCCTTCCCCTCTTTCCCGCCAAAAGGAGGATTGGTGAGCACGACATCGAAGAGCGCCGGCGCTCCCGCGAACAATCCGCCATATACCTCATTTCCTGTCAGCGTGTTTCCATGCCAGATGTGCGGTTCATCAATGCCGTGGAGAACGAGGTTCGCTAAAGCTATGGGATAAACCAGGTTCTCTTTTTCGCGGCCGTAAAATGTCTCTATTTTCAGGGTCTCAATCTCTTCGCCTGTCTTTGCCTTCGGTTGCATATACTGGTAGGCCTGAGCAAGAAAACCTCCTGTCCCGCAGCATGGGTCATAGACCTTTTCCCCGACCTCGGGATTAACCACCCTCGTCATGATCCTGATCACTTCACGCGGCGTAAAAAACTGGCCGCCATCGTTGTTCTTCTCTCCCATCTTGAGGAGCAATCCCTCATAAACCTGGGAGAGAGTGAACATATGCTTTTCGTCCACTTGCTCGACGCTTAGCTCGTTGATCTTATCGAGAATGTCGAGGAGATTGCGTTCTGTATCGATGCCCGATTTCTCCACGGAAGAAAAGACTTCGCTGCTGACTCTCTGGCGGGATGTAGCGCCCGGCTTATCCTTCATTTTCCTCAGAGCGGGCAAAAGATCGCCGTTCACAAAACTCATGAAACCCCCAAGAGTTCCTAATTGAAGCTCGGCCCTCTTTTTCCCACCAGGAGCCGCCCAATCCTTCCAGCGATAGGGATATTCTAAGGTCGGTACAAACTCTGCCCCGACGGCTTTTACCTGCTCCGCCTCTTTTTCTTCTCGTTCATCCAGGATGCGTAGAAAAAGCATCCAGGTCAGCTCAGGTACATACTGAAGCGCGCCGGCCCTCCCCGACCTCCTCATGATGTCACAGATACTCTTGACATAAGAATTCGCAGATTGAGGCGTTGTGAGTTTTCGTGAATTATTTCTCATGGCTCGATGGATTTATCCTTCTGAAATAGGACAATTTTTTCCTTTTTGGCAAGTTTCAACAAATTCTCCGTGAACCCGCTTTTTGAAAATAGGAAAAAGGATTCAGTCCTTTTATCCTTATTCCAATCGACAAGTTGCGACTTCCGCTTTAGATCCTCGTATATATCGATCCCAACAGACTTATTGCTCCATTTTGCTTCGCCAAAAAGGATTTTCTTCTCTCCTTCGTTTAAGGCGACAAGGTCAATTTCTTCATTCCTATCCCACCAGCGGCCGATCCGTTCTAGCGGTAATAATTTGTCTTCATGGCTCCGTATAATTTCCTGGCATAGAGTCTCATAATTGTCGGCCACGAGTGTAGGAAAATCATTTTTGATTTTTTTAATAAAATAATCGGTCGTCCCCTCTTCAATACTCCTCTTATTCGGCAGAACGTACCTGAACCAGAATCTGATAAATTGATCCTGAAGCTTATACAGCCCCTTTCTTGATTTTAAGGGGTTCTTCTCAGTAACGGGGACTTCTTTTTGAATGAGGCGGAGGTCTTCCAGGATGAATAAGTACTTGTGCAAAATGCCTTTCGCGAGTCCCGTCTCATTCGCGATCTCTCCGAACTTATTTTTCCCCAAAGCGATGGCTTTTAAGATGGCAAAATAGTTCCGTGGCTCCCTGAGTTCCTCGCGTAGAATAAACTCCACCTCATCATAAAGAAAAGCCTCGGGCTGGAGGATGTTCTCAACCATATTCCTGTCCAGTGAGATGTTAGGGCTGAATCTTTTTAAATAGCTCGGGTTTCCTCCGGCGATGGCAAAGAATTCCAGGCAGCGCTCAAAAGACAGGCCGGGATAAAACTTGCAGGCGTCGGAGAAGGAAAAAGACTTAAGAAATATCTGGCCTGTCCTTCGGCCAAAAAGAGGCGCCCTCTGGGCGAGCACTTCATCCTCCATCATGCCGATGCTCGAGCCGCAAAGGATAAGAAAGACTGGGATATTTTTTAGGTGCTCATCCCACCCAGCTTGAAAAATAGATGATATTCCTTTATTGGCCTCGGCAAGATACGGAAACTCGTCAAAGACGAGGACCATTCTTTCGTTGATATGATTCTTGGCATATTCGAAAAACCATTTCCACTCCTGAAAGCCCGCTCTATTTAAAATATCATCCGAATAGAATTCGCCGATCGCCTCGCCAAGAAGCCTCAGGTTTTCCTTATCATTTATCCTTTGGGCCAGAAAATAAACGTGCGGCTTTCCTTTGATAAACTGCTTGATTAATTCAGTTTTGCCGATGCGCCATTTTCCATAGATGACGATAAGCTGGGTGGCCTTCTCACGCCAGAACTTTTCCAACGCGCCCAACTCTCGGCCTCTGTTGATGAATTTCATCCTCGTCTTATTTAATAGTGGGTTTCCGTATGGACATCGCTAAGTGAAAAACCGTAAGGACATCGATAAGCGATTTGCTCATCGCATAAACTCTTTCCCATATCACCGGGAAGGAGGTTTTTGCGATGAGCATCAAGTGCGAATACGAGACTCGAAAGAAAGCCATTTGTCTTTACCGGGACGGAATGGGATTTGTGGAAATCATCCAGACTGTCCATCGGAGCGGATTTTGGATGGCCAAATGGCTTCGTCGATATCGAAAGTTCGGGCTCGAGGGACTTCGTGACCAAAGTCGGGTGCCGAGACATATCCCCAACCAAACGCCGGAGTCTTTGGTCCGGAATATCCTGGACTTGCGCGACGAACTGGCCGACTATCGAACCCGACGCGCCGCCTTCGCCGGTATCGGCGCCGAAACGATCCATTTCGAGATTCAACGACGAGGAATACGTCGGCTCCCTGCTGTCTCGACCATCGAGAAGATCCTGGCCCGGGCCGGCAAGACAAAGAAGGTCAAGGTCAAGCGTACTCCCGGCGGACCTCCCTATCCCTATGTCCCGGCTCGTAAGATGGGCGACCTTCAGCAAACCGACCTGGTCGGGCCCCGTCATCTCCGAGGGCCCGGAGGAGTCACCCGCTTCTATTCCATCCATTCCATTGATGTCGCCGGACAGACCGCCGCAGCCGGCCAGTTCCGCGACAAGAGAACGATCTCGCTTAGTCGTCATCTGGTTGATTCCTGGCGAGTTATGGGGCTTCCCCGGGTCTCCCAGATGGATAACGAGATGTCTGCGACAGGAGGAGGACGGTATCGCTACAGTCTCTCCCAGATCATCCGTCTTCACCTCCTGTTGGGCGTCCATCTTCGATTCATTCCTCCGAAAGAACCCGGCCGCAACGCCGCTATCGAAAGTTTCAATGCGGTCTGGCAAGTTCGTGTTCTTCGTCATCCCTGTCCGGATCTTCGGGCCTTGCGTAGGACGAGCGATCGTTTTCTCCACTACCATCACTTCCAAAAACCGAACCGAAGTCTTCGGGCGGCCGACCACGGAACGCGCTTCCCCGGAATACTCCGCGATCAACGCTGGCCGACACTCCGTCATCTTCCGTCCGCCTTCAGTCTCGAGCATTATCTTGATGACCGAGGACACCTGGCTTTACCGATCGCCAAGGGGCATGTTTCTTTCGTTCGTAAGGTGGATGCCCACGGTTGCATCGAATTCAACGGCGCCGAGTATTTTATCTTCCGCAGCTTGGAACGACAGTATGTCGTGGTCACACTCTCGACGTACTATCGCCGAGTCTTCGTCAAGTTCGAGAATAAGGTTATCAAGACTTTTCCATTTCCGTTCGTCGGAAAGGCCATTGATCCGATCGCTTGAGCGCCAATCACTTAGCGATGTCCTTACGGTTTTTTACCTATCGATGTGCTTACGGAAACCCCTTAGTAATTTTGGCCCTATTGGTTTAGTTTTAGCGCTTGCGGTGAAGCCGTATTCTGGTTTTTCACATACTTCGCTAATTCTGGCCCAGCGCCAGCCTTCAGGAAGCGGATATTGGCTCATGCGGTGAAGAGTCTCCTTTTTGTCTCGATGATGATGTATTTTGGCTCGCCCAGAACCTTTAGCGCCGCGAGGCCGCCGGCTTTTTTGACATCAGTAGCGCTGCAGATATGAGGATTTTCAAACGCGTCAATTATGCTCTTCTCAATCTGCGTTGCAGGTGTGTGAAAGGCGCTTGTAGGCTTTGCCGACAGGTTCTCAACCCAGCGCGCATGTTTATATTCATGCTGCTCCATTGAGTCGTTTGTGAGGCGTTTATTAGGCATTTGAGTCGTTTATGAGGCCTTTGTTTTCGGCCATTCTTTTGGCCAAGGTATAATGTACATCTCTACCTGTTTTTCCATGTTTTAATAATACATTTGATTGCACAAGATGCGACAACTCTCGTGACGCTGTTTGCCTTGATACTGCGTAGGCTTTCTGATACTCTTGATTCGTTATCTTCCCCTTTTCTTTTATATATTTTACGGCCTTAATCTGGCGATCGTTTAAGCCCATCTTATTCAGGTTCTCCTCGGTATAGATGTCTTTGTAAAAATAAACCGAGAATCCGCCCTGTTCCTCCTTGTACTCCGGCTCGGGCAGACCCGCCTCCTTCATCCAGTCGATCATCCGGACTGTGCCGCTGCCATATTGCTCGATCAAGCCCGAGAGGTAAAAGGCTTTGGCAATCAACGGATTTCGCAAGCGCGATTTATGGGGTTTAGTTAATTCCTCTAGAGTTATTCCCTCCGGCAGGCCGCCGGGATTTGTAACCCAGATGCGATCATCGTAAACCTTGATGAGAGTGAAATTGGCAACATCGAAATAGTCTCGATGAACAAGGGAGTTTACAACAGCTTCCCGCAGAGCGGGAATAGGATAATCCCAGATATCTTCTCTTTGGAAAGTCTTGATCTCATAGCGGACGGCAATATGTTGCTTTAGGATATTCAGCGTTTCATCAATTTGGCGAAATAAGTTCCCTCTCGCCCATTTGTCGTCAATGATATTCGTTTCAGTCTTGAACCTGCCTACTCTGACGCAATGATTGATAAAGTGCTTTTGAGGGTTCTTGCCGAAAAGAAGGATTGCGGCATTGGTCAGCTTTCCATCCGAGATATATTCCAGCTTCTCCAAAATATGGCGCGCTATATCTTTCAGCGATAAATCGGTCAATCTTCTGGCGTCCGTGGCAAGGCGAGCAAAAAGGTTGACTGCATCCTGATCAATTTCGTCGAAAGGAAAATCTCCAGTGATAGAATCCCAGGGAGACTTACTTAGGAGAAGAGCCTGTAATTTCTGCGGGCTCATCTCGCGAGTTGTGTTTCCAATACGCTCATAATACCTGCCGTGGAAGGAGACCGGAAATCCGGGGCGGATAATCTCGACAGCTAAAATCCCCTTCCCCTGGGCATCAATAGTCTCGACGTCAGGATAAAGCGACAGTTTATCGACGATCCGGTTGGTTAGATCCGTCAGAAAATCGGCGGATAAATCGACTCCGACGATCCCCGCTTTTTCGTTTATTCCAAGAAAAACAGTTCCCCCTTTGCTATTGGCAAAGGCAGAAAGAGTTTTAAAAAAAGCATCAGAGGGACTTTCCTTAAATTCAATAGTCTCAGTTTCTCCTGAGGCAATAATCTTTTTCAAATCGTTGATTTTCATGCCGCGAAAAGTCTCCTTTTTGTTTCAATGACAATATCTTTCGGTTCGCCCAAAACCTTCAGCGCCGCAAGGCCGCCGGCTTTTTTGACGTCAGGAGCGCTGAAGACATGAGGATTTTCTAGCTCGTCCGTTCCACCCTTTTCGAACTGCTTGGCAAGAGCGAGGAGAGTTGACCTTGTTTTATCAGGCAGATTTTTGAACCAGGCGCCGTGCTTATAGCTCAAAGCCAAAACGCGCTCTTTTCTATTCTTAGGAGCCATTCCATATCCGATCTCGGCGAGAATATCATAAAGGTCATAATCTTGCTGATTCAGCAATTCCCGTAATAAGCGCAGCCCTTTCCCATCTTCAGGTAGGTCGTCGATAAGCTCTTTCCGTGTCTTTGGATCTATCCAGCTCTCTCTCAAAGCATCAACAGTTTTGACTTCCCTCGTCAGCCGAGAAGCGACCATCTGGCTGTATTCCTCAACCGAAACCATCGCCAGCTTCCCTTCTTTTGGAATAACGATATATTTGCCGGCTGGATTAACATGAACATTAAAACCTTCGACCCGGATTATTCTTTCTTTCCGTTCTTCGTCGGGTTCCTTTGGCTCTCGAGTTGGCGAGGGACGAACCTTGAATCCTCTTCCCAGGAGACGGGTGGCATTTGTGTAGTCATAGACCCGGAACATGAGCTTATTGGTCGGCAGGTCAATTCTTGATCCTCTCCCCATCATCTGTTGAAAGGAGATCGGCGAGCGAACATATTTGAAAAAGACAACATTCCGAAGCACGGGCACATCAACCCCGGTCGTAATCAGATCCACCGTTGCTGCTATGATATGGCTTCGCCCCGAGCCGCGCAGGTCGGCGATATACTGGCTTCCGCCGACTGAGGCGGTGCATTTGAAGGCATAGGGTTCGAGCCGCTTTTGGCTGTTTTTAGCGCACCAATCGGCATAAAGATTGTTAAGCTCAGCCGCTACGGCATCGGCATGAGTATCGCGGACACAAAATACAACCGTCTTCTGGTGCGGCCCGCCGGTCTCGAGGAAAAGGTCAAAAAGGTCTTTGCACCAGGCTTTCACCCGGTCGGGGAGCTGGATGAGGTCTTCAAAAGAGGGCGCTTCATAGCGGCCTCGCGTGTGGGTTACGAGAATTGGTCTTCCAGTAAGCGCATCGCTAACCTGTTTGCCTTTTAAATCTTCCGGTGAGATACCTCTTTTATCGAGGTCTGTTTCGCGCCTGATAATTTCACAGGCGGGGAGATAGCCGTCTTCGATTCCTTGGGCCATATCATATTCATAAACCGGGTCGCCGAAGTAGGTTAAGTTATTAGCCGTAATCTCCTCATCTACGCTGCGTTCTTCATCGCTCCCGCCTTCGAAGGAACGGGGCGTTGCGGTAAGCCCAACCTGGATAGCATCGGGGTTTCGGCGGAGTACGATACTCCACTTTCCCCAGGCGCTGCGGTGACATTCGTCGATGATGATATGGCTGAAATAATTTTCGGGGTAATTTTCGAGGAAAAACTTCCCTTCTTCCTCTTCACCGGCGACATTAAGAGTCTGATAAGTGGCGATGAGGACACGGGCGTTTTTTTGAGGATTAACTGAGGAGACTTCTGCCGCATCAGCTCCAAAGACAATTCTAAAATTTCTTATTCCTTGATCACGCAACTCTTCCCGGTCACAGACAAATAGGGCACGGCGGAGCTGGCCGGCATCCGCAATCTTCTTGAGGAGGTGGACGGCAATAAACGTTTTTCCTGAGCCCGTAGCTAAAAAGAGAAGGGCTTTTTTGCGGCCCCGGGCGATTGTCTCTAACACGGCCCGGATGGCGGCATCCTGATAATAGCGGCGGCTTGCCTCGCCGCCCGGATAAGCAACAAGAAAAGGCATGGCTTTTTCGCTATCGAGAGAAACACCTAAATAGGATTCATAGCGGCGGCGGAGGTCGGCAGGGGCAGGGAAGGCAGCGAGAGGCAAAGGTCGTGAGGTTTTGCCCGCCGAGTTGTCGTATTCAACATAAAGATGCCCGTTGGATGAAAAAACGAAAGGAACATGGTTAAGGCGGGCATATGTCTTTGCCTGTTCCAATCCTTTGTCTGGAGGTTCTTTTTCCTTTTTTGCCTCAATGAGGGCGATAGCAATCGGTTGGGAGCTGAGATTGACTTTGATCCGCAGCAGATAATCGATTCTGCCCCGCTCGCGGCGGCGCGGTTTTCCTTCGATGACATCGATTCCCCGCTCCGTCTCCTCGCGGCGGATCAAGTCTTCTGTCCAGCCGCACTCATGGAGAACGGGGTCAATGAGTTTTGCCCGGGTATCAGATTCGCCGAGAGACAATTCCAGCGCTCCTCATAAAATTAAACTTTTACAGGTTCGATTTAGCACTCTGTCCCCAGATTATGAAAAAATATTAGCAGGCTAAGCCATTCATGTCAAATGAGATAAAATATGATCCGCGGTGGCGCCATTTCTTTATTCTTCAATTTGAACTATATTTTTTGTTATGAGAAGGTGATTTTCAAAGAAAGAATCTCGTTTTCGGCAGGCATGCCGTAAAACTTCTCGCTTCGACAAATCAATGCCCTACGGTCAGGCTTGATACTGATCAGTCTTCCAGCAAATTCGTCGCGCGCGGAGGCCGGAATCTGTTCAGCGGAAAGAGAAAAGTCTTGATCTCGCAAGGCCGAAGTTCGAAGTTTATCGGGGATTTATAAAAAGGAAACGTCATCGTCCCCTGAGTCGGCTTTCCGTGAAGCTCCACGAGTCTGACGGTCAGGGCGCCGCCATTCTCGGACATTTTTAGGACGGAGGCCGCGACATTGGAAACAGACACCGAAAGAAATTCCCTCTGCCCCTCCCATTCGCCCTTGTGCCTGTCCGTTAGTATGGTCATAGGCGGCATTCCGAAGGCCTCCGCCTCCCTGGCAATTCCGGCGTCTCTCCAATCCCCCTGATGGGGGAAGAGGGCATAGGAGAATTCGTGTGTCCCCGTGTCCATCAAGCGGTAGCCTTCGCTTTCGGTCAGGGTTTCCGGGTCGTGTTGGGACCAGGCCGCGCTGTGCAGGATCGTCAGCCGGATTTCGCCGTCTTTGACGCTGTAGCCGCATTTGCTGTCGTTGAGGAGGGCGATCCCAAAATTTTCTTTGTCGTCCGAGCCGCTGATATCTACCCACGTCTGGCCGGGTTCTTCCATGCCGTTCATCGGCCGCTTGATAAAGCCATAAGGGATGGAATAAGTGAGAGTCCCGTTTTTCAGGACCGATGGAAAAGCCAGCTTCAACACCTTATAGTATTCCTGCCAATCGACGAGAAATCGGCAGCAGAGCTCCGGCCTGTCTTTGTAAAGCATGAAATCTTGAACGATCATGCTTTTCCCGAAAGTCGATCGAGCCTGAAGGCGGCTGCGCTCGGGCCCGTTCTCGATCCGGGTCCACTTGGCTTGGCCGAAGCGTCCGACTTCCCGGTCATAGGAGACGATTTTGTGCCCCCAGGTGTCGCCCGTATCTTCGAGAACGATAGGAACCGCAGCGGGTGCGCTCAGGAGTTCCCGGCCTCTCGTTTTGTCAAAATAAGAACGGATGGCGCCTGAAGCGGGGTCAAATGTGATTCGCACGAGCCCGTTTTCCAGGATATAGTTCTCTCTCGCGGCGGCTTCGGAATTTTCTGATGCTTGAGCAGCCTGGGCCTTTCCAAAATCCAAGTAATAAAGCTTATAGCCGAACGAAGGAAATTCGTCTTGGAAGACAAAGCGAATGCGGCTTCCTACTTTAACGCCGGCCGTCCGGATCTCCTGATAGGGAAATTGTTTTCCGTCGAAAGTCAATAACGTGGGATGGCCTTCCCGCAGGCGTTCCATCTCAACCTCGATGGGCTTCTTCACTTTCCAAGAATTCGGGTTGAAGACGAGGAAGGGAGCGCACTCTGGTCCGGCGCCGACCATGGTGTTGATTTTGAGGGCGAAGTCCAGCAGGGATTTCGTTGTGATTTCCTTCGCTTCGGACAGGGCAAAGCTGTAGTCGTTTTGCGCTTCTACATAGGCCTGTTCGATGGCGGAGCCGGCGAGAATGTCGTGAAACTGGTTGAAAAGGATTTTCTCCCAGGATGTCTTGAAGCGGTTAGCGGGATAACGGGAGTCGCCAAAAACGGCATCTAGGGCGGCGATTTTTTCGGCCGTCAGCAGCGCCCATTCGCTTTTCCGGTTCCAGGATTTGACTTGGGCAGCCGCCGAGTAGCAGCCGCGGGCATGATGCTGCAGCTCATCGGAGACCATGGGAAAGGATTTCTGATCGGGCTCAATGGCGGCCAAATATTTATCCAGAGTCGAGAGCCGCATCCCGGGATATTTAAACTTTTGAAGCGCTTTGATTTTTTCGATGGCGGCCACGGTGGGCCCGCCGCCGTGATTTCCCACTCCATAAAAAACGGCGAAGGCGCTTAGATTTGACAGGATGGGGGCGAAATGCCGGCGGGTGGATTCGACCTGCTCTTCGAGGCTGTCCTCCGTCCCGTTGTATGAGCCTAGAATTTGAGCGGTTAGGAGTTCGGTTGCGTCCGGGCCTTTCCAAAGGAACAATGGAGCGGGAAGCTCGGGTTTTTCGGATGGCGACGGCCGCATGAAGAAATAGGCCTTGAGTCCCTGGCTGGCCAGGATCTGGGGCAGCGTCCAGGGATGGCCGAAGGTATCGGGATTGAACCCAACAAGGGCCCGCCTGCCAAAATTTCTCTCAAAAAATTGCTGCCCGTATAGTCCCTGCCGGACGAGCGATTCGCCGAGGGGACAATTCGTGTCGGGCTCTACCCACCAGCCGCCGACGATGTTCCAGCGGCCTTCCCTGACTCTTCTCTGGATTTCTCCGAATAGGGCCGGGTCGGTCTCCGCCGCCCATTTGTAGAATTGGGCCGAGCTTGAGATAAAGGCCACGTCGGGATACTCGCGCATCCGATTTAGGGCCTGGCGGAAGGTCGCCAGCACCTCGGCCCGGCCCTCGTCTTTCGTCCAGCGCCAGACGGGGTCGATGTGGGCGTGGCCGATCATGTATATGGCCGGCTCTTTGGTTTGGCCGGCATCGTTCCCGGAAGATTTTTGAGGGGTGCCCAGGGCAACGGCGGCCAGGACGATCACAGAAAAAAAGATAATAGGAAACTTCACAGCATTAAATGTTTTTCCCATTGGCATCGTTCCTTTTTATCGAACAGTAGAAAAAAATTCTCTTTTTCATAGATACACAACCAAATGCATGACGCGTCTCCCGATCCAACCTACGGGATGGGTGACACGGCATGTCCTGTCCGTCCTCGCTCAAGACCCTCACACCCACCACACATGAGCTTCAGTCGGACAAGGACATGTCGTGACAGCACCCATCCCTTATTTCTTCGGATACGGCGGCGTCGGCGGGAACTTAAACGGGTTCTTCTTGATATTCTCCAGGATGACTTGAATGGCCTTCTCTAGCTGCGCGTCTCGTCCCGCCATGACCGAGGCCGGGTCATTGTCGACGAGGACGTCCGGATCGGCGCCGTGGTTCTCGATCAGCCATTTTCCTTCACGGCCGTAGAAGGCGTTGTTCGACTGCTCGACGGAGCCGTTATCGATGGTTGTCTGCCGGTTCAAGATGCCGACCAGGCCGCCCCACGAAGGCACGCCGACAACCGTCCCAAACTTCCGAGATTTGAAGTCTTCGACAAACGCTTCTCCGTCCGAGCCGTTATTCTCGTTGGAGATGACAACGTACTGACCCTTTGCTACTGAAGGGGGATAGCTAAAAGGTACCATATTACGGAGCACATTGAAGGCCGTGATCTGTCTCTCGAGCTTGTCGATCAGGAAATATTCGGTCCAGCCTCCGGAATTGCGGCGCACGTCGATGATGATACCGTCTTTGTACCTAAATGCCCGCCAGAACTTGTCGAACTCTCCGATGCCTCCGGAGCCCATGGCATTGATGTGCATGTAGCCGACTTTTCCGTTGGTGGCTTTATCGATCTTCTTGATGTTGTCCGTCAGCCATCGGTAATACCTCAGGCTCGAATCGCCGCGGATGGGTTCGACCTCGTAGGTCTTGGCGTTCACGGCCGTCGGCTGGCTGTTGACTGTGATTTTGACCTTTTTGCCTGGCGTCACCTGAAGGAGCTTGAAATAATCGTCGCCCGCCTTCAGGTCCGTGCCGTTAATGGCGATCAAGAAATAGCCTTCCTTGATATCCATATCCGGCCTGACCAACGGGCCCGGCAGGTTGAGGTTGACCTCGGTCGGTCCGTAGATTTTGTCGATTTTATAAAATCCAGATTTGGCATCCGGCACAAGATCAGCGCCGAGCAGGCCTGTAGAGACCATTGAAGGCGGCGTCGCCGCCGGGCCATAATCTCCGCCTCCGACGTAGGTGTGGGAAACACATAGCTCCCCGACCATCTGCGACAGCACCCAGTTCAGCTCATCTCGCGAAGAGAGATAGGGAATATAGGCGCGATATTTTTCGCCCATGGCCTTCCAGTCTCGGCCGTGCATATTCGCATCGTAGAAGAAATCGCGGTACCAGCGCCAGGCATCGCTGAAGATCTGGTTCCATTCCTGTTGGAGATCGACGAGATAGGTCATTCCCGATAGGTTCAGCCGGTCGCCCGCATTCTTGGACGCATACGCCTTATCCACGGCCGTTGTCAAGAAATCGGCTTCCCGGCGGATGATCAGCTGCTCGCCGTTCGTGGAGACCGTGAATTCGCGAATCCTGTCATTGACGACCGTCTCTTTCTTGTCGGCCATGTCGAAAATATGGAGCGACCATTTTGTCGCTCCGCCGGGCTTAAAAATCTCTTCGTATTCATCTTCCGTGAACTCCGGCACAGAACACCAGATCGCTCTGCCTTTTCCGGCCTTGAGGAAGAAAAAGTTGCCGGCCGAAACGGGAAGCGGGAACGTCCTTTTCTGGATGCCTTCGATATCGATCCGGAAAGGCTCGGGCTCTCCTTTCTTTTCAACTTTTTCGCCCGTCCCGCCGTCCGCAAACGGAGGCTTCTCTCCGTCGCGGAGCTGGACGACCATCACCTGCTGCGGCGTCGCGATGATGTGATTGTCCTCATAAAAATCCATCCGCAGGTTGAAATTGCGGCTGGACAGGTAATAGAGATATTTGCCGTTGGCATCAAAGCTGGGGTTGAAATTGTCGTAAAAGTCATCGGTCACGGCATATCGCTTGCCCTGTTCCAGGTTGTAGAGAAAGACCTGATTGTTGCGATTGAACTGGACGAAGCTGTAGCAGACCCATTTGCTGTCCGGCGACCAGTTATAATCGCTGACCTCCCAGTAAAATTCGTCGTTCTTCATCTGGTTGGATTCGTCGATTTTCGTCAATTTTTTCGTGGCGACATCCACATAGAAAATGGCGAAATCCTTGTTGCCGAACAGGATTTTCTTTCCGTCGGGTGACCAGAGGAGATGATAGACGAACCGCTCGAGGCCTGTCGTCAGCTGTGTCCATTCGCCGCGCTCGACCTTTTGCGTATAAAGCTGGTAGTCGCCCGTTTTGTCCGAAAAGAAGGCGATCGTTTTGCCGTCCGGGGAGACCGCCGGATGCATTTCGTGCGTTCCGGGCGTGCTGGAGAGGTTGCCGGCCGGCTCCTTTCCGGTGGGAACGGCGAAAATATCGCCCCGCGCTTCCAGGACGGCCAGTTTTCCGTCGTTCGAGATATTGATGGAATGGATATAATCCCTGGGATTGATCACTTTGTTGCGGAGAGCCCAGCGGTCGGACGGAACCATGACCGGGATCTTTTTCGATTGGTTTGTCTTGACGTCGAGGACATGGATGTATCCGTCCTGCATATAGACAATGCTTTGGCCGTCGGTGGCCGGCATCATGACATCGAAATCGGCGTAACTCGTAACCGGCTTGATGTCCTTGGTTTTGAGGTTCTGCGTGTAGATGTTGGAGATGCCGTTGGTCCTATCCGAGACAAAATACATCTGATCGCCGATCCACATTGGATAGCTGTTCTTGCCGACATAATCCGAGACCGGCGTGAATTTTTTGGAGTCGAAGTCGTACATCCAGATGTCCTGGTACTGCCCGCCTTTGTACCGCTTCCAGTAGTACTCTTCGTTTCCTTTGCGGCAATAGAGGATCTTCCTGCCATCGGGCGAAAAGCTGCAGAGCACGCCGCGGTCGAGAGGGAACCGTTCCGGCGCTGAGCCGTTCTTGTTCACGAAATAGAGATTGGGGTCGCGCCCGGCCACGTTTTCGAACATGGAGCGAATGACGATTTTTTCGCCGTCCGGCGTCCAGCCGAGGACCTGGGCCATGCCGGGATTGTAAGAGAGCCTTTTCGGCGCTCCTCCCTCCGCCGGCATGAGATAGGCGGCCTGGCTGCCGTCGTAACTGGCGGTGAAAGCAATCCATTTGCCGCCGGGAGAGAATTTGGCATACGATTCTACGCCCGGGAAGGTCGTGATCCTCGAGGCCGTTCCTCCTTGGGCACTGACGAGCCAGAGGTCGCTCTCATAGGTGAAAACAATTTTATCTTTGTGGATACTGGGATAGCGCATGAAGCGGCCCTCTTCGACGGCCAGGGCTAGGGCCGCGGTCAGGAAAAGACCAATGCAGAGAAAAGCCAGCTTTTTCATGATGACACCTCGCTATTCATGAGAGATAAGATGAACTTTCATTTTGGCATAGACGGGGAGCGCGGTCAAAGAAAAATTTGGCAGGCCTGGATCGCTCTCAGGGCCCCTGCATGACATGTTTTAGGGCTTTTAAGAATGTCGTGTTCTCTCTCGGCGTCCCAATTGTTACGCGCAGCGTGTTTTTCAGCTTTGGATGATCGAGCGGCCGGAGGAGCACGCCGCGTTGGTAGAGGGCATTGAAGACCTCCAAGGCTGGGCGGTTTTTAATCTCAAATAGAATGAAATTGGCGCGGGAAGGAATGGGGTGAATGAGAGGAATTTTCTTGAGCTCGGAATAGACAAAATTCCTTTGCTGAACCGTTTGCAATATGAGTCTTCTTTGAAATTTGCGGTTTCGGATGATCAGAGATCCGACGGCTTGTTGAAAGATGCCCACGGAAAACGGCAGTTTGGTTACTTCGACGGATTGCGCGATCTCGGGGCCTGCAAGGAGATAACCGATTCTTGCTCCAGCCAGGCCGAACGCCTTGGAAAGCGTCCTGATAATGAGCAGGTTCTTGTGTTTCTTGAGCAATCCGAGAGCCGTCCTTTGATGAAACTCGTAGTAGGCCTCGTCGATAACGACGATCCCTTCCGCCTGTCGGGCCAGGTCGCCTATCTGTTCCACACTCAGCGCCGTGCCCGTCGGATTATTGGGGGAAGCCAGAATGACCAATTCTGCATTGCGGGCGGCGGTCTTGATCGCCCTGATATCAAACTCAAAATCTTTTTTTAGAGGAACCTCGATTATCTTTAGGCCTAATATCTGTCCGACCCGAGGATAGATCGGAAATCCCGGGGAAACGACGATCATTCTGTTCCGGGGAGCGCAGATCGCCTGCAGGGCGGACATGACGATCTCGTTGGAGCTGTTGCCCACGACAATCCCATCTTGCGGATGGCCGGTATAGCGAGAGATGTCCTCGATCAGCTGTTGGGGAGGGTGGCAGGGGTAGCGATTCCAGTTTTCCTTGGCAAGACGATCCAGAACCGAGTTCTTCAATCGAGCCGGAACATCGTAGGGCGACTCGTTCTGGTTCAACTTCACGACCGATGTGTCCTGAACAACGAGATAAGGCTTGAGCCCGGCGGTTGCTTTTCTCATGGGAGACTCGGCATCTCAGCTTTTCTCGGTCGGCGGGTAAAGGGGCTGCCTTAACCCAGAATCCCCCTTTGACTGGATATTTTTCCGCAGCCTGTTAAAGAAGCGGACAGCTTCCTGGAAATCTTTCTGCTTGACGACATGCTTCAGGAATTCCAGGCGGCTCGTGATCATCTCTAGCTGCGGCAAAGTATGGGGATTAAAGATGATCTCCGCAAGAAGATAGTCGTCTTCGGAGAGCAAACCCCTGGCGATATCGAGGTGCTTCTTGAATGTCGTGCCGGGCACGGCCAGCTCCGTTATGCAGGCGGCAAAGACAATCGTTGATGCGAACGGGATGGAAAGAGAATAGGCGATCATTTGGTCATGCTCCATAAACGAGTACTCATAGATGTTCAGCCCGAGCCGGGTAAAAAAATCCTTAAAAAAGCGGGCTCCGGACGCATCGGATTCCTTCATGATGATGACGCTCTCATCCTTCAGGTTCTCGACATTAGCGAAGGTGGGTCCGAACATCGGATGAGTCGAAACGAACCGAAATCCACAGCTCTGATAGAATTCCGAAATCCTCCCCTTGACGGACGCAATGTCAACGAGGAGGCATCCCGGCGGGAGAAAGGGCAAGCATGCTTCAAAAACTTCGAGGGTCCTCTGGAGGGTCACGGCGTTAATCATGATTTCCGGTTGAAATGTTCTTAGGCCCGCTAGGGCATCGAATAAAATGTCCGGGTCGGTTCTCCGGGCTTTCAGCCGATCCGTGTCGTACACGCCGATATGATGATTCTTAGCCAGATTCCGGATCAGCCAGGATCCCATACGGCCGGCTCCTATGACTGCTATCTTCATGGCTGAACCTCCTTATTTTTATCAGGGCCTGAAGCGCCTTGGATGCGCCGACTTTCCTTCATGATCGCCTTAAATAGGCTGACGATGAACTCTTCTCTCAGGAGGGGATAGCCGGCTGTCCTCTTTTTTAGATGGCCGAGTATCTCCCGTTCCCGAACCCGATCGTAGATGCGCGACTTGAAAGGTTTTGTCTGGAAGGCGAGGCCCAGCCGCTCGTGGATCAATTTGAGGATTTCGCCGTCCAGATAGTCGATTCTTTTTCGAATTTGAGGAAGGGACATTCTTCACTCCAGAACCCTTGGGATTTTCTGTTCCAACAGCATCAGGTCGGCCAGGACAATGGCGGTGACCGCCTCGACAATCACGGGCGTCCTCAAAGCCAGGCAAGCATCGTGACGTCCCCGGATGCGTATTTTCGCGGATTTTCCAGTGAGAACATGGATCGTGTCCTGCTCTTTGGGTATTGAAGCCGGCGGTTTGAAGGCCACCCGGAAGACAAGCTCGTTGCCGTTTGTCAGTCCGCCATGGATTCCCCCGGCATGATTGGTTTTTGTCCTTCCGCTCCGGCTCAGGATGACATCGTTGCATTGACTTCCCGTCATTCGGCTGCAGGCGAATCCTGACCCGAATTCGATACCTTTGACACCCGGAATGGCAAAGACAAGATGACTCAGCAGGGATTCGGCCGTGTCAAAAAAAGGCTCACCCAGTCCGACAGGAATGCCTTCCGCTCGGCACTCGACGAGGCCCCCGATCGAGTCGCCCTCCCGGAGAGCTTGGTTCACAGTCTTCGTAATATCCCGAGACCCGCCTACCTCGATCAAGGCTGCCCGGATGCGGACTTTGCCCAGGATTTTTTTGGCGATGACTCCAGCCGCCACAAGGGCTACGGTCATCCGGCCCGAAAATTGTCCGCCGCCCCGGCTATCGTGGAACCCCCCGAATTTGTGCCAAGCGACGAAATCGGCGTGCCCGGGGCGGGGAAAATATCGCAGCGGGTCGTAATCACGAGAACGGACATTTTTATTTTTGATAAAGATCATGATGGGCATGCCGGTCGTCGTCTGTTTCCTCAGGCCGCTCCAGATCAAAGGATGGTCCGCTTCCTGACGTCCTGTTGTCCCTCTTGCGCCGGACTGTCGCCGCTTAAGGTCGCCAGAAAAATCCTCGGCGGCGAGGCGCAAACCGGCGGGGCATCCGTCAACGGCAATCCCCACTCCTTCACCGTGGGATTCTCCAAACAAAGAAATTCTGAAAATCCGCCCGAACGAATTCATCCGACTTTACCTCCGCTGGATTCCAAATCCTCAAAAAATCGGGGATAGGATTTAGCGACACATTCCCATCCCTTGATCTTCAACCCCTTGTCCGATCTCAGGGCGGCGACCGCCTCCGCCATGGCGATGCGGTGGTCGCCACGGGCATCGACAACGGCTGCGCCGAGCGAACTCTCCCAGATTTCAAGACAATCTTTGCGCACCTCTAATCTCACTCCTGCTCTCGAGAGTTCGTGCTGGAGGACTCCGGCCCGGTCGCTTTCCTTGTATTTTAGGCGGGCGATGCCGAAAATTCTGGTCCGGCCTGAGCAATGGCAACCGAGCGCCGCCAAGGGAGGAATGAGGTCCGGACAATCCGTAGCGTCGAAGTCGAATCCTCGCAGGTTGTTTTGCTCGCAGCGGATCCATTCATCGCCGATCGTTATCGTTGCCCCTGCCAGCTCCAGGGCATCTATGATTCGCTTGTCAGGCTGAAGAGATTGGAGCTGGAGGCCCGTCACTTCGACCCGTCCGCACAGAGCTCCTGCGACAAGCAGAAAAGCCGCTCCCGACCAATCTCCCTCCACCGTGTAGTCGATTTTTTGTAAGAGCTGCCGGCCGGGGATGACAATATTCTCGAGGTTGTCGTCGGCGCTGATCGTCAGGCCGAACGATTTCAGAAACCCGAGTGTCATGACTGCGTAGCCACGGCTCTTGAGGTCCGTCGTGCGGATCTCCGAGTCGCCGGGACAGAAGGGGAGTGCCATGAGAAGTCCGGTCAGAAACTGAGAGCTCAGAGAGCCGTCAAGGGTAATCCGGCCTCCCCCAAGAGGCCCTTTCACTCGGACGGGTGGAAATCCTCGCCTCGTTTTGCATGAAGCTCCGAGCTGCCGGAGCGGTGCCTCTACCATAGCCATCGGCCGCTTGAGAAGTGAGCCCTCGCCCTCGAGAATCAGGGGGTGATCAAATAGGGCGGCGATCGGCACAAACATCCGCAGGCATAACCCTGATTCTCGGCATCGGAGTGTTTTGTCTTTTAGGGGGCCCCCGCCTTGGATCCGGATGGCCCCTATGCTCCGTTCCAAGGACGCGCCCAGGGCTTCCGCGATCTGCAGTCCGGCGCGCGCGTCCACGCACAAAGAAGGATTCCGGATGAGGGTTTCTTCACGGGACAGCACGGCGGCTGCCGTGGCCCGCAGCATCATGCTCTTTGAAGGTGGAGCGGCGACTTTGCCGTCAACCCGCGAGGGCCTGATAAATTTCATAATAAATTCTCCTCGCGATTTCTTCCGGAGAGGCAATGTCCGTGTTCAGGACGAGATCTGAGGTATTTGCATATGCCTGACGCCGGACCGCGAATGCCTGATAAGCCGCGCGTCCCGGGTCAGCCACATGAAGAATCGGCCGGGAGGAGACATCCATCCGGCCGAGAGCGGCCTCGAGCGAAACCCAGAGCCAGACGACGAGGCAGTTCCGGGATACGAGTGAGCGCGTTTCCGTATCCAGGAGCGCTCCGCCGCCCAAAGCCAAGACCGTCTTTCGTCCTCCAGGCAGCAAGGCACCGATCATGGATTTTTCCATTTGCCGGAAGGAGGGCTCCCCCTTCTTTCTGAATATTTCCAGGACCGTCATTCCCGACCGTCTTTCGACCTCCTGGTCCGTATCGACGAATTCCCAATCCAAGGACTCGGAGAGAATGCGTCCGATCGTAGATTTTCCTGAACCCATGAATCCGACCAAGGCGATGTTGGCCTTGTCCACAGGCCGACCGAACAAGGCAAGCCCAGGCGCCGCTATTCTAAGCCGGGCCGAAAGTTTCGACCCCGTAAAAACCGAGAAAGCCGGAGCTGCCTGATGGAGCAACCATTCCAGCCCGCCCAGCGTCCGGCACGGCATTTGACTCTTTCCCGCCTTTGAAGAGGAATTTCGATAATCGGCCTGGAGCCAAACCTGGTTTTTCTTTAAACGATATGTGGATAGCCGCGCTGGAAGATCGGGTATGCAGGAAATGACAATGTCGCTCTGCCGGACGACCCGGTCGGCGAACTCGAACGGGGCGTAAGCGCATCCGAGCTCGGCTGAAGCCTTCTGAGCTCTCTCTTCCGTTCGGTTCATGAGTGTCACGCGCGACGCCCCGGAGCGCTTGAGTCCGTAAGCGGCTGCGCGGGCCGCTCCTCCGCTTCCGAGAATCGCGACCGCTTTGGATCTAGGATTGACGCCATTTTTTTTCAAGGCGTGGACAGCGCCCAGGAAATCCGTGTTGTATCCCCGGAGCCGAAGCCCTAGGGAAACCACACAGTTTACGGCGCCGATCCTCGCAGCGTGGGTGTCGGTGCCGTCTAGAAAATCCATGATCCGTTCTTTGAACGGAGCCGTGACGTTCATTCCCGAGAGCTTCACGGCTCTGGCCGTCTTGACGGCGTCTTCAGCGCTGCCGGCCGCCAAGCGGACATAAACGGCGTTCATCCCTTCTGATTGAAACCAAGAATTGAAAATCTGAGGGCTCCGGCTGTGAAGGATAGGCCGTCCCGCCACGGCAAATATTTTTTGTTCAGACATTTTTCAGCCTTTTGATGATTTTTCTTAAGGAACCTTGATCAAGCTGGCCGGCGGCGATTTCCTTTCCGGGTCTGAGCGAGGCATACGTAAAAGGGCTTCCAAGCAGCGGCGCGACGATCCTAGTGATTCTACCCTGATTTCCCAGACCAACAACTATAAGAGGCCGCCGTGTATCGAGAAGGCCGAGGAGTCTCGCGTTGTCCTTTATCCGTCGGACGCGGCATGCGATTTTGGCAATATCCGCTCCAGCCTCAAAACACTTCCGAAGAGTCCGGTCGAGGTCGGCCCGGCCCGGAGTTTTCTCAAAATCATGATGGGAGATAATCACTTTGCATCCGGCCGCCCGCGCTATTCCGATAAGGGCCGCCCTCAAATTGTTTTGCCATTCAAGCTCGATATCGACAAAACAGGCACCCGCAGATACGGCCGCCCGGAGAAGGGTGAATTTTTTTTGGTCGCCGATCGAGCCCGGCCTACAAGTAGCAATAAACCGGGCTGGCCCCGAAAAGATTCTCCGAATGACTTCAACGTTCGGGCGAGCAATCCTGTCGATACGAATTTCCGCAAACTCGATTCCTTTGACGGCCCGGAGGCATTGTTCCAGGTCGCGTTCAGCAATGCTGACACAAATCATGGATAGATTTCTCCAATTCCGAAAAAGACATTTCTACGATTCGCGCTTTTCCGATCTTTTCGAGCATGATAAAATCGAGGCGAGACCCCCGCCGCTTTTTGTCTTTATGAATAGCCCTGACAAGAAGTTCAGGCGAAAGGGTGGCAGGGACCGGGCGCTTGAGCTTCTCGAGCAGCGATTCGGCTTGACGCGCATCCGGTTCGGAGAGAAAGCCTTTGGCCGCCGAGAGCCGGACAGCGAATGACATTCCCAGAGCGACAGCTTCCCCATGGGGGACCTGACTCAATTTTTCTATTGCGTGGCCCAGCGTATGCCCGAAATTCAGCTGTTTTCTTTCGTGGCATTCTTCGGCATCCTTCCGGACAATGTCCGTTTTGATGCGGATGGATTCGACGACGGTCTTTTTTAGGACTCGTGGTTCGAGAGAACAAAGGGCCGACCAATTCCTTTCCAGAAATTTAAATAAAGAGGCGCTTTTGATCAAGCCGTATTTGACGATTTCCGCGATCCCGCAGAGAATATCCGAATCAGATAAAGTCCGGAGAAAATCAAAACTCAGGACGATGGACCGGGGTTGGCGGAAAACGCCGGCGATGTTTTTATACCCGTCCAGATTGATCCCGTTTTTCCCGCCGATGCCGGCATCCACCTGGGCCAGCAGGGTGGTCGGAATAAACCCAAACTTGAGGCCGCGCATAAATGTCGATGCGATGAAACCGGTGAGGTCGCAGACGATTCCTCCGCCTACGCCCCACACGGTTGTTGAACGATCGACTCCCAACTCCAAGAATTCTCGGTAGATACGTTCAACGACCCTCAGATCTTTCATCCGTTCTCCCAGGCCGATTTCGATCACGTCAAGGCCGGTGAAGAGAGGGCCATAAAAGCCGCGGACAATCATGTCGGTGATGACGACCGAAGGCGCAGACCTCATGAGTTCGCGGATTTTTTCCAAGGATTCATCGATGAAAATCCGACAACTGCCGATGGAGCTCTTAATATAAAAAAGCCTCAATTCAAGCTCTCCATGAATAAGCGGAGAGAACGGATTTTGCGGGAAACCGCCAGGAATTGCTGAGGGGTCAAAGCCTGATCGCTATCGCTCAATGCCATTTTCGGATCGCCGTGGACTTCGATGATCAAGCCGTCGGCACCCGAAGCCACAGCGGCCAGACTCATGGGTGCGATCAGACTAACCCGGCCCGTCCCGTGCGCCGGATCGACGATAACGGGAAGATGGCTGAGCTCCTTTATCGCCGGAACGGCGCTCAAGTCGAGCGTATTCCTCGTGTATGTCTCAAACGTCCGGATGCCTCGCTCACAGAGGATAACGTTGGGGTTGCCTTCGCTGAGAATATATTCGGCGCAGTTGAGCCATTCGGAAAGGGTTGAATGCATCCCTCGTTTGAGCAGGACGGGCTTCCGCGCCTTGCCGGCTTCTTTAAGGAGAGGAAAATTCTGGATGTTCCTGGCGCCGATTTGAAGGACGTCCACATAGTCGCACATCCAGGCGACATCCCGGGTGTCGAGCACTTCAGAGACGATGGGTAGCCCCGTTTCTTCTCGGGCCATGGCCAGGATCTTCAAGCCTTTCAATCCCAGACCTTGGAAAGCATAGGGAGAAGTCCTGGGCTTGAACGCCCCGCCCCTAAGCATATCGGCCCCGGCTGCCTGGACCGCGCGGGCGATTTCCAGCGTCTGTATTTCATTTTCGACGCTGCACGGGCCGGCAATCAAGATAAAATCGAGCCCAACCGTCAGCCGTCCGATCTGGATGTGAGTGTTCGTTCCTCCGGTTCTGGAGACAAGCTTGATCTCATTCATGATTTCCATCCTTTTCAACGAATATAGATCAGAGAAAATCGAAAAATAGGAAATGGATTAGGGGGGTGATGTTGGGCGCTTAGCGCCCGTAATAGACGTAGAGGGCAGAGCCAAGTACCAAATCTAATAGAACCTGCTCATCTCTCATGTCGGACAAATTCTATGAAAAATCAAAAATCTTGTCAAGAGAAAAAATCGGAACAAAGAAATTTGGTCGATCTGCGGGGCTATTTAATGCGGTAAAACCACATCAAGGGGAGCCAGAGCTGATGGCCGTAGGGCAGCTTTTTGTGGTTGACCAGGACTTCGGTCGTCTCCCATTCGTGGACGAGGTTGAACAGCTCGAACAAGTCTTCGACATCCTCCGGCGTGTAGATGGCGGAATGGCGGACCCATTCGCCGCTCCCTTCCTCTTTGTAAGATTGGTTGCGCTTGGCGAGGGCCACGGCCTTTTTATAGCCGGGAGACATCTTGTAGCCGAAGACAATGGTGATCCGAAAGGACTTGGCTTTCGTGCTGGGATAAAGAATGTCCTCCAGCTTCTCTTTCATGGCCTGGTCGTCGGTCATCGAGAGATAGTTTACCATTTTCGTATTTGTGATTCAAACCCAAGGGGCCGTGTTATAATCTTCTTCCGAATATTGAACTTTTCATCAATCAAGAAAGGAGGAGGGATGCATCTAACAACAAAAATCAGAGCCACTTTTGTTTTGGCCGCGCTTCTTTTGACCGCTTGTCTGCGGTCAGCAATATCCCAGGACCTTTCCGACCTGGCTCAGATCAGGCCGGGGCGGTCACGGGCGATCACTTCGGCGGAGCCCAACCCGAACAGCAACGCCGACCGTATCAAGATTGTCGCGCCGGGCGAGACAAAAGTGTTGGCCGACATCAAAGGACCGGCCGTCATCCGTCATATTTGGCTGACGTTCAACGAGGCGCGGCCCAACTGGCTGGAAGCGGGCGGTTCCGCGCGCCCCGATGAAATCGTGCTCCGCATGTACTGGGACGATGCAAAAGAGCCGGCCGTCGAATCTCCGATCGGGGATTTTTTCGGCGCCGGTTTCGGATTGCGGCGTGAGCTCCGCTCGGTTCCTGTCCAGGTCGAGAGCGGTGACGGCTACAACTGCTACTGGCCAATGCCGTTTCATAAGCGTGGTCTGATCACGATCACCAACGAGAGCTCGAAAAATGTCCGCAGCTTTTATTACCACATCGATTACACGGAGGACGAGAAGCTCCCCGATCGGGCGGCCTATTTCTGCGCCCAATACAGGAATGAATTTTCGGAAAAGACCGGCCGGGATTATCTCATCCTGGACGCCCAGGGCGAAGGCCACTATGTGGGCACCGTGATGTCGGTGCGTTCCCGGAGTCCGTTTTGGTTCGGCGAGGGCGACGCGAAATTCTATGTGGACGGCGAGAAAAAACCCACCATCCAGGGCACGGGAACCGAGGATTATTTTCTGATGGCCTGGGGGCTGAATGAGACTCTTTTTCCCTATTTCGGCTGCACGTACATGAGCACGGATTTTGAAGACCTGGGGACTCAATACTGCCTCTACCGCTGGCACCTCGCCGACCCAGTAAGGTTCACAAAGTCTCTGCGCTTTGAGATCGAGCATAAGGGCTGGATCAGCGAGGATGAGACGGAAAGCGGCAAGGTCGAGGGGCACGTCGAACGTGAGGACGACATGGCGACCGTGGCTTTCTGGTACCAGGTCGGCCGGCCTAGACGGTTCACGAAGCTCCCGGCGCTGGCCCAGCGGCTTCTCCCCAACCTGGACATCGTCATCGAAGGCAAAACGCTCCTTCCGACGGCGAAGCATTCACCCGGATTGCTCGAGCTCCAGAAGGACTTTGACTGGACGGGCGACGGCCAGGTATTTTTCAGGCCCGTGGACGATAAGCCTCTGCTTGAACTGGATTTTCAGGTCGAAAAAGAAGAATACCGCGGGCTGATCCTGAGATTCACCTACGCCGAGGATTATGGGATCTACCGGATCTTCCTCGATGGGAAGAACGTGCGCCAGCCGGCGGATTACATGGCCGGGCAGAAAATCGCGGATTACGACTTTTATTCACCCGCCCTCCAGGTCAAGGACAATTACCTGGGCAGCTTCAAGCTTTCGCCCGGGAAACATACGCTGCGCCTGGAATGCGTCGGTAAGAATGTCCTGTCCAAAGGGAATTTCGTCGGGCTGGACTCGGTGCGGCTCCGCGAGCGGTGGAATAAAAAGCGAAAGCTTCTGCAGTAAGGAAAAAGGCAGCGCTCGATAGGACTCCGGCCTAAAGTCGCTCCCTTGGTCGGAAGGCGTGATCCCTGAGGGGAAACCTATGTCCACGCGAAAATTTTTCGAGAAATACTCGTTGGAAGGGGTCTTCCCCTCCAAAATGGCGCTACCTATACTCCGCGCCGACTTTCTGCATGTAATCCATCACCCGCTTTTCCAGTTCGCCGGCGCGCAGGGGGGCCAGCTTGCTGACGAAGGTTTTGTATTCGTCGTTAGTCACGCCGAATTTTGCGTAAACGGCTTCGACCTCCTTTTGGGCCTGTTCGGGTTCGTCCTTGTATTTTTCATAGATGAGCGCAGAACGCGCTTTGATCTGGATGTAAACATCCTCATTCATCCTTGGCGGAGGGGCCGGCTTGGCTTCCGCCTCGGTCTCTTCCGTGGGCTGTTCCGCATCCGCCGCGGCTTCTTCGTCTGTCCCGGATCGCTTGGAGCATCCGGGCAGGCTGAGCACGGCCAATAGAACCGCTAAAACAAAAAGGGGAATTAAGATTTTTTTCATGGCCATTCCTTCTTCAAACTGATACTTATTCAATAGCCGTCCCTGTCGAAATTGTCAAGCTGCAGTTTACTTCAAACGCCCTTTTAGGTATAAGTTAGAGGAAAGCTTCACCACCGAGGAGGACGCATGACCGATAGCATAAAAAATCCAACCCGGAGGGATTTTCTCAAGACCGGGGCGTTGGCCGGGATCGGAACCGCGCTGGCCAGCCTGAAACTTTCGTCTCCTGCGGAAGCGCGTCCAAAAGGCGAAGGACGATCGCAATTCAAAGTCCCCCCGATCGACCCGGTTCGCGTCGGGTTTGTCGGAGTGGGGGGGATGGGTTCGGCCCATGTCCAGAATTTTTTGAACATCGACGGCGTCCAGATCAAGGCCATCTGCGATATCGTCGAGGCCAAGGTCGAACGAGCCCAGAAATGGGTTGTCGAGGCCGGCCAGCCGAAGCCCAACGGCTATTCCCGCGGGCCACGGGATTTTGAAAGAACGTGTGCGGAAGAGGATTTGGACCTCGTTTTTACGGCGACGCCCTGGGAGTGGCATGTGCCCGTCTGCCTGGCCGCCATGAAAAACGGCAAGCATGCCGCCACGGAAGTCCCTGCCGCGATCACGCTGGATGAATGCTGGGAGCTTGTCGAGACCGCGGAGAAAACGAATAAACATTGCAACATGCAGGAAAATTGCTGCTATGACCGGATTGAGCTCATGACATTGAACCTTGTGCGCCGGGGGGTGCTCGGCGAGATCCTTCATGCCGAAGCCGGCTATCTGCACGATCTCCGCGACGTCAAGTTCAGCAGCCAGGGCGAGGGGCTCTGGCGGAGGGCGCATTCGATCAAGCGCAACGGGAATCTGTATCCAACCCATGGCCTGGGACCTGTGGCTCAGTGCCTCAACATCAACCGGGGCGACCAGTTCGATTATCTCGTGTCGATGAGCGGCCCAACCAGGGGTCTGCACGAGTATGCCGTCGAAAAATTCGGCCCCGATTCTCCCCAGGCGAAGGAGCGGTACGCCCTTGGCGACGTGAACACGAGCCTGATTCAGACGAAAAACGGCAAAACGATCATCCTCATCCACGACACAAACCTGCCGCGGCCTTATACTCGGATTAACCTTATCCAGGGGACCAAGGGAATTGCCCACAAGTGGCCGGACAGGATTTATGTCGAAGGACGGGCCGCCAAGCGGCACGAGTGGGATGATTTCGAAAAGTTTGCCGCGGAATTCGAGCATCCGCTGTGGCAAGCCCTGGCCCAGAAGGGCGAGGGGAGAGGGCACGGCGGGATGGATTTTATCGAGGATTACAGGCTGGTCTGGTCGCTGCGCAAGGGCGAGCCGACAGACCAGGACGTCTATGATGCGGCGGCCTGGAGCGCGGTCATCGACTTGAGCTGCAAGTCTGTGGCCAAGAAAGGCAAGCCGGTCGATTTCCCGGATTTTACGCGCGGAAAATGGAGAACCAACCCGCCGCTGGGCATTATCACGGCCTAGAGAATCAGCATGCAGTCGCCGTAGGAGAAGAAGCGGTATTTCTCGCGGACGGCTTCCTTGTAAGCGCGCATGATGAGGTCATGGCCGGCGAACGCCGCCGCGAGCATCAGCAACGTCGATTTGGGCAGGTGGAAATTTGTCAGGAGTTTATCGACAACCTGAAACTTAAAGCCGGGGTAAATAAAGAGAGAAGTGCTGTTGGTTCCGGGCCGGATTCCTCCATTCGCTCGATAAGCGCTTTCCAAAGTCCTGACGACAGTCGTTCCCACGGCAACGACGGGCCGCGATTCCACTTTGGCTTGATTGATGGACCTCGCCGCGGTTGGGCTGACTCCATACGTCTCCTCGAGCATCTTATGCTCTTCGATGCGCTCGACGCGCATGGGTTGGAATGTGGCCAGCCCGACATGGAGAGAAACTTGTTCGATCTGGACGCGCTTGTCTCGGATTAGATCCAGGCAATGAGGAGTAAAATGCAGCCCGGCTGTCGGCGCGGCGATGGCGCCCTCTTTCTTTGCGAATACCGTCTGGTATCGCTCGAGGTCATTCGGTCTTAAATCCGCGTTCGCTTTTTTCCGCTTAATATAAGGCGGAAGTGGAGCATACCCGATTTCCTGAAGATGGCCCAAAATATCCGCGCCGGAGAATTTTAAAAGGCGTCTTCCCTCCTCGCCGCCTTCGATGACCGTTGCCTCAAAGTCCGGAGCGAACGTGATGCGGTCCCCGGCCTTGATTTTTTTTGCCGGGCGGCAGAGGACTTCCCAGACGTGCTTTTCTCTTTCCTTGATAAAAAGGAATTCGACCTCTGTTCCGTCCTTGTTTCCCCACACCTTGGCCGGTATGACTTTGGTGTTGTTGAGGACAAGCACATCGCCTTCCTGAAGATGGCTGGGAAATTCGCTGAATTGCGAGTGGATGATCCGCTCTTCTTTGCGCAGAACGACCATCATTCGCGAAGCATCGCGCTCGGGAAGCGGATGCTGTGCGATGAGCTCGGGCGGAAGGTCGTAATCAAACTGGGATATATCCACTTGAAATTCTGTCTATTATAATTTTTTAAATTGCAGCGTTCGTAATTTGGGAACGCGAACCGAATTAAGAAATTCTAATATCAACGTTATAAATGACATCCCCCTTCGGGCGGTGCTTAGGCCGCCCGCAGCCCCCGGGCCCCGGGGAACCAGTCCCGTCGGTTCCCCCCGTCGGAAAAGCCGACGGGGCCCCCCTCCGCTACGGCAGCTTAAGGGCGGCCTAAGCGCCGCCCATACATTGTCACTTTATTTATTGCGTTTGTATTAGCACATGTCCCCAAATTCTCCATCGAAGGATGGCGATCTTCCCTTTTAGTCTTTGAACAGTTTCTTCTGATGAGGGGGGCGTTCCGAGGGCGTAGGGGCAAAACCCAAGTGTTGGTAAGCCTTGGCCGTCAATTTTCGGCCGCGGATCGTCCGTTCGAGAAAGCCGATGCGCATCAGAAAGGGTTCATAGATGGATTCGATGGTATCCTTCTCTTCGTCGATGGCGGCGGCAATCGTGTTGATCCCGACCGGGCCGCCGCCGAAGTTTTCGATGATTGTCAAGAGGATCTTGCGGTCCACATCATCCAGGCCCAGGGAATCGACTTCCATCCTGTCCAGCGCATCCTGGGCCTCTTTGGCAGTGATGACGCCTTTCCCTTTTACGTCAACGAAATCCCGGACCCTTCGCAGGAGCCGGTTGGCGACGCGCGGCGTCCCCCTCGAGCGGAGCGCAATCTGCTCGGCGCCCTGTTCGTCGATCTTGACTCTGAGGATCGCCGCCGATCTCAGGATCACTTTTTTCAGGTCCTCATCTTTGTAATAATCCAGGCGGTGGATGATGCCAAACCGTCCGCGCAGGGGCGCCGTGATCCGGCCGGCGCGCGTCGTGGCGCCGATCAGGGTGAATTTGCGCAGCTTCAATTTGTGGCTTCGGGCGCTCGGCCCCTGTCCGATGACGATGTCCAGGCTGAAATCCTCCATGGCCGAGTAGAGAATTTCCTCCACCGAAGGATGGAGCCGGTGGATCTCGTCGATGAACAGGATTTCCTTCGATTGAAGGTTGGATAGAATGGCCGAAAGGTCGCCCGTCCTCTCAATGACGGGCCCGGCGGTCGGCTTGATCCCGACGCCCAATTCTTTGGCGATGAGATAGGCAAGGCTGGTCTTGCCCAATCCCGGAGGCCCATAGAGGAGGACATGGTCGAGGTGCTCTTCCCGCTTTTTGGCGGCCTGGATAAAAACTTTGAGGTTGGCTTTGATGTTTTCCTGGCCCACGAATTCTTCGAAATTGCGCGGCCGCAGGCTGTCCTCAAAAAGAAGGTCTTCTGTCGTTCGAACAGGCGTCAGGACGGCCGGCATCGATTCTCCTCGATTCATACTTTCGCCATTCTTTTCAAGCATTCTCTGAGCAGTTTCTCGATTTCCGCATCGCTCCCCATCGCCCTGATCGTCTCATCCACGATCCGCTCGACCTCTTTTCTGCGGAACCCGAGGTTCAGCAGCGCGGAGATCAAGTCTTCCCTTTCCTTCGATCCCCTGACGGCCAGGAGCTTTTCTTTTTTCTCGATCTTATCCTGGAGTTCCATGGTGATGCGCAGAGCGGTCTTTTTCCCGATCCCGGGGATGAGGGAGATCCTGGCTACATCGCTTTTCTTGATGGCATCGACGAGCTCCCCGGCCTCGATCCCGCTGAGCACGTTCATGGCCAGCTTGGGGCCGATTCCCGAAATGCCGATGAGCTTCAGAAAGAGCTCGCGCTCGTCCTTCGTCACGAATCCGTAGAGAGACAGCGCATTATCCGTGAGGTGTGTGTGAATGAAAAGCTCGACAGGATCGCCGATTTCTCCCAGCTTGAAATACGTCGAAAGAGGAATGGCCGCGCAGTAGCCGACGCCTCCGATATCGACAATCACCTGGCTGGGGGTCTTCTGGAGGATGGCTCCTTTGAGATAGGCGATCATATCGTGAGCATTTTAAAATAAAAAGGCCAGGAAATCAAAATATGCCTTCAGATCGTAAGTATCTCGTTTGCGTGTTTTCGAGTAGGTATTAGTATCGTCCCCGGCGCCCTTGGGAACCAGTCCCGTCGGTTCCCCCCGTCGGAAAGCCGACGGGACCCCCCTCCGCTATGGGCGCCTCAGGGACGATACTACTGAATCTCGCATAATAGAGTGACAATTAAATCAAAAAGAGAGGCCGGCATGGGTCAAGAAGGCAAAGGCCAGGGTCCAAGAGCGGCGCACTCGTTCCAGACCGTCACGAACGGTGCGATCGACG
>Ga0315280_10000113_pt1 | contig 150810 bp, 159 predicted proteins | sample YL17G06_40_MG_FD_203697 | JGI IMG/M metagenome (GOLD analysis project Ga0315280, IMG submission 203697) | Sediment microbial communities from Yellowstone Lake, YNP, Wyoming, USA - YL17G06_40 | ecosystem: Environmental > Aquatic > Freshwater > Lake > Sediment | place: USA: Wyoming | collected... | reverse complement strand
AAGGGTGTCGACTGGCTGTATGATTTCGAGGGGCAGAGGGGCGTCCGTATCGGCCTCGCGACGCAGATAGTGGATCATCTGAACGGGGACTCTAGATCTCCTTGGTGTGGTAGGGTGCGGCGAGCCGATGAAGTCAGACGAGAGGAGCACATCATCCACGATAAACCGCTGATACGGTCAGTGACCGAAATCCTGAGGGAGAGGGTCTTCGAGGGGATGTCCATCAGGGACCTGGCCGACCTTCTCATCGACTTCTGGAACGCCATAAAAAAAATCTATCCGGGAGCATTCGAGATGCCCGAAGCATATACACTGCTAGCGACGCCCGGGATCTTCTCGATGCACATAATGTTTCCTTTCGTCTATGCGAGGTGCGTAGGAAGAGGTCTCATCAACGAGACCGAGATGAGCCGGATCCTCAGCAATCTACTCGAGGAGACGCCTGGGCACGCACAACCTGAATTTCGTGGACCGATAATCCTCGACTTTTGGTCTAAGGCGCATGGGCCAGCCATAGCTATCTCAACCAGCATTCAGACCATAAGAAATCTCTGTTTTAGTCTACAGCAGAAAATCCTATTGGTTGAAGCTGTTAAGCCGCCAGCTTAATTTTTTCTGGCGCGTTAGGTAAAATAATCTTCACCAGAAATTAAAATATAGAGTTTAAATATCTATTTCTGAGGCTGTTTTTCGATTGAATGATGCGCAGATCCATCGAGTTCTTGCGCATCGTGTCCGAAGGCAATATCCTCTAAATCATTTCCGAAGAATCAAAGTATAAGAAATGCACAATTATAATATGATCGCTGTCAGATGACGAAACAAGACTGAGACTCGTGTCGTGCTCATACGGTCCAATCAGAGTTAAGCGAATAGAAGAATCATGAGTTTATTCTTGATAAATTCAAATTTAATTATGATAAAGTCTTTGGGGAACGTAAAAATATGCAGATTAATTTAGATGAGATATTAGATAACCTTTTTCAGGTAAATGTGTTAATGCGCTCAAAAATTGGTCTGTTAAAAGAACAGCATATCTTAGCACCTATTACAATACATGAAAGGATCGTTGGCATTCTCTCATTGTCATATACCAGCCTTGCAGACTACTCCATACTGTCTGTGAGAAACCTCGTTCAGCATTTCTCAAACGCGCTGCATTTGGCCGATCAGCACTATGAGATTATGAAAATAAGCGAGAAACGGACGATATTCTGATCACTTGGATGAGCTAGTGCAGAGAAGACTGAGGAGCTCCAGGCTTCTGAGGAGCAGTATCGCGGGTTTGTTGAAAATCGATTGATAGTGTGAGGCATTCTCGGGGACGGGAACTAATTCGCCAACCTCTAAACAGCACGTCTCCATGGCTGTGAGTCCCTCTAAGAGTTCCTGAAAAAGGGCCCTCTAGAGTTCGTTGTCCCCGAGGACAGGTATAAACATTGTAGCTCTTAAAAAAATAGTTAGAATAGGAACCCATCTTTGAGCGGGTCCTTCGGATCGATCACGATCTGGTTGAAGGATGTCAGATAGGCGGTGGCCGCGACCTCGGGGAGTATGCCCCTGTATTTTCCGATCCTGACCTCCTTCAGTACCCGCCCGTGGTGGAGCGTGCCTATCGTGCTCTCGGCGACAAACTCTTCCCCCGGCTTTAGCTTACCCTTGGCGTATAGGGCAGCCATCCTAGCGTTGGTGCACGTGCCTGCAGGCGACCTGCACGACTGCTTCGGGCCGAAAACGTTCCAGTGGCGCGCGTCGTACTCCTTCTTCGATGGCTCCGTGTAGAACGTGACGAGGTCGAGGACGTTGAGCTCGGGGTGCTCCGGGTGGTCCATCTTGAACTGGTCGGCCAGAGAGTTCCTGATCTTCCATCCGAGTGATATCCAGTGCTCCTTGTTCTCTAGGCTCGGCTTCAAGCCGACGCCCTTGGCGTCGATGAAGGCGTACCAGAGGCCGCCGTAGGCGATGTCCGCCTCGACCTCGCCCACGTCCGGGACCTTCGCCTTCACGGTCCTCGTGTAGAACGAGGGGACGCCCTCCATGGCGATGGACTTCGACTCGCCGCCCTCGACGGTCACCTTTGTCCTCACGGGGCCGGCGACGGTGTCCAGCGTGATCTCGGTCACGGGCTCCTTAACCTCCACCATTCCCGTGTTGACCAGGACGGCCGATACGCTGTAGGTGCTGTCACCGCACGCGCTGAAGTACCCATCTGTCCACAGGTAGATTACGCCGACGTCGGCGTCGGGGACAGTCGGCTCCGTCAGGACGGCCCCGAGCAGGCCGGCGGAGCCCCGCGGCTCCTTCAGCATCATCGGCCTGAGGCCGTCGTAGTGCTTCTGGAAGTATGCCTGCTTCTCGACCATCGTGGCGCCCTTGAGCTTCGGGATGCCGCCGACCACGACGCGCGTCGCCTCGCCCGTCGAATGGGTGTCGATGCACGAGATTACCCTCGAGAACTTCATGAACCGCACACTCGCTAGAGATCAGAGTGGATGACTATTTACTTTTTATGGGCGAGTTCGCGCTCAACGCTTCCTTCTTGCGTAGACGATCGCCGCGACGAGGGCGGGGATGTGGAAGATGCTCACCTCGAAGACAGGGTCGAGGAAGGGGACGACGAACCGCTGAACGATGAACACGGAGGCGGAGAGGATCACCATTACGGCCGTCGTGATCCGCCAGGCGTCGTCCTCGGAAAGGGTGGTGAACGTCAAGGCGTCTCAGGATAGATGTGTGGACGGTGCTTTAAAGATTCAGATGGCCTTCGGCTTGAGCAGCTCGGAGAGGGCGATGTCCTGGGCCGTCCCGTCGGGCAGGGTCCTGCGGATCGTTATTGGCAGCATCCCCTCGTCCAGCTCCCTCAGCGCGATGTCGATCGTATCGGTCACGTGCGTCGGGAGCTCCACGAGTATGGGTGCGCCCAGCGATATCTGGAGTGCCCTGGCACCAACTATCCTCGCCCGCTCGAACCTGGTGAGCTTGGGCGGGCCGATTCTGTCCTTTTCGGCCAAATCGTTCACATTCGAGATCGAAACCACGGATTCTACATGGGGGGCATCTCGCCCTCGCCGCCTGGGGGCCCCTTCGGCGGCTTCGTCGTCGACGCTGCGATGACATCGTCGATCTTGATGAGCATCGTGGCGGCCTCGGTCGCCGACTTTATGGCCTGGGCCTTCACCTGCATCGGATCGTACACGTTGAGCTTCGCGATGTCCGCCACCTCGCCCCTGAGCGGATCGATCCCGACCCACTGTTCCCCCTTCTCGTGCCTCGCCTTCACGTCCGACATGGCCTCGATGGGGTCCATGCCCGCGTTCTCCGCCAGGGTGGACGGGATGATCTCCAGGGCGTCGGCAAAGGCGGAGACGGCCAGCCTCTCGCGCCCCGTCAGCGTCTCGGCGTGCCTCCTGACCCTTCGCGCGACCTCGATCTCGGGGGCGCCACCGCCCGCAACGACCTTTGGCTCCTGGACTACGTCGCGGACGACGCAGAGGGCGTCGTGTATCGATCGCTCGGCCTCGTCGACGATGCGCTCCGAGCCTCCCCTGATGAGCACGGAGACGGCCTTCGGGTTCCTGCAGCCCTCGACGAAGATCATCCTCTCGTCGCCGATCTTCCGCTCTTCGACCGTCTCGGCGTACCCGAGGTCCCCGGCCGAGATCTCGTCCAAGCTCGTCACGATCTTCGCGCCGGTCGCCTTGGCTAGCGCCTCGATGTCGCTCTTCTTGAGCCTCCGAGCGGCGAGGATCCCCTCCCTGCTCATGAAGTGCTGGACCATGTCATCGATCCCCTTCTGGCAGAGGAGGACGTTCGCGCCGGCCCCCTTCACCTTCTCGACCATTCCCCTCAGCATCGACTCCTCCTGGTCGAGGTATGCCTGCATCTCCTCCGGGTTCTCGATGCGGATCTTCGAGTCGAACTCGGTCTTCTCAATCTCCATCGACGCGTTGAGGAGGCAGATTTTAGCGGACCTAACGAGCTTGGGCATGTCGGCGTGGACCACCTCCTTGTCGATTACCAGCCCTTTGATCAGCTTCGTGTCGGTGAGGGCGCCACCCGGCTTCTTCTCGACCTTCACCATGTCGAGGTCGACCTTGTACTTGCCGTCGGCCTCCTCCGCGATCTGGACGATGGCGTCGACGGCCAGGTCCGATAGGTAGTCGGCGTGGCCGGACACGAGCTTGCTCGCCATCGAGGTCATCGCGATCTTCTTCAGCATCGCCCTGTCCTTCGGCTTGACCTTGATGGCCATGTCCTCCAGGTACCTCAGCGCCTGCTCTTGGGCGTTACGGTATCCCTCGATGATGACTGACGGATGGATCTTCTTGTCCATCAGGTCGACCGCCTTGCCGAGGAGTTCCCCGGCCAAGACGACGACGCTCGTCGTGCCATCGCCGACCTCGTCGTCCTGGGTCTTGGCGACCTCGACCATCATCTTCGCGGCCGGATGCTGGATGTCCATCTCCTTCAGCATCGTCGCCCCGTCGTTCGTGATCGTCACGTCGCCGAAGCTGTCGACGAGCATCTTGTCCATGCCCTTCGGCCCGAGGGAGGTCTTCACCACGTCGGAGATCGTTCGCGCGGCTGTGATGTTCGCGTTCCTGGCCTCACTGCCACGGCTGCGCTCCGTTCCTTCCTTCAGAATAATCATGGGTTGACCTGAGAGTTCAGGCGCACTCAATTTTGATTTTCACCCTGAAACTATAGACCAAACCAGATAGTTCTAATATAAATATTTTCTTTTAAAGGCATTTTAATGGTTTATTTTTTTACTTTTGGCGTTTGTGGCGTCGAGTAGAGAATGTTCGAGGATTTTCAATGAACAAATACAGAACACTGCTCGGCGACTACCCTGTTCTTTACCGAGTTTAATTCTCTGTCCATTCCTATACGGCCCCTCGATAAAGATGGGGATGCACTCGGACAGGACATTTGGGGATGCCTCGCTGAAGGCACCACACCGAGACGCTCTTCAAAAGCGAAATAAAGTTCTTGAACCACGTCGACTGCGAGGGTGCCCAATCAGAAGATCATCTATAATCTGAAAGTTAGAAGCTTCACGATGCCAACAATACCTCGAACATGTTTAAAACCTTGATGAGGAACATCTGAATGCGATTCTTGAAGGCGATGTAATTGGAGATTAAAACGCACACGCGGGCAGACGCCTCCCTCGTGGGACGACCCATAAAGATCGATGATGACGTAGAGGCCGTGGTAGAGCTGACTGCGGACGAAAAGATGGCAGTAGACGAGATGGGGCTGATCCACGGCGGCTTCACCTTCGGCGTCGCCGACTACGCTTCCATGCTGGCGATAAATCACCCGTATGTCGTCCTCGGCTCTTCACAGGTTCGTTTTCTGGCGCCTGTAAAGGTTGGGGATAGGATGATCGCCCGAGCGAATGTGGTTAAGCGAGATGGAAACTGTAGGGAGGTCGTCGTCGACGTCCTTGTCAATGAAAAAAGGGTACTGACGGGAACCATGACCTGCTACATCTTGAACGAACATGTACTGAAACGTTGAATGATCGACCGCCAACACATCATCGCGAACACTAAGCTTTTTATACAAGTATCATTCAGAATAGAAAAAAGTCAGGTGGAGTAACGTTGCCGATAGTGCTGGATCCAAGCAAGACCGGTTTGGAAAAAGTTCTCAGGGATTACCAGATCGAAGCCCTGAAGATAGTCTGGGACAACGCCAACAGAGGCGTCACGTCGAGGGAGGTTTACGCAGCGGTGAATAAGTCCCTTGAGAACGTCAAAACGATCTCGAGGGCGTCGATAATCAACTTCCTAAACGAGATGTGCGACGACGGCGTGCTCAAATACCAAGAGGAGACATGCAAAGGCGGCATGCGCCGGAAATACTTCCCAGGCCTGGACGAAGAAGGCTTCAAGAGGTACATAGCCAAGACAGTTTTCGAGAGCCTCATCAGAGATTTCCCCGAACAGACAGTCGACGCGCTGTGCCAATTTCTGGTCTCCATGCCTAACGTTGCCGCCAGGGTGCAGAAGTGCATAGCAGTCTGAGGGTCGAGCCCGCAACATAGTTTTTCCCATCCCTTTTTGCGCAGCGTTCATCGCGAAATATTCTAGCACGTTCGCTTTTAACCATCTGTTCCCCGTGGTTCTATTTATTTCATGCACGCTATAGTTAATTGAGACGTTTGAGGATAATTGTCGATGTCAAAGTCGAGGCGCGGGAGGAGGTGGTCGAGAAGCTGGGCGAGAACTGGTACCTCGTGCGCGTGAGAGCCACGAGGCAGAAGGGGAAGGCCAACGTCGCCATCCTTAGGCTCCTGCGTAAATATTTCGGCGAGGACGCCCATATCGTCAGCGGATTCTCGAGCACGAGGAAGGTCGTCGAGATCGGGCCCTAGAGGAGGATTATAAGCCTGAAGGGCCCCTATCCCTGCAGGTGTCACGATTGGTCGAGATATTAAGTGGGATTCGTACGGTCGACCTGTCGCGGGCTGACGGGCTTGACCTCGAGGCCTACCTCCTGCCCTGTGCCGAAGGGATCGTCCTCGTGGACACTGGGTTCATGCCGCAGGATGTGGAGAAGATCGGCGCCGAGCTGAAGAGCATTAAGAAGGGTTGGAGGGATGTCAACCTGATCCTCATCACGCACGGCCACGGAGATCACATCGACAACCTGAAAAAAGTCAAGGAGCTGACGGGCGCTAAGGTGATGGCGGGCGAGGGGGATGTAACCGAGATCGAGGCGAAGACTGGCGTCAAGATCGACCGCGGCCTGAAGCACTGCGACCACCTCGACGTGTGCGGTGGCATCGAGGCGATCCATGTCCCTGGCCACTCAATGGGCAACCTTTCCTACTACCTGCGCAGGCAGAGGGCGATCATCGCAGGCGACACGATCTTCGGCGACGACAAAGGCAACCTATCCGCGCCGCCCGAGAAGTACTGCCTCGACGTCAAGATAGCGGAGAACGAGATCAAGAGGCTCTTGTTCTACGATTTCGACGCCCTGCTGCTATCCCATGGGAAGAACTTGCTGAAGAACGCGAAGAGCCGCGTCAGGATGCTGTGCGAGGAGATCGATGCTCGGTCTAGGCAAGCCGACCGATGACCGTTTTCACGACCTTGCCCGGCTCCAGGCCGAGGGCCTTCGCCTTGGACGTCGACGCCTTAATCTGAGCGTTCAGGACATCGTCGAAGCTGTTGACGCCGCTGACGACCGCGGCCGTCGTGCCCAGCCTTTCCGCCGCGTCCAGGTTCAGATAGCCACACATGACGAAGCCCTTCTTCCCGATCACGAGGAGGAGGGGTGGTGCGTCGGGCATCTCCGCCCTCATCGCGAGGAACGAGTTCCCGTCGACCTTCACGTTCTCTATTTCGAACACGTCTTGCACCTCTCCACAGTCGGTTTGTGGCGAGATTTAATACCTTCGCCGCGCCCGCCGACGCCGGTATGGTTTTTATGGACGGACTTCGAAGTAATCAAGCTGTCCGAGTTGGCCGATGAGAACGTCTTCTCCCTGCTGAGCCGCCCAGTCCGCAGGCTGATCGAGGAGAGGGGATTCTCCGCGCCGACGGAGCCCCAGCAGCGGATCATTCCGCACATCCTGGCCGGTAAGAACGTCCTTCTCATCTCCCCCACGGCCACGGGGAAGACGGAGGCGGCGATGCTGCCCATCCTCCACCTGTTCCTCATGAAGGGGGAGCACCGCCCTGGCATCAGCATCCTGTACATCACCCCGCTGAGGGCGCTGAACCGCGACATCCTCGACCGCTTCACGTGGTGGTGCAACAACCTCGATATACGGCTCGGGATCCGGCACGGAGACACCTCCACGCGCGAGCGGGACAGCCAACGGAGGAGCCCGCCCGAGATGCTGATCACGACGCCGGAGACGCTGCAGGCCATCCTCATGGGCCGTACGCTGAAGCGGTACCTGAGATCCGTCAGGTGGGTCGTCATCGACGAGATCCACGAGATGGCCGACAACAAGCGCGGGAGCCAGCTCAGCCTCGCCCTCGAGAGGCTGAGGGAGATCGCGGAGGGGGAGTTCCAGCTCATCGGCCTCAGCGCGACGATCGGCAGCCCAGAGAAGGTGGGGCAGTTCCTCGTCGGAAACGGACGGAGCGTGGAGATCGTCCAGGTGTCCGCCGTCCGCGAGACGAGGTTCGATATCATCCGCCCCGAGCCGGAAGCGGAGGACTACGAGCTCGCGTCGAAGCTTTACACACATCCCGAGGTGGCAGCGAGGCTCAGGGCGATGCGGGGACTCATCGAGAAGCAGCGGACGACCCTCATATTCACCAACACGCGGTCGACGTCCGAGGTGCTGGCGAGCAGGTTCAACGTCTGGGACCTCGACTTCCCCCTCAGCATCCACCACGGCTCCCTCGCGAAGACGAGCCGCATCGCTGCGGAGAAAGGCCTCAAGTCCGGCGAGATCCGAACCGTCGTGTGCACCTCGTCCCTCGAGCTCGGCATCGACATCGGGAGCATCGACCTCGTCATCCAGTACAACTCGCCCAGACAGGTGACGCGCCTCCTCCAGAGGGTCGGCAGGAGCGGGCACAGGATCGGCCAGGAGGCGAGGGGCGTCATCATCGCCCTCGACAGCGACGACACGCTCGAATCCATGGTGATCTGCCGCCGCGCCCTGAGGGAGGAGATGGAACCCCTGAGCGTTCCCCAAAAGCCCTACGATGTCCTGATCAACCAGATCGCGGCCGAGCTGATGCCCCGGGGGCGCCTCTACTTCCTGCAGGTGAAGAACCTGTTCAGCCGCGCGTACCCGTACGCCGACCTCACGGAGGACGACGTGAAGTTCGTCGCCCGCTACATGCACGACCGGTTCCCGCGGCTCGCCTGGCTCTCGGAGAAGGACGAGGTCATCATCAAGCCCCGTGGGGACAGGAAGACGCTGTACCGTTACTTCTTCAACACCCTTTCGATGATCCCGGACGAGAAGGATTACCTCGTCATCGACGTCGGCGACGACAGCCCAGTCGGCATCCTCCACGAGGCATTCGTCGCCGAGTACGCGAAGCCGGGCGTCAAGTTCATCATACGGGGCAGCCCCTGGAAAATACTGAACATACACAACGACAAGATCTACGTGAAGGCCGAGAACGACCCCGCCGGCGCCATCCCCAGCTGGGTAGGCGACGAGATACCGGTGCCGCTCGAGGTCACCCTGGAGGTCGGCGCAATCAGGGATCAAGTCGAGCGCGGCGTCAAGGATGGGAGGACGACGGACGAGCTGGCGTCAGAGCTCGAGGCAGTCTACCCGGCAAACAGGGAGACGATATCGAAGGCGCTCGTCGAGGTCGTCGAGCACGTGCGGCGGGGCCTGCCGGCTCCCACGGATCGCCGCGTCGTCGTCGAGGACTGGGAGGAAAACGTCATCGTCCACGCCAACTTCGGAACCCTTGTGAACCGGACGCTCGCCCGCCTGCTCGGTCATGTCATCTCGGAGGACACGGGATACCCCGTGGGAGTCCAGCAGGACGCGTACAGGGTGGTGACGCAGACCGTCGGCGAGGTGGACGCGGCCTACGTCGTCCGGCTGCTGAAGCACCTCGCGGAGACGAATCTGGACAGAGTCCTCAGGGAGGCCATCACGAAGACCGGGCTGTTCAAGCGGCGTCTGATCAACGTGGCGCGCAAGTCGGGCGCCCTCAGCAAGGCCGCGAACTTCAGCAACATCACCCTCGGCCGGCTGATGAAGAGCTTCGAGGGAACCTGCATATTCGAGGAGGCAATGAAGGACACCCTGCTGAAGGACCTCGATGCGGATGCGACGGCTGACCTGCTCCGCCGGATGGCGCACGGGGAGATCGAGGTGGTGAAGCTCGAAAACGGCGGCGAGATCAGCCCGCTGGCGAGGGTCGCCATCGACAGCATAAACATGAAGGCGGACATCGTCCCCCCCGAGAAGATGGACCGCATCATCATCGAGTCCGCGAAGGCGAGGCTGCTCAGCGAGACGCGGGTCCTCGCCTGCATTAGGTGTCGAGACTACGCGGAGGCCAAACGCATTAGGTCACTGCCCGAGCGCATCGCCTGCCCGAAATGCGGCTCGACGGAGATCGGGGTATTCGACCGGACAGTCGAGGAGGTGACGATGGCCATGGCACAAGACAGACACGGCACGACGAAGGAGCTCCCGAGGTGGTGGAGCCGGGGCAAGGACTCCGCAAAGCTCGTATCCATCTACGGTAGGAGGGCCGCCATCATCGCGTCCGCCAAGCGCGTCGACTTCTCCGAGGCGTGGGATATCTTGGCCGAGAAGACGGAGGAGTCCTACGATTTCTTCCGGAGGATCGTCGAGGCGGAGAGGAACGCGCTCAAGAGCCGGTTCATCTGACGGACGTGAGCGCCAACCATATTAACGTCCGGCGCCCGCTGAATAGCGATCACGATGAGGAAGATTGGACTCGTGACGCTGGGGCAGTCGCCCCGAGCGGACATCATGCCGGACATGATGATGATCCTTGGCCACGAGTACGAGGTCCTGGAGGAGGGCGCCCTCGATGACCACACCCTTGAAGACGTGAAAAAACAGAAGATCGCTCCCGACGAGCCGATCCTCGTGACACGCATGCGAGACGGAACGGAGGTCAAGGTCACCAAGAAGTTCATCGTCCCGCTCGTGCAGAAGCGGATCACGGAGCTCGAAGAGGAGGACGTTGGCGTCATCCTGCTCCTGTGCACGGGGAAGTTCCCGGAGTTCGAGTCGAAGGCGCTCATCGTAACACCGTCGGAGATCGTCAAGGGAACCGTCAACGCCTCGATCAGAAAGGGCAAGTTGGGCGTCGTGTACCCCGCGAAGGAGCAGACGAAAGACGCTCAGAGGGCATGGGGAAACGAGGAACTCAAGGTCTACGCCGACTGGACCTCTCCCTACGGGCCAGAGGCTGATCTTGAAAAGCTGGCCGAGCGACTTAAAAAGAAGAACCTAGATCTCATCCTGCTCAACTGCATGGGCTTCGGATACAAGACCAAACAGCTGATCGCCTCGAAGACCGGAAAACCCGTGATCCAATCGAACGCGCTGGTCGCCAGGGTCCTTAAAGAGCTTGTCTGACGGCGATTCGATCTATCTTTCTTAAATTTTTCAAAAATATTCACCATTATAAGTCCACTTATTTAAAAAACTAAAAACGTGAGTTATCCGATATGTTTCATCGACACCCTTAGGCATCATCATGTCCGAATGCCATGGGCTACGACGTAGATCTCGGCGCTCTCCTTCCTAGTCGCCCTGGGCTTGAAGACTTTCACGAACGTGAATGCACCCCTCACCTCTTTGACGAATCTCTCGTACTCTGTGCCCTGGAACGTCTTCAGCACGACCCATCCGTCGGGTTTGAGGATAGTTGAAGCCAGACTGATCGCAATTCGCGCCAGATCGATCTGTCGGATGTGATCTACCTCCCAGACGCCCGAGACGTTTGGAGCCATGTCCGAGAGGATGACGTCGATTCTGCCTGGGAACATCTCCCTCACCCTGTTCCGTGTCTCCTCCTCAATGACGTCCCCGACGAACGTCTTCACGTTCTTCAATCCGAGCGGCTTTATCCTGCGCAGATCGACCCCAACTACGAGTCCGTCCTCCCCGACGGCCTCGCTGGCGATCTGAAGCCACCCACCGGGTGCGGCGCCAAGGTCGAGGACGTACTTCGCTTTTTCGAAGAATCCGAACCTTTCGTTGAGCTGCCTGAGCTTGAACGCCGCCCTCGAACGGAATCCCTGCTCCTTCGCCATCCTGTGATAGTACTCACTCCGCCCCTCGGCGATCCACCTGCGAGACATGAACCGCCTCAACCGTCCCTGCAGGCCATGCCCTTAAGAACGTTTTCGAGTTCGACGACGGGAGCGCTCGTCCTCACGCCCCTCTCGTCGAAGTGGGTCCTCACCGCATCGAAGCCCGCATCCTTTAGGGCCGATATGACACGATCGCTTGAGAGTGATTCTATTCCAAGTCTTGAACACGATGAATCGATGTTGTAGAAGGTCGGTGGCATATTCGACTCTTCATGAACCAGCTCCACGAGTCGCATTAGCCGGCGCTCGCTGCTCAGTAGGGTCTCGTTTGAAAGGGCTATCATGTCGTCACAGAAGGATCTCTCCGCCAAATCTCCGAGCCACATGGGACCACCGATCCTCATGCGCGATCCACATACGTCGCACTCGTCATCGGTAAATGACCCAATCGAGTAAATGATCCTTCGGTCGAGGCAATGGCTGCAGTGTTGAATGAAGCCCATCATGCCCAGGCAGCGGTCCGCCCTCCTCGCCCCCAGGTTCAGCGTGGCGTAAAGCCTCACGTAGTGGTCCGCCGCGAAGCTGAAGACCGGATCGACAGCGATATAGAGTTTCGCTGCGTTTTTAACGAGCGTGCCGATCAAGAGCCGTACCGCGACCTCGTGGCAATAGTCCGTTCTGAGCGGGAGCCCGCCGTATTTCCTCAGGCAAGCCCTGGGGTTCACGCCGCACAGGGGGGCCATGTCCGTCGCGGTGAGGGCGATCATCCCCCTGTTCGAGATCGCTCCCAACGCCGATTCCAGATACTGCGCTGGAGAACCGTAGGGATCTATGTCGACATAGTCAAATCGGTGGCTTGGAAACCTGTGCAGAGACAATAGCAGATCGGCGTCCATCAGCCTGGCCCTGACCCTGTGGGAGACGCCGTTGATGGCTGCGTTCTCCTCCGCGAGCCTGATGGCGCTGGGATTGAGGTCTCCCAGAACAACACGGTCCACTTCGGCCACCTCCAGGGCGAGCCGTATGCCTCGAACTCCAGTGCCGCACATCGGCTCGCAGACGGAGAGCGGCTTCGATTTACGTTTCTGGTATACCCCAAGGGCGAGGACCGCCGTGTCCCTGTTCAACTTCATCTTGGGGTTGTAGAATACGGGCGCCCTCGAGATGGCGTGGTCGAATGGCTCCCCCTCGGCTAAGTTGATCTCGGGGACCTTTATCGATGCTTGGCCCTCCTTGATGAGTCGGGTCGGGATGCCGGATGTCATTCTCAACAATCAGGGGATTTGGGGAATATATTCTATGTGAAGTTCGTGATGGCGTATCGTTTCCACGAAGGGTCGTCTGTATCATGAAATCCTTCTCCATTCATTGTCAAGGTGTCGATTTATCGGTTTGGCGTTTACTTAGCGGAGATAGACAGATAAACCGAGCCCCATTATTCAGTGTGGTGTCATCTGTGAAGCTGAAGTGGCTGGGCCACGCCAGCTGGAAAGTGAAGGCAGGCGGCAAGACCATCTACATCGACCCCTACCAGGGGGACTACGATGAGAAGGCCGACCTGATCCTCGTCTCCCATTCACACAGCGACCACCTCGACCCGGAGAAGGTCAAGCTCGTTCAGGGGCGCGATACCGTCGTTATAGCGCCCGCCGACGTTGCCTCCAAGATCAAGACGCCTGTCAAGAGCCTTAAACCCGGAGAGAAGGCATCGATCGGTCCGGTGACGATCGAGGCGGTAGAAGCCTACAACAACAAGCGGTTCCGATCTCCCGGCAACCCGTTCCACCCAAGAGGCCTCGGAGTCGGCTACTTGATCAAAGCAGAGGGGAAGACCGTGTATCATGTGGGGGACGCGGACTTCATACCGGAAATGAAGGAACTAAAGGGTATCGACGTGCTCCTGATTCCGAGCGGTGGGACGTACACCATGGACAACACGGATGCAGCGGAGGCCACCATCGCCATACACCCAAAGGTCGCGATCCCCATGCACATCTGGGACACGAATCCGGGGGAGTTCAAGAAGAAGGTCGAGTCGCAGTCGGACATAAAGGTCGTCACACTGAGGCCGGGCGACATGTACGAGGTTTGATCTCCAATAATTTTAGGGAACGATTCACACGTTTTTCTGCAAACTAGTGCTAACAGCTCAATGAGATTCCTAACCTATAAATGATCATAGCTCCCCTATCACCCATAGTTATTTTTTATGGGATCGTTTCGTGTGATTAGAATTGGCTCAAAAACTATCGATAAGCGTTCAACACAGTCCCAGTATTTTATCACTCAAGATCAGCCGAATCTCGCTTCGCTTGACCACGCGATAGGCTGGGCTGTAAGCCTTCCGGTAGGCCTCTGAGTGGTGGCGCGCAGGAATCTCGCCAAGCCCCAATCCTTGGCTCAGCTCCTCGACATCTTCCTTCGGAAAGTTTAATCGATCCGTGTCAACGAGGGCTCTGAACGTTTTCCACGCCCTGAGAAATTCCTCGGCCCCGTTCTCCGGGCTGGACGCCTTCATCGCCTCGAAGAGCTTGTCCAATGGTAACTTGCGCCGTAAGTACGGCCTGAGGTTCGCCCTGACCATGTCTCCGTCGATAGATATCTCCTCGATGAGCGGCTCGTCCGGCTGCTCGTCGAGGTCCAGGCCCTCGGCTTCCGACTGGAGGCGGTGCCGCGCTTCGCCGTGCATCAGATGGCCGACTCCGAATACCCCCTGGAAGAGTAGCTTGTAAACGTCCACGGCCTCCATCATCGGCCTGCGCTCGACGTGCCCATGTATCAGTGCCTCGACTCTTTTCTCGTAGGTCAACTCTAACGAAAATCGCAGCCGATGATTATAAGGGCGTCGTGCCTTCATCCATCTCAATGGTATGGTCTGCTCGACGTTGGTGTTGATGGTATGTTGAACCTCTTCGGATGGAAGCTGAAGCGCGGAGAAAAATTACTCGGCCAGGTCAAGGTGGCGGAGTTCCCGGATGGGACGCCGGTTTCCATCGTCGTCCGAGCCGTTTGTGGCTCAAGCGACGGGCCGACGATATCCATGCTCGGCGTTCAGCACGGCGACGAGTACAGCGGGATGGAGATCGTCAACCGTCTCGTCGACGAGACGATGCCCGAGGAGATTGCGGGATCGATCGTGGCGATCCCCGTCGCGAACCCGCTGGCGTTCAACGTGGCTGGACGCATGGCTCCCGAGTCCATGGGGTATGAGAACCTGAACATGAACAGGGTCTGGCCCGGCGATCGGAGGGGGCTGCTCACGGAGAGGATCGCGGCCGCCGTCTGGGAGAACGTCATACTCGGATCTGACTACGTCATCGATTTCCACGAGGGCGGCAAGGCATTCATCGCCAGATACATCCATGCCAGAGACACACAAGAAGTTTACGAACTTGTGGGGAACAGGATCGAGAAGCTTTACCGGCTGTTCGGCCAGGGGATCCCCGTCCTGGGAGGCGTGGGGACGAGGGGCTCCATGTTGGGCAGCCTCTCAGTCCAAGCTGGGCTCAGAGGGATACCGTGCATCGGCCCTGAGCTCGGCGGGGGAGGCCGCATCTGGGAGGAGCACGTCCAAACTGGTGTTCGGGGAGCGAGGAACATCATGATCGGGCTCGGTATGTTACAGCGAGAGCCGGTTGGGGCAACCCTGGAGCAGGTGGTCGTCGAGGAGAGCACCTGGCCCAAGACGGAGCACGGCGGCGTCATCTACAACGCCTGCGAGCTCGGCGATAAGGTCGTCGAGGGAGAAGAGCTCGGAGTCCTGAAGGACACGGCGGGCCGAACACTCGAGGAGGTAAGGGCTCCGTATGATTCGATCATACTTGACGTTCGCCATCAGCCGACGATCTACCCGGGCGACTGGACCTACCACTGCGGCAGGCTTCGATGACAAACAGCTACACCTAAGAGTCGTTTCTAGATCATTTTCCGCGGTATTCCTTGAACCAGTCGAACCCGAAGTCCTCCATTGTCTTCAGGTACCTCGTGTTGTCTTCCGGCATCCGGTCAGCCCTGTAGTGGAGCCCGAAATAACGTTGAGCCGAGCTTATGTGGCCGTTCTCCCTGATCTTTCTGATGCAGCTCTCTGCGAACTCTTCGCCGTGAACCCTCGCGCACACGTCACGGATCGTTCTGAGTCGTTCCTCTGTGATCTCCACACGTCGACTGTCGGGTCCCGAGTACTTCTCGTCGAAAGCCCGAAGCAATTCACCGTCGCTCAGGTCACGATATCGGCCGTCGTGGACGACCATCTCGATGCCCAGCTTCTTCCTCGACAGGATCCTTTTCGCTGGATATCCCAAGCAGAGGAGCACGACGGGGAACAAGAGGTCGGGCAGCGCGAGCATGTGGCGCAGCTCCTCGAAGAACTCGAGGACCGATCCGATGTAAACGGATCCGAGCCCCATGGAGTCTGCGGCCGTGCAGGTGTTCTGGGCGCAGATGATGGTGTCCTGGAATGAGATCCAGAAGTGCCGGAAGGAGCTCGACGCTGTGAAGGGGGCGACCTCCAGCTCCGCCCATCTTCTGATCCTGTGCCAGTCGATGCAGAAGATCAGGTGGACGGGAGCCTTCTCCACAAAATCCTGATGGCACAGCTGACTCATCCGCCGCCTCGTCCCCCCGTCCACGATCTTGACGATGGAATAGGGCTGCAGGTTGCCGCCTGTGGGCGCGTGGATTCCAGCCGTCAGGATGGCGTCGATGACGTCCTTCGGGACGCTTCGGTCGGAAAAGTCTCGGCAGCTGCCTCGTTCGCAGAGGAGCCTCATCGTCTCGTTGGGGTATTCCCCGCCGACGAAAACTTCCACGCCGTGATGGGAGGGCATGTCTTTCTCGGACATGACGGTGTCATCCCAACGCTGTCAGATGATCCTTGAAGTTTATCTGGTTTTAGAAACAGAATGAGTTCATGAGAATAGATCAAGATATGGCTATTCTAAATGATGAAACGCATGTTCACAGTGTATGTAAGAGCCAGATAATTTAGCATCCGAAGGTTATTTTTTAGGGTTTCCCGTCAATTATCCTAGAGGCTGCTTTCTCACGACTAGCCTTATCGATTGCGCTGGGCACGTGCTCACGCAGAGTCCGCAGCCGAAGCAGCGCTCGGGGTCATAGTGCATCGTTCCATCCCTCATTTTTCTGGCGCCGAACTGACATCGGGCTTCGCAGACGCCGCAGTTCGAGCACGAATCGTTGTCCGTCTCCGAGATCAGGTCGGCGGCGAGCACGTGCTTCGCCAAGCCGAACCGGATCAGCCCGGAGAGCGTGTGGCAGCAGCACGAGCAGCAGCTGCAGATGGGGCTGGCCCGCTCCTGGCCCTCGAGGGTGTACGCCATGTGGACGAGGCCTGCCTCGTGTGACCGCCTGAGGGCGTCCAACGCCTCATCGACGGTCACCTTCCTGACGTTGTATTTCCCTACCTTCAGCAACTTCTGAGCCTCGCCGTCGAGGCTTATGCACACGTCCTTGGGCGCCGAGCAGTTGCCGCGGGGACTTCGGCAGCCGCAGTCCTGGATGACGATAAAGTTCGCCTCCTTGAGCAGCTTCTCCACCCTGCTGAGGTCGAGGACCCTGTGACTTGCCTTGATCGCTACGTTTACAGGGATCGTTACGGCTGACGTGATGTCCTTGTAGATGTCCCTGAGTTCATCGTCAGACCAGTCGTTTTTGAAGCGATGCCCTCGTCGGCGATGCGCCATGGGTATCCTCGCTCCATTGCCCCTTTTAATTTTTAAATTATTTGATAGGAAAACAATGCTAGTAGAAATTTTTTAAATTTAAAGTGCGAACTTTTCAGCTTCATCATTCACAAGAGATAAAACGTCTGTCGATACTATAGAGGACGGATCGATATGAGCGTGGTTGAAGAGAAGCTCAAGAAGCTCGGGCTGACACTTCCGCCGCCTCCAGCGCCTGCGGGGGTTTATCTGGGAGCGAAGCAGATGGGCAGCCTAGCCTTTTCGGCCGGTCAGGGACCGTTCAGGAGCACGAAGCGGGGGATGGTGGGCAGGGACGACCTCACCATTGAGGAGGGTTATCAGGCGGCGAGGGAGGCATGCCTCAACTGCCTCGCCCAGCTCAAGAAGGTGCTGGGCAACCTGGACAGGATAAAGCAGGTCGTCCAGGTGATCGGGTTCATCAACAGCGCCGAGGGCTTCTACGACCAGCCCAAGGTTCTCAACGGATACACCGATCTCCTGGTCGAGCTCTACGGCCCCGAGAACGGCAGGCCAGCCCGAGCGGCTATACCGCTCCACCACTCGGGATGGATCACGGTCGAGGCTTGGATGGTAGTGGAGCTCAAGGAATGAAGTGAGCTATTCAACTATCTCATGATGACTAACCAACATTTTTTATAAAAAAAAGAAAAATGATTAGGAAGAAAGCTACCAGCTGGTCTTTCGCTCCAGCCACGCCTTCGTGTCGGGGTGAATTTTCTTCCATTTACGCACGTATTCCTTCGTTCTGTTGGACAGCTCCACCGTCTGGTCGTACCCCTGCTTCTTGATGAAGTCGTCGATCTCCTCCCTCGTCTTCCTCTTGGCTTGCCAGGGGTCGGCGTTCGCCGCCCGGAACATGAAGCGGGCGTAGTTCGCCGCCGCCTGCCACAGGTGCTCGAGCTCGACCTTGTCCACGGTGTCGTATCTGGTGTGTCCGTACCCTCGTCCCTGACTCGTCCTGATCTCCTCGGGGTCGCCGCCGCTGCCGCAGGGGACTCCCTTCAGGAAGAAGGGCCAGTGGTCGCTGTACGGACTCACGCGCTGGAAGTACGGTACCTCGGCCTTCATCTCCCTGTTTACCTGATCCATGAATGGTTCCAGCTCGGGGTGATCGTGCAGAATGACCCCCTTCTTCCCCGTCCGAGCCGCGGAGTCTAGGTTCAACATGAACCTTAGGTCGCCCATCTCCGCCTCGTGCTGTGTGACGTAGTTGTACGAGCCGAACAGCCCGATCTCCTCGCCGCCGAAGCACACGAGCCTGACGTGCCTCTTCAGCCTGTCCTTGACCATGTTGAGGACCCGGGCCATCTCGATGACGGTGACGGCGCCGGAGGCCGGGTCGAGGGCGCCCTGCGAGATGTCGTGCCCGTCGTAGTGGGAACCAGATAAGACGTATTCCCTATCGCTTGAGGCTCCTGGGATGTCGCAGACGACGTTGTAACTCGTGACCTCCATGTTCCTGTCCTTGGTCGTTATCCTCACCCTGACCTCCCCCTCACGCTCGAGCAACCGAGACAGGAAGCTGCCGTCCTCGTAGGAGACGCCGACAGACGGGATGATGGGACTGATGCCTCCCGTCTGGGGGCCGTACCCCGGGTACTGGTTCACGAAGATCCAGCCAGTGGCGCCCGCGAGGACGCTCCTCAGGTACTTCTCAGATCTGTGTAGCGGCCTGTTCATGCCGAGCGGCGTGCGGCTAGTCACCATGACGACATTACCCTCGATCTTGTCCTGATTCTTCTCGTAGGATTCTACAGGGCCGTCGCCCATATCCACCAGCTTCGCCTCGACATCGCCCGCCAGTCCCAGCGGGAGGGAGATGCAGTCGATCGCCTTCTTCACGGGGGCGGTTATCTCCAGCTTCGCCGGTCCGCGGATCCATCCGGGCAGCTTGTAGCTCTCGTAGTGGGCGTTGTCGATACCGTAGCTCTTGAGCTTCTCGACCATCCACTTGACGGACGCGAAGTCCCCAGGCGTCCCGGGAAACCGGCTTCCGTACACGTCGCAGAGGACCTTCAGGTTGTCCAACGGCTCGGACGACGTGTATATCTCTGACACGATCCTCTTGTCGACGTCAAGGTAGGGATTGTCCACACGTTTCACCAGCCCCTACTCCATCGTGGACGTATATAACGCCGTCAGGGATTTGAAAAGGATTTAAACGGACATCGCGTCCCGCTTATTCGGGAACAGATCCCTTGGGCATCCTAATCTTCACCGACAACCCGACAGTGTTCGAGACGCAGCTCGTGCTAAATGAGCTCAGAGAAAGGGGCATCGAAACGCGTGCATTGGCGCCTTGGGACGTCTTGTCCCCAGAGTTTCCCGAGTTCGACCATGATATGGTCTACGTGCCGAGCAACATGCTGAACAGGGGCTCGACGTTCGAGCTCGTGCACCGCCTCCTGATCCTCCAAGAGTGCGAGCGCCAAATAGGTACCGTCGTCAACCCCATCGAAAGCATGCTCCGATACTCCAAGGAGTCCCTCACAATGCGGCTGACGAGGTTAGGGCTGCCCAGCCCTAGAACCCTGGTAACGGAGAACGTGGAGCGCGCGTACGAGTTCGCCGCAGGCCTCCTCGACGCAGACCATGAGGTTGTGCTGAAGCCCCTCTGCAGAGGACGCGGCGTCGGCGTCACGATGCTCAGCGGCATCCGTACCCGCGGCGACCTCCTCCAGTTCCTCGCGTGGTACAACAGGGCTTTCGCAGAAGGCGTCTTCTACCTCCAGAAATACGTGCCAAACCTCGGCTACGACATCCGGTGCCTCGTCGTCGACGGAGAAGTCGTGGGCCGCGAGAAACGTTCCAACCCGAACGATTTCAGGTACAACGTGAGCGCCGGCGGCAGCGCGGAGCCGTTCGCGGAGCCGACCTACGACGAGCTGGCGATAAAGGTGACTGAAGCCGTTGGCTTCAATATATCAGGCATCGATGTGCTCCCTGGATCTGACGGAACGCCGTACGTCCTTGAGGCGAACTGTTTCCCGGGCTACGCTGCCCTCATCCAGGCCACCGGCATCCCAATACACAAGAGGATCGTCGACTACTTCCAACGTACAATCAAGAAATAGAATCCAAGAGCGCTGATGTGACCGGGATATCAAATGTCATCTCAAGTAGGCCGAAAAGGGAATAGGTTCGCTCGGGATACCGCTCTTTGATGCCGGTATCAGAACATACAAAATATTTCAGGAAAAAAGAAGAGCAAGAATGAGCGCTGCGCATCCCTCAGGACGAACCCCCATCTTTCGCACCTTGTTGCTGCCGTATACCTTCGAGCTCAAATCGTCGCGCTTGACATAGAGATTCGGCAGGTCGACCTTCGCGCCGAACTGCTCCAACTTCTGAACCGGCGTCGGAAAATCGCCCAACTCGACCCACGGAAGACCCATGAGTCAAGGAAAGGCATAGAAAATAACGGGCAACATAGATCCACGTTCGACACTAGACTATTTAGAGAATCCTTAAAACAGATATGAGCGGTGAACGATCACTAAACTGCATCGGATAAGATTTAAAAGCTGATCGCCCATTAGAAATAGATGAATTATCCACATTTAATAAAAAGTAATATTTCTTCAAGTTTCCTACGCACATCAGAAAATGCGGTTATCAATCAATTCCATCGAGGTATCGGGAGAATAATTCGCGCGCGGGGGAGTTTTTCGCGATTGCGCGCTCATCGTTTTACTCGTGATGGATTTACCGATAAAATCAAACCATGGAGGATGTAAAGATATGATCTCTGATCCAACCGTCTTGATCGGCCAAATATTTTTCTTCACGTCTCTTTGTTTCGGGCTAATATTTTTCCTGTACGCTATGAAATATTATTTATCAACCATTTTAGTATTATTAATAAGCAATGGAAATGGGACAAAATTTTTAAACAACGAACATCAACAAAGGGGCACCATCAAGAGTAAATCTAAAAATGATCAAATAAAAAAGAAAAATAGATACGAACGACTTAACAGCAATAAATCAGAACCATTCGTATCTATACATCTTCCCCTCTACAACGAAAAAAACGTCGCGAAACGCATAATCCAAGCCTGCCTGGACATCGACTATCCAGAATTCGAGATCCTTGTACTGGACGACTCAACGGATGAAACGGTCGACATCGTGAAGGAGTACGGCCGACTAAAGGGTTCGCCTAGGGTTAAAATCGTACATCGAGAGAGTCGTCGTCGAGGCTTCAAGGGCGGAGCGCTGGCGGAGGCGCTTAATCACATGGATCCCAAGACGCGGTACGTCGTCGTCTTCGACGCCGACTTCATTCCTCCGAAAGACATAATCCGGCAGTTCCTACCGTACTTCGATGGCAATAACCATGCCGATAGTGATCATCGAGGACCGAACACTGCGATAGACAGGTTAAACGATGAAATTGATGTCGCAAAGGTAGAAAAAGGAGCGTACGAAGGCCAGAGGATAGCTGCCGTTCAAGGATACCAGCTTCACCACCTCAACAAAAATGAGAACTGGATCACGAAGGGCGTCAGGTCGGAGTACAGCGGCAGCTACATGGTCGAAAGGGTCGCGGAGGAGTTCTATGGCGCGATGAAGATGATCAGCGGCAGCGTCTTCATGGTCAGGGCTGATGTGATGAGGGAGCTGGGGTGGACGACGAGCCTCACGGAGGACTGGGACCTGACGCTCAGGCTCTACCTCTCCGGATACAAGGTAGTCTACACGCCTTTCATAATGGCCCCCGCCGAGATACCCTCCACCGTCAGGCGACTGGTCCAGCAGAGGGCGAGGTGGGCCGAGGGACACACATTCTCCGTGAAGAAGCACTTCTGGGAGGTCGTCAGGTCGCCCATGCTGACCCGCAGGGAGAAGCTCGAGTTTTTCTACCTGGCACCGTACTATCTTCAGTCATTGTTCTTCGTCGTCGGCACGCTGAGCTGGGGCTTAGCGGAAATCCTTCGTCCATACCCACCGTACTGGACCGCCGCCCTCGGCTGGAGCCTCGTCATCTCGAACCTCTTGGCAATACCGCTGATGAGCCTCGCCGGCCTATTTCTTGAGCGGAGCGCCCGCGAAGACCTCAGGGGCATCCTTTCCTTCATCGCGATCAGCTACATCGTGACGCCTTTTCAAGCGTACGCGGCCCTCAAGGGACTCTTTGAGAAGGAGGAGGGGACATGGATCAGGACTTTCAAAACGGGAAGCATCACGAATAAGGTGCTCCAAATCAAGTTCCGCAGGCTGTTTGGCTGGGTCCTTCCCAAGGGCCAGAGCAAACCCTTACGTCCGGTCGCTAAAAAAGACCACGGTCATGCCTCATTGCCTATCATCGCGATCGTCTTGCTGTCCGCGCTCATCGTTTACCTCACAGCCACATCGATGTCCCAGCCCACCGCAGCTCTGGAATACAACACGACCCTTACATTCCAATACGTCGATCCGAAGGTAACTGTCTTCGGCAATCAGACGAACAACGTGCTCACACACCCCAACTTCACCAGGCTGGGTACCACCCACACAGACATTTTTAACACTACCGCGGGCGAGTTGAAACGTGTCTTCACGTTCTATCTGTATGGCACGCTCAATCGTGATTACGAGCTCATGGGTAAACTTAGGTTCGTCTTCTACCTGTACGCGAGCCAGAACTCGGACGTCGATGCCAACATCAGGATACGTGACGTGGGCGTAAACGGCATCGTCGGAGATGATGTGAACACATCGATCGAGGGACTGGAGCTGGGCACATATCCATCCCATCCAGTCGAGGTCGAGAGCGAGCCAATCAACTTTAAAAGGTTCAGCGCGGGAGATTCCATCCTCGTCGAGCTCTGGCTGAAGGGAAATCAGAACGACACGGTGTATTACTTCGATTACGGTTCCAGTGAGAGGCGCTCACGGATCGAGTTCCCAGGCATCGTGATGCCCGAGATGCTTCTCCCGCTGATGCCCATCGCGCCGGCGATACCATCACTGGCGCTCATCATCTACAGGAGGTCGAAGACCTTTGGAAGTCGTAAATAACGATGATAGGTTCGCCTACGGGAGTACACTGTGGGTCGCGGCCCTCGCATTCATGGTCATGCCGTTGCTGACGACCTTCAACGAGCTCCTGACGAAGGCCGTAGAACATCTACAGTTCGTCGCATTCTTCCAGAATTTGGTGGCACCGTTCATGGTCAGGGTTACGGTGGCGATCCTTGGAGTATTGGGCATACCTTCGGCCTTCTACGACTCAACATTGTATCTCACGTCCGGATGGATGCCCATGAGCATCTACATCGGCTGGAACTGCATCGGCTGGCAGAGCTTCGTGCTCCTCGCCTTTACCCTCATCACGGGTCTCCACGGATCGTACACGTGGCGTGGCAGAATCTTCACTCTGATCCTCGGCTTCGAGGGAACCTTCCTGACGAACATCCTCAGGATCGTGATCACATGCCTAACCGCTAGCAAACTCGGATACGTTCCAGCCCTGATCATCCACGACTATCTGGGCACGATCCTGACCCTGTCGTGGCTTACAGTGTTCTGGTTTTTCTCATTCAGTCGTCTGCTCCAAAAGAAAAAGCAGCTTTAATGTGTCCCATCCTAAATTCTGTTAGAGACTTGGATCCGATTTATCGTGCTCTTCCCCTTTGCTGACCTGTCCAAGGAGGAGCCGTTAGGGGAGTCTGAGATCGTCTATTCGCGACTCTTCAGACTCGGAGCCTTCGAGTACAGTGATGAACAATGGTGTAAATCAGGGGGATAGGCCAATAGCGAAGCCGAGAGGTGGTCCTTACATCTCACGCATGAACAAATACAGGGATGCGAAGCGCCATCTTGAAACTGGATCACAGTAGGGGCCCAATTAATAATAGGAAAGGCCAGATTGTCTCGGTGCATCTAAGAATTGAGTTCGGCCCCGCATTTCTTGCAAAACTTGGCATCCATGGAGTTGGGCGTTCCGCATGTGCTGCAGTACACGATCTTCTCGGGCGAGGGCTGCTGAGGGGGTATAGCTGTTCTGGGAGTAATCCCGCCGTAAAAGGCTCTGACGCGAGGCTGCCATAGGTAATAGGCTATGAATCCGTCGATCAATAGGGCGACAACTCCCGGAGGGAGGCTGAAGAGACCCATGATGGCACCTATAATCGCCAATGCGAAGGCTATGGCCCAGGCCCAGCCCTGGCCAGTCCACAGGCCCCAGCTGACAATGAGGCCAAGCAAGCCCAATACGACGAACACGATGCCGAAGAAGAATATGAAAGCTCCAACGAACATCATGGGCATCGGCATGTATCCTCTGATGATGGGTTCAAGGAGAGCCAACGCCAGTCCACCCAGAAGGAGGAAAAATGAGACGATGACCTCGAGGATAACGAGGATCGTGATGCCGGCCGGCCGAGTCCTTGATTGTTGCATGGGTTAACGTTCGAATGTGCCAAATATAAAAGTCGCGTGATTCGCGAAATCCATAATTTGATTCAGGATAGATTCACGCGTTCTTAAATTCAGTTTTTTCCCATAAATGGAAGTGTTTTCCACTCTTGGAATACGCCGATTGATTTTTGCTGATAATGGATAATAATTCCTTAATTAGCCAGAGAAGGCTTATATCTAAACTATGTTCAGTAAGAGTCAAGAAAAAAGGTGGAAAAGGTTGAAGGCGAAAGTGTTCGGCTGGGCTCTTGCGTCCGCCGCAATCATATACTGCATGTATTCGATGTTCGGGCTGCTGAGCATGCTCAACAGCTTCAGCATGGTAATAGGATAAGGGAGAGAGCGAGCATGAAAGCGAAGACGGTCGGTCGGCTCATCGTCCTCTGCTCCACCCTGATCGGGATCTCCTACACGGCGTTTTGGATGGTCCTGCTGTCGGCCCTCGCCTAGGTGTCAGGAGAAGGATGAGGTGTTGAATTTGGGTAGGAGAAACGACCTAGACATATGCGCGGACATCCTCCAGGCGGCGACGACCTCCATCAAGAAGACGGCCATCGTGTATCAGGCCAACCTGAACTTCAAGGTGGTGGAGAAGTACCTGCGCAGGCTCGTGGGCAATGGGCTCCTCGAGCCGGCGGAGGATCGGAACTTCAAAACGACAAAAAAGGGCGTTCAGTTCCTCAGCCAGTACAACGCCCTCGTCTCGCCCATCAACGAGAGGGAGCGCCCCGTGATCTTCTCATCGAGGAGAAGTTCAGCGCGCACGTTCATGTTCGAGTGATCTCCGACGGAACATTCCAGATGCGCGGCGAAGTAGAAGATTCTGTGGAGAATGGTCGCCGTTCGTTCCCGTTTTCGATCAGTTTATTATTATTAATCTTCATGATGGATGGCCTTTCGAAATAGATGTTACAGTTTATCCCGCATGTTTTAATCCAGGGGTAAATGAACATTTTACACTTCAATTACTGTAAGAGCGTCCAGACTTCCGACAGTCGGTGCCGGACATTCTCAAGGATGGAATTTTACTTCCTTAGGCGGATACGGGTAGCTTCGCTTGCTATGCGAGATGCCCATACCGACAAGGAGTTCGGCCAACCGGATCGCGGCAAGCCCGGGAGGGACAACAACGACACCCGGATGTGATCGCCCGAGCGCGCTAGAGAGCGGAGCGGCGTGGTCGTTGAGCGCCATGCATCCGAAGCATATCGCGTCTGCGCCCCCATCTATCGACGCCACGGCCGCCTCCTTCACCCGCCCAAAGCTCTGCGGCCTGCCCAACTCGAGGACGGGCACGCCGACGGAATAGATCCCCGAGCAGCGCCCCTCGAGCCCGAGATCCCGGACTTGGCGCCGCGCGAGTCTGACTACGCTCGGCAGCTGAACGAGCAGGCTGAACTTGTCCGCCAGCGCGGCGGCGATGTGCATCGAGGTCGTGCCTGGACCGAGGATGGGTATGGAGACCAGTTCGCGCGCCGCTGTGACCGACGGATCATGTCCTCCCCAGATGACCGCGGCGTCGGCGCCCTCCCGCTCGCTCTCGACGACCCGCTCGAGGATCCCAGGAGCGGCCATCTCCATCTCCGCCTGAGATTCGACGGACGCGGGTGCGTTTCTCGTGAACACCAGTCGGACGTCGGTGCCAGGAGAGGCGTAGGAGTTCAGCGACTCCCGACGCCGGCGCAGCGCCTCCTCGTCGAGCCCGGAGATCAGCATGACGACATCGATCCGCATCGACTACCATCCCCATGGAAGGAGGATGGCATCATCAAGAAATGGGTTTCGAAAGGGGCCTTAGATCGTCACCATCGAATTAAAATAATTCTCGCTGCACGATCTCGTTCCAATGGCCATCGATGACCGCCCCCGTGACCGTTCCCTCCCTTACTGTAACAACGATGAAGTGGTTGGTAACGACTTGGAGCAGTATCTTTCCTGTCCTGTCACCGTAGCCGGGGTGCAGGCACTGGAACGAGATCGTCACCACCCATGTCCAACGCATCCTGAGCGTGTCTACCTTCTCTACACGCACGGAGTCTGTTATGCCATCGAAACGGAACGTCGGGTAGGTCTTCATGAAGTGCAGCGCCAGATCAACGGCGCCCTGCTCGGTATATCCCGCCGATCGGGTCGTCCACGTGTACATCGTCAGGGCTGGAAAAAATCCGACGATAATTAGCGCTAAAACAGCGCTCAGTTTTACATCCATTGATTGAGTTGAGGACTATCTCGCATTTAAAACTGAGGTTTGAACCATACATAAAGAGTACACATCTGCTAATCGAGCCACTGGTGGTCGTGAATAGTTTTAGGAATTGGGTCAGGTTCGCGTTTAGTCTTTTGGACATGAGTGATGTCAGATTTTACAGGACGAAATCGTGAATCGAAAGTAACGTTTTTTAAAAGAGGCCGAGGTATAATATGCAAGTCGTGGTTGTAGATGACGTCGAAAAGCATGAAAACAGCGTTGCTAGCATCGCTTTTCATCGTGCCCATTCTCTTGTCGCTCGGAGTCCACGCGACGCCGCAATCGATGAAACTGGTATCGTCCGACGCGCCATATTCGATCGATGTCGAGCCGAAAAAGACGAATGCAAAAGCTGGTGATACAATCACTTATCAGCTCAAGGTCACAGCGCAAACGGAATTCAACGACCCCATCAAGTTCGACCTTCGGATCACGGCCATGGGCTACGGGACGGATCTGGACTTGGGAACGCAGCAGCCGCCGTACCCCAAGGAGTTCGAGTACAACGTCAAGCTTCCCGACAACATACCGACGGGGATAACGGCGACTGGGATCCTCAAGGCGACGAGCGGGATCTACGTCGTCGAGGAGGAGGTGGAGATCACTCTCGCCAGCTCATCGTCAGGATCCGGCGGCTTCTTCGAATGGCTGATGCAGGTGCTGCAGGACCTGTGGAACAGGATCGTCAGCATATTCCATTTCTAGATTTTTATTTGTTAGAGCTAAAATTCATCGATGGATGCACATTCATGTAAACAGTTTTTCGCCCGTTGAATCCATTGGCAGAAAAAGGCGGTTCAGAATTATAAAATCGGCGTCTGTTATTCCTCTTTTTTCCTGAGGCTCTCCCTCACTACAAATGTCGCCAATGTCGCTCCGACTACGGACAGCCCCGCACTCAACCCAAACAGGGAACCGACGCCGAAAATGCTGGATACCACCCCCGAGACAGTGGGTCCTACGAACTGGCCGGAATCCCTCGCTATACGATAGAACCCGTAGGCCTTACCCCTAGTCCCGGGGGTCGAGACGTCCGCGATGATGGCGCTGGCCACGGGATGGAAGAAGCCTGATCCAAAGCCCAGCGCCAGGCTCGCCGCGAGCACTGCGGGAAACGATGTGAGAAACGGGAGGGAGACGAAGCTCGCGGCGGTCAATAGCATGCCCAACGCCAACGGGAGTTTCCTGCCGACCCTGTCAGAGATTGGACCGGCGGCGAGGGACCCGATTGCCGTGAACCCGGACAGCCCGATGAAGAGCGCCGAAACGAGCTCCAAGGACAACCCCAGGGAGATCGTCGAGTGGATCGGCATGACGGTGACGAAGAGGGACTGCGTGTACATGAACATGAAGGCGCAGAACATGCCGGATACGTACTCCCGGCTGAGGAGCGACTTGACTCCCCTCAGGTCGAAGCCCCCTCGTTCGGCATCAGGCGTCGACATCGTCTCCCTCGTGAACACCGTGCAAACCAGGGAGGAGAGGAGCGCCAGTCCCCCGGCCAGTCCGAAGATGAACCGGAGGCCGAACGCCTGGGCGATCGGCCCCGATAGCGCTGTGCCGACGAGGATCGAGGCCCCGTTCCCGCCTTCGTACAGGCCCAGTACGAGCGCCTGCCTAGAGGGGGAGGCGACATCCACCATCGAGATCATCAGCGTGAGGAAGAAGAGCCCCTGCCCGAGGCCGTAGAGGAGGTACGCCGCGAGCAGATGGACGGGGGACGACGCCAAGGCGGTGATCAACATACCTGAGGCGATGGCGATCGCGCCCACGGAGTACAGCTTTTTCCGGCCGTACGAGTCGGATATGAAGCCAGTCACAGGATTCATGAAGGCTTTGACGAGGCCTGTGGCCGAGATCAGCGCACCAACGAGTAGGTAGGACGTGCCCACGAAGCCGGCGGTGTACAGCGACTGCACGGGCTGGATCAGCCCGTAGCCGACGAAGAAGAACGACAAGGTCACCGAGAACGGAAGTATCTTCCGCAGAAATCCCCGATCCTCTGCGCTCATGGGCGGACCTCTACCAATGTCACAGAGGGACCATGAAAAGGATTTCGGGTTGTGCAAGGGAGATTGATATCTTATGGTTAATCGCGCGGATAGTCAACAATTTATAGCGAGTGGCGTTTTTATCACCGGTCAAGTTGAGGAGCTACCTCGATCTGAGCAGGGACGAGGAGGAGCACGCGCTCGCCCTCCATAGAGAATCCATCGTGATCGACTCCAGCATCGTCGCCTTCATCCACGGCGTGGGGGAGGACATCTGGATCGACGACGTCCTGAAGGGCGGGGTGACGGCGAGCAACGCCACCGTCTGCATGCAGCGGACCCTGAGCGAGGCACTGAGGGAGGTCTCCGGCTACCACGAGTGGGCTGAGAAGAAGAAGGACAAGGCCCTGATCGTGCGAAAGGCATACGACATCGAGAGGGCCAAGAAGGAAGGCAAGCACGGCGTCGTACTCGGTCCCCAGGACAGCGCCTTCCTCGAGGGGAACATCCGATTCCTCGAGGCGGCGTGGGACTGGGGCATCAGGATCGTCCAACTCAGCTACAGCCTCCGGAACGAGGCGGCGGACGGCTGCTTCGAGCGCTGCGACGCGGGCCTCAGCAACTTCGGCGTCGCCCTGGTGGAGGCGATGAATAAGGGGGGGATGCTCATCGACCTGAGCCACGTAGGCGATAGGAGCACAATGGAGGCCATCGAGATGTCCAAGGACCCCGTGAGCTTAACACACGTCTGCCCCAGGGCGACGACGCCCAGGGAGCTTAGCCCCTACGCGATCTGGGCGGGCGGCGAGGCCTTCCTCAGGATCGCGAGGCAGAGGGGGAAGACCGACGAGGCGTTGTGTGCCTGCGCCGAGAGGGGCGGGATGATCGGGGTGACGCCGTTCTTCGCCAAGAAGGCCGGGCCGACGACGATAACGGACGACCTCATGGACCAGGTGGACTACACGGTTGACCTCGTGGGCGTCGACCACGTGGGCTTCGGATCCGACCTCGAGTTCCCGAACTCCGTGTACAGGGGCGCCTACATCTGGAAGTACCCGGAGCGCGTCGACGTTACGTATCACACGCCCATGGACAAGACCTGGGGATACGGCTGGCTCGAGCACATGCCCAACTTCACGAAGGGGCTCGTGGCTCGGGGATACTCGGACCAGGAGATTAAGAAGATCCTAGGCCTCAACTGGATGAAGCTATTCAAGAACGTCTGGGGAGCCTAAACCCATCCATTTTCATCATCGGGCGCCACAATGCGAACAATTACAGTCAATTCATCTTGAGAATTACTACACCTATCAGCCTAGTTAAAATCTCATATATCGATAGCTCCAGTAAAATGTGAGGTCCATGATTTGTCCGTAAAGGTTATCGAAGGCGGGAAGCTAGTGGATGGCACCGGCGCGGACCCCATCAGCGACTCGGTGGTCGTGATCGAAGGTAAGAAGATCGTGGCCGTCGGGAAGAGGGGGCAAGTCAAGGTGCCAAGAGGCGCCGAAGTCATCGACGCCTCGGGAAAGGCCGTGATGCCCGGCCTCATAGAGAGTCATAACCATCCCCTGGGGGAGAGGGACTTCAAAGACCCAGGGTTCAAGAAGTACTACGACAACCTTGTGACATCGCCAGCCCTAGGGCTGCTGAAGGGCGTCCAGGTCATCCAGAGACTCTTGGCGCTCGGGATCACGACCGTGAGGATACCGCATCCCACGATCCCCAACGCACCCGAGCTCAGGGGAGAGTGGCTCGTTGCGCTCAGGACCGCCGTGGAGCGCGGCTATTTCCCGGCGCCTCGTGTCGTCTCGGGTGGCTGCGTCCTCCCGACAGGCGGACATCTGAATTCACTCGCCCCGCCGTTTGTGCAGAACCCTGGCTGGAGGGGGGCGGACGGTCCGTGGGAGGTCCGGAAGCAGACCCGCGAGTGCTTGACATACGAGGTCGATTTCATCAAGCTCATCGGTCCGGGACACAAGAGGTTCAAGAAGGGCGACGGCCCCGAGCACACCTGTATGACGCGGGAGGAGGTGGAGGCCGCCGTCGAGGAGGCCCACTGGAGGGGCGTCCCGGTGGCCGCGCACGTCAAGAACGGTCCGGGGCTCAGGTTCGCCGTGGAGGGGGGCGTCGACTCCATCGAGCACGGCACCCACCTCTTCGAGCAGCCCGACCTCATCAGGGCGATGGCGAAGAACGGTCAGATCCTCGTCCCCACCATAGGCATGTTCTTCGAACCCAAACTCATCGAGGAGCTGGAGAAAGGCGAGCCCGGCGCGGGCAAGAGCTTTGCCATGGAACAGGATGTGAACAGGAAGAACTTCAAGACATGCCACAAGGCGGGCATCAAGATAGCAGCCGGCACGGACAACACCTTCTGGGAGGTTCCCGGCCTCGCCTGGGAGATCTACACGTACGTCAAGGAGGGTGGCATGACTGAGATGGAGGCCATCCTCACCGCCACGAAGAACGGCGCCGAGGTCTGCGCCCTCGACCACGTCGGCACCCTCGAGCCCGGAAAGACTGCCGAACTCATCGTCGTCGACGGCGACCCACTCAAGGACATAGCGATCCTTCAAGACAAGACAAAGATAGAGGCCGTCATCAGGGAGGGAAACGTCGTCGCCAGAAAGGGTGTCCTCCTCTACTCATAATCTAGAACCACCTTTTTTCAACTGATAGGTTCTAGATAAATTGGCTCTATTTCGACACGTCCACGAAATCCGCCCTCAGCGTTTCCTTCATTTTTTCGACCTCAATCTTGAAGACGGAGTTTGGTGTGCCCGCCGCCGTCCAGACCGCGCCGAACCGACCCAATGAAGAGTCGAGAAACACCTTCACGTCGTCGTTGTGCGGGAAAGGAGGGACTCCGCCGATGACGTATCCGGTGTGCCTTCGGACGGAGTCAGCGTCACCGATCGATACACGGTGCCCCAGCAGTTTGGACAGCTTCCTGTCATCGACGCGCTTGTCTCCCGATATGACCACGACGAATGCCCCGCTGTCGACGAAGACGATGGACTTTGCAATCTGGGCGACGCTGCATCTGAGGGCGTCCGCGGCCATCTGCGACGTGCGCGTCGATTCGCTGAGCTCGACCAATTCGGCCTCGATTCCATATTCCCTCAGGAACTGTTTCACCCTCTCCGATCCCCTCGCCATTTCAACCACTCGACTCCATCTCAGATATCATCGAGCTATTAACTGATTCTGCGGGCAGCTCTTGAAATGGCTCTCGCAGATCATGCGTTCGCACGGCCACCAAAGAAATGGAGTTCACATCTCATCCCATCTTGCGAGCAGCTCATCCAGCTGCCGCGCCGTCGGACCGCCCCGCGTCTCCTTTCTTGTCGTCTTGAAGGATCCAGCGGCGCATCCGCGGCGGAGCGCCCCGATGTCGTCGAATCCCTCAACCTTGGCGGCCGCGAACGCGCCGATGAAGGCGTCGCCACAGCCCACCGTGTTCACGATCTCCATCCCCAGCCTCCTGATCGGCACGGCACCGATGTGGATGGTCGCCCTCGCGCCCTCCTCGCAGAGCGTGCAACCCTCTTCGCCGTGCTTCACGATCGCCCTGATCCCCCTCTTGATGGTTCCTAGAATTGCTCCGACCTTCATCGGGTCGCTTGTGCCCAAGAGGTTCTCGAACTCAAGATTGTTGAGGATGAAGTAGTCGACATTTAGGATCGTGGGGGTCAACGCCTCTAGTCCCAGCTCGGCGTGGACCCCCGGATCCCAGATGACCGTTTTCCCAAACCCCTTGCAAAGCTCAGCGAGCCTTTTCGCCGCCTCCAACGGCGGATCCATGATGACGGCGATCTTCACATTCCTTACTACATTGAGCCTCTCCGGGTCGGACAGACTCTGCGGCGTCAGGCGAAGGTTGGCGCCGAAATAGGTGTGGATCTCGTTCTCACCGTCCGAGCCTATGGTGATGTACGCCTGGCCCGACTCGTCGTCCATCACCCGAAGCACCCCTGAAGAATCCACACCTTCCTCTTCGAGAATCGCCAGCTGCCTTTCGGCGATATCGTCTCCACCGAGGGATCCTATGAATGATACTCTTCCAGGCCCTAGGATGCGTGCCGCCGCCACTGAGACATTCGCCGCCGTCCCGCCGGACACTCGTTGAATCTCGTGGATCGGGACCTCCTCACCCGTGCGTGGAAGCCTCCCCATGAACAGGTTTATGTCCCAGTTGATGGCGCCACAGCATACGAGATCCACCACCGCTATCACCTGCATTGAGGCAAGTGCGGCGAATTTGTGTCGAGCGTATCCGAGACATAAAGAGTAAAGTAAGGTTTACTCGAGTTATGCGACAAGTCGAATCTATCTATCGCCAAACACGATGCTCTTAAAAATTATGCACCTTGATTGCTTTTATCGGTCGAAGAATTAGTCCTTATCATTCGCCAAGCGATTCAACTGGGTGCTTTTCGTTATTAGAAAGCACCGGCGAGAAATTTCATCGGACGTAATACCCGACCTCTTCCTTGAGGGCGGGTGATCCGTTCTGTGCCATCTCCTTCAATTTGTCGAAGATCATCGGATGAAGCCGGGCCACGTCCGTGAGCGAGAGGATGCCGATCAGCTTCTCGTTGTTATCGCCACCCATTATCGGCAGCTTCTTGATGTTCTGCTTAATCATGAACAAGACGGCGCTCTCGAGCGGAACCATCGGCCTCCCGATGATGACGGGCTGCGACATGACGTCGTTCACCAGCACCTTCTCGGGGTCTTGCCCCTTCGCGACGACGCGGGAGACGATGTCACGTTCCGTGAGGATGCCCACGACCTTTTCGTTGGACAGGACGACCAGGCTGCTGATTCGGAGGTAGCTCATCATCCTCGCCGCGTACTTCACCGACAGCCCGGCCTCGATGGTGATTACCTTGCGGTTCATGACGTCATCGACACGCAGATCCAATAGACCACCCGACGCATCTGAGTGAGTGGCCTAAAAGATATAGATATTGTTAATGGATCGTAAACAAATATGATGACCGTACTCGAGAGCATGAATCTGAATGTCATTGTGGAAGTTCATTCAACGATAACCCAGGTAAAACGCCATCTGACGTTCAAATAAATTTCTGTTCGGATCGAGAGACGCATAAGTTCGTCCAAACAGGATGGGAGGTAATCGTTTTAACGAACCACCCGATCCATGAATAGCCCGAGGAACCTGTCACTTTCTACCGAGACACACACATCGACGTTGGCTTCCTTCGCCCCACGGGAGAATCGCCGGTCGCGCCTGTCCACGACAGTCTGACCCCTCGTCAGCTCACCCCTCGTCTCGACCCCCACGGCGTACCGTTTAGTCTTCACTAGGCTGGGATCGACGACCGCGGCCAGCGCCAATGGGTCGTGGATGCTCACGCCTCCGTATCGTTCCACAAGGCGGCGGTAGAAGTCGGCGACGAGACGAGCCTTCCTCGTGCCGACCCCCTCGATCTCCTGGAACCTGGCCCTTGTGATGCGGTTGTCGGGGTCCGTGGTGACGTCCAGGCCAACCGCGGTGATCGGAATCCCCGATTCGAAGACGATCCTTGCTGCCTCCGGGTCGTGCCAGATGTTGAACTCGGCGGTCGCGGTCACGTTCCCGTGGCCATAGGGCGTCAGGCCGAAGGCGCCCCCCATGATCACCATGCCAGCGATCATTTCAGGTAGGCGCGGCTCGACCAGGATGGCCGAGGCGACGTTCGTGAGGGGGCCGATGGCCACGAGCGTCAGCTCCCTCCCCAGCTCCCTCGACTTCTCGATGATGAGTTCAACGGCTGACCTCTCGTCTGACTTGAGCTTCGGCTCGGGCAGTATGGCGTCGCCCAGGCCCGTCTCACCGTGGAAATCCTCCGCGTGGCTACCCTCGCCCAGCAGAGGCCTAGCGGCGCCTCTGGCGACGGGAACGCCGCTCACGCCCAGGAACTCGAGCATCTTCAGGGCGTTCCTGTGCGTCTTATCTTGGCTGACATTGCCCGCGACGGTCGTCACGGCCTCGACCCTGGCCTCCGGCGAGCTGAAGGCGAGCATGAGCGCCAGGGCGTCGTCGACTCCGGGGTCGGTGTCTATGAGGATTCGTCTCAATTCCGCTTCATCTCCACCATCCTGATTGTAATTGCATATCCTGATCGGATAAATGAAATATCTCTGCCGTGATTTCTTGACCAAGTGCTTTCGTTCATCGTCATAGTGATTCAGAACTAGGCTGATTCATTTTATCCTCTGTTTAGCCCCTTCGTTAGATCATCCAAGATTTTAAATTCGATCGTCCGTAGCTAAAACCCATGGCGGCTTTTTCCGAGGTGAATAAGATACGATTGTACGCCGCACTGTTCCTTGTCGTCAGTCACATCATCCTCGTCTTCTTCCTCGACATCGAGAGGCAGTTGAAGATATCCATATCCACCGTGCTTCTGTTCGCCACGGCGGTGTTCATCGCGCTGCGCGGGCGCGCCCTGAGGCGAAAGGAGCGGGAATCAGCCCTCTTGAAGGATTAATCGATCGATGATGACCGTTTGATTCTTTCCGGAAATAGTCAGGCAGATAAGGCTGTAAAGGTGATGAGTCGTATGACATGGATCTGAAGGATATCTACGCGGCGAAGAGGCGCATCCGTGGCGTGATCAGGGAGACGCCCGTGGAGCCTTCGACCTTCCTGAACGAGATGTGCGGCGGGGAGATTCATCTCAAGCTCGAAAACCAGCAGCTGACTGGCTCCTTCAAGATAAGGGGTGCCCTGAACAAGCTGCTCCAACTATCCGAACGGGAGAGGGAGAGAGGCATCGTAGCGGCCTCATCGGGCAATCACGCTCAGGGCGTTGGATACGCCGCACGCGCGATCGGCGTGGAGGCGACGGTCGTCGTGCCGCGCAACACGCCGAAGGTGAAGATCGATGCGATAAAGCGGTACGGCGTGGAGCTGATCGTGCACGGCGAGGAGTACATGGACGCGGAGAGGCTGGCGCGCAAAATGGAGCAGAAGGAAGGCAAGGCGTTCATCTCGCCATACAATGATCTCGACATCATAGCGGGTCAGGGCACCGTTGGGATCGAGATGTTGGAAGAAGCCCCGGATCTTGACGTTGTCCTGGTGCCCGTTGGCGGTGGCGGGCTCATCTCGGGGATCGGCGTAGCCTACAAAGGGGCTAAAAGCGGGGCCGAGGTGATCGGAGTACAATCCGTAGCCTCGCCCGTCATGTACGAGAGCATCAAACGGGGTCGCATCGTCGACATAGAGCTGGAGGAGTCCGTCGCCGAGGGGCTCCATGGTGGTATCGAGCAAGGCTCGGTCACGTTCGACCTCTGCCGAGATCTGGTCGACGAGATCGTTCTCGTCCGTGAGGAGTCCATCAAAAGGGCGATGGGGCTCCTGCTCAGGTACCAGCACCAGGTCGTTGAAGGCGCTGGTGCCGTCGGCGTCGCCGCGATCATTGAGGACACGGAGCGATTCCGGGGCCGTAGGGTCGGCGTGGTCGTCAGCGGAGGGAACGTCGATGACAGCCTGATGAAGGAGATCGCCTCCAACTGATACGACTATGCTTCCAATACCCACGAAGCCGATGGAATCTCTAAACTTGTAAGCCGTTAGACTTATTAAACACGGTTTTTCAGCCTTTTGAATAGGGTGAATCGTGGATGCCCATCTGCGAGATTTGCGGGATGGAGGTCGTCTCCGTCCACGAGTGCGAGTGCGGCGCCAAGTTCTGCGATGAGTGCGGCGACATCAAGCGCAAGCTCTGCTACGACTGCCTCGGCTGGGAGCAGGAGAGAGGGGAGGAGCCCAGCGATGAGGAGGAATGGGCGAGCGAGGACTTGGGCGACGAGGAAGAGGAGTGGGACGACGAGGATTGGGACGAGGACGAGCCCAACTGATCTGAACAAGCTTCTCCAAAACTTAGTCGATCCCCGAAACGCCTCCAACATACCAAGGTTGAAGACGGTGGGAGGCCGAGACATATCATTGTTTCACGAGAAATTTCATTAAGCGACGCAATTTTATGCTCTCCGCTTGGTTTGTCACCGCCGCCATCGGGAGATGGTAACCGCTAAAAGTGACTTCTCGATAAGTTATGCGGGAGTCGGGGTATGAAACCCGAGAGGGAAGGGTCTGGAAAAGACATCGTGGCTCGTTCAGTGAAGGTAAGGGATCTTATCTCGTATCAGGAGGGCGCCATCGTCAGCAGGACGATGATCGACGAGAAGGCGGGGACCGTCACGCTCTTCGCGTTTGACGAGGGTGAGGGGCTGAGCGAGCACACCGCGCCGTACGACGCGCTCGTGATCGATGTCGATGGAAAGGCGGAGGTAACGATATCCGGCAAGGGTCTCCGTCTGGACGAGGGAGAGATGGTGATCATGCCGGCGAACAAGCCCCACGCGCTCAGGGCGATCACGAGGTTCAAGATGCTCTTGGTCATGATAAGGACAGATCACGCGTCCGAAGAATCGAAAGCGTAGGGGGTATCCCAGTCATTCGACCTTCTCGAATTCCTTTTTAGGCGCGAAGCAGACGGGGCAGCGCCAGTCTTCCGGTAGCTCCTCGAACGGTGTTCCCGGCTTCACCCCGTTCACGGCGTCGCCGACGGCCGGGTCGTACATGTATCCGCAGATCGTGCATCTCCATCTCGGCAGCGCCTTGAATCTGGTGGGTACCCTGATGCCCTCAACGACGCCCCCGTATTTTTCGTGTATCAGCTTCCTGTCGAACTCCCAGAACTCTTGGAGCATGGCGTCGAGTTCCTGTTTGTTGAAATAATCCATGACAGGATAGAAGAAGTGCTTATCCTCCTTCTCTATGTGTGCTGGGTATAACTCTGTTAGCCGCCTCAGGATCGCCTGAATTTCAGTCAGAACATCGGTCCCCTCCTGGGCATGCCTCTCGTTCGCCTCCATGAGTTCGCTCACGGTCTTCCTCGCGTAGACGTGCTCCGCGATCAATTCATTCATGATCCCTCTGTGCTCGTCCGAGGGCCGCTTTCCCGCGAGGTTTCTGAAGAGGATGTCCTCCTCCTTGCCGTGATGGCACCTATCAACATACGTTCGAAAGAAGTCAACCACCAAGTCGATGAACTTCGGATCGACGACTTTATCCTTTTCTACCCGCTCCAACTCGCCCTTGACCTGGGCGACCATCCTCTCTATGAGCCTGTGCTCGGACATCAACGGACCTATCGGTATAAATCAGAACACTTGCCATATCGCTGATGAAAACAAAATTATATCTCTTTGGGAGTCGACATCGATTCACGCATGTGATATTAATGATACGAACCCGATTCATGTGCACAAAATGGATGGTAAACATCTATATCCCCCTTCGTTTCGATAATTAGGAGCACATGGGCGGGCCGGAAAGCGAGGTTGAGCGTGTTTCGTTCACCGTGGTCGACGCGTTCAGGATGGGGTACGAGCACATCCGGCGGGGAATCGACAGGGCAGCCATAAACATCGCGTCTATCGCACTCGGCATCTCCTTCCTGTCCTCGCTGACGCTCACCGACGCCTTCTATCGCGCCTCGGCCCGGAGCGGCGGCGCCAGCATCGGCGTGGAGTCCTACCAGTACTGGCTCGTGTTCGTTGCGCTTGCGGTCTGTGTGGTCGGCATTACCAACGCTATGCTCATCGCCGTCCACGAGCGCTACAAGGAGATCGGGACGATGAAGTGCCTCGGCGCCCTCGACAGACACATACTCATGCTATTCATGGCCGAATCCTTCATCCAGGGGGTCGCCGGCGGCGCCTCAGGAATCATCATCGGCCTCCTAGCGGCCCTCCTCTCCGTCGGATTCTCGATAGGATTCGACATCGTCCTGAAGGTCTCTGGCCCCGAGCTCCTCATGTTCCTGGGCGGAGCTGCCCTACTCTCCATCGTTCTCAGCACTGCCGCGACCCTTTATCCCGCCTTCAGAGCGGCGAGGCTGAAGCCTGTAGAGGCACTGAGCCATGAGCTTTGACACGATCATAGAGCTCGAGGATCTGGCGCGCCACTACGAGATGGGCGGCGACACCGTGAGGGCCCTCGATGGCGTGGGGCTGCAGATCGGTAGAGGCGAGTACGTGTCCATCGTCGGCCCCTCCGGCTCCGGCAAGACGACGCTGTTCAACCTGATCGGGGGGCTCGACAGGCCGACCCGCGGGCGCGTCTACATCGACGGCGTCGACATCGCGAAGCTCGACGCCTACGAGCTGGCGTGGCTCCGGTGCCGCAAGATCGGCTACATCTTCCAAACCTTCAACCTGATCCCGGTGCTCACCGCCTTGGAGAACGTGTCGCTGCCTACTGTGTTCGCCGGGCTCCCGAGGGACGAGGGCGTCTCGAAAGCGAAGAGGCTGCTGGCATCCGTTGGGCTAGCCGAGAGGATGAACCACAGGCCGTCGGAGCTGTCGGCGGGGCAGCAGCAGCGTGTCGCGATCGCGCGGGCGATGGCCAACGACCCGTCCATCATCCTGGCGGACGAGCCGACGGGGAACCTCGACCTGAACACCGGCGTTGAGATCATCGACCTGCTCCACGGGCTGAACAGGACGCGCGGGATGACCCTCATCGCGGCGACCCACGACCTGAAGATGATCAAGGCGAGCGACCGCATCGTGTGGATGAGGGACGGCAGGATCGAGAAGATCGAGCGCGGCTGAGATGCCCTAGCTGCTGCTCGGAATGATCGCCGTCTGACGGGCTGCACTCCACTTTATAGCGATCTGCCTCACGAGCGATCCCGTCGTGTGCGCCCAGCCCTGTTCGCCGTAGGACAATAGCCTGACGCTGATCTGCTCAGCTCCCCTTTCGAGCAGGACAGCGTTTTTGGTATAGAAGTTCTCGGCTATGGACTGCGTGGCCTTGTAGACGAATTCGATCCTGGTCGCGACCCCGCCGGCGTCTCTGGAGACCTTGATAGAGGAGGTCCTCCTGATCTGGTTGTCCTCAAGATCCCTCAAGGCGCCGACCATGAAGCCGATGAATCCGTCTACCTCGCTCGGGGACAGCTTCACGGGCACCGATATCTCCCACGGCTCCGTGAAGTCCCCCCTGTCGGTCTCGATCCTCCACCGCCTCGTCAGCGAGGGGGTGATGACCACCGAACTCTTCAGTGCCAGAAGTGCGCCCATGAACACGGCCGTCATCGAGACGCCGATGGCCGCCAGACTCCAGAGCGCCGAGATCTTCTGGTGTACCTCTAATCCCAGCTGGGCGATAGCCATCCCCCTGTAGATGCCTAGGCCAACTAGGTACCCAACGCCGCCCCCCACGATGCCGATGATGGATGACTCGGCGACGAAGATCCCGGCGATGTGGGCGGGATTCAGGCCGACAGACGATAGTATGTGGACCTCCCTGCGCCGCTCGTACATCGAGTTTAGCATCGTGACGACGACGTTGAGGACGACGATAACCCACGGGACGACGAGAGGGATCCCCTTTCCCTCGAGGTAGCCGCCGAGGCGCGCGAGTGAGATGCCGTCCGGCGACGATGCCCATGCCAGGTAGCCCCTCTCGAGCGCCAGCCTCGAGGCGAAGGCATCGGCGTCGAAACCTTCGGAGACGGCGACATCCACCCTTGAGATCCCGACTAGCGGTATCCGCATCGCGGTGGAGAGGTCGGTGACGACGACCTCGGAGGGCTCGCAGGGGGTGAGAACGTATACCGGCGCCTCTCCCTGAGGATTATTGTTGACGAGCTTCTTGGGGACATAGTCGCGCCCGTCCAGATCGGCGATTACGCGGAACGCGTTGTCATCGAAAACGCCCACCAGCCTCATGGGCATCCAGTCCAGGTGGAGCTCGTCGCCGACATCGACCCCGAGCTTCATTCGGAGCTCCTCGCTGATCATGACGCCATCTCCCATCGGGAGATCCCCCTCCCTGAGGACGGCCCTCAGATCGACCACGGAAGTTTCGATCGTTGAATTGATGCCGACGACCCCGAATATGGGCGCCTGGTTCAGGTTCGCGATGGGCTGGAAGAAGGGCGCGTTCTCCGCCTTAGGCGAGAGGGCCCTGCACTCGGGCTGTTTTTCCAACCATGCGATGCCGGGGTCGGTCATGGACAGGAAGGCGGGGTTTGCCTCGGTGAAACCAGATGAACGAACCATAACCCCGTCGTGAGGGGCTCCCGATCCAGGGACCTTCGTGACGATGAGGCCATAGCCCTCGGAGAACGAGGTGAGGGCCACGAAGCTCATCACCAGCGCCGTTATCGACGACAGCGTCAACACGAACCTGATCCTCCGCCTCCTGATGTTCCTCTTGGCGATGGAGAATATGGGAACGAGCAGTCTCCTCAGCGAAATGTGCTCCTCCGACTCCCTCCCCTTCAGGATCTTCGGGAATAGGATCGCGATCGTAAGCGACAGTAGGAGGGCAGCGACCGCCGACCCGACAAACACAATGGGGGAGATGATAGTGCTACCCGGGTATGCTACGTACAGTGATGAGAACGCCATCACGGACACGATGGAACTCCAGATGAACTTGGACCGATCGCCGTTCGTCATGAGGAATGCGATCGTTACGGACGCGAAGCCCAGGAGGAAGATAATGATGTAGACTGAGAAGATGGCGTCGCCGTACGAATTCGTCAGGCCGGTCATTATCTGCCTGAGCTCTATGAAGCTCCTCTTGGCGGCGTCGAAGCTGTCCACGAGCCTGTCTTGAGCGAGGAGATACTTGGACTCCGAAAGTAGCCTCTCGGCGTTGGAGGCCTTGGCCCTCTCCGCCTCGAGGTAGAAACCGACAGATTCCATCTCGCTCATCCTCGATTCGACTCCACCATATAGATCCTCGATGATACCAATGTTCGAGGAGAGCGAGTAGCGCCGTACGTCGACAGCAACTTCGTCTCCCTTGCCGAGCACGAAGTGGCCCGCCGTGTCGATCACGAAGGTACGATGGACTAGCGCCGACGCCGTGAACAACGAAAAGTTACCCATCAACATGAAGGGCAAGTTGGCGGGGACGATCAGATGGGTCGGATCCAGTCCAAGGAGAAGGCTCTGGGATTCGGGCGAGGAACCGTACTTGAGCTGAAAGCCGCCAATGCTTATGGTCTGTCCCGACGGGTCGATGACGACGTAGGAGAATGATATCGGCAGCTGCTCGGATTCGACGAACTGCACATCCCCTGTTAGCATCAGAGATGCGGCGGGCGAGAGGTTGAAAACCATCTCCCGCCCATTTGAAGGGCTAGCATCGATTCTGGAAGGCAGATAGTCGATCCCAGGCGTCGTCTCATCATCGGCAAAAACAAAGACCGTGTAAAGGGCATCCGGCTTCACATCGATGTCGAAGCGACCGTCGCTTCCCGACTTCCCGGACGTCACCATCTGCCTGTTAGACCAGACCGTGACAGACGCGTTTCCGACGGGCGACCCTTTCTCATCGAGGACGATACCCATTAGGGAGTTGTCTACGCTGGCTCCCTGGGTCGAAGCGTAGACATTGAGCAGGATGATCTGCAGAACTACTATGAGTGCTATCCCTGTCTTCAAAGATGGTGCATGTTTCGCTGCCAGCCCCTTTATACCCCCACATCGTCTGTTTAGACGAGCAGTTCTTCCTTCGAACCTCTCAGAATTGCAGGGCTGAGCCGACTTTTAGAGTTATTTGTTTCCATGCTGTGTCACAGTTGGGTCGGTGACGACTTGTTGCCAAAAAAGTTCAGAGCGAGGAAATGATCGAAGTGAAATGCGACGAAACTTTCATGGACTCCCAATGGAGCGCGGTCATGAGTCTCAGTCATCGGAGCCATTATCAGCGTTGAAACAAGGATAAAATGTTTAAGCGGATTGTGAGGAGTTGGAGTAGGGATCGCCCCTTGAAGATCATGAAAAATATCGTCTATATCAAGTCAGGAACCGAGGGCACGGCGGACCTGATCGGCGCCGTGGCCGAAAGGGTCAAAGAGCTCAACATCGCTACCGTGGCGGTGGCTAGCTCGAACGGTAAGAGCGCCGTGAAGATCGCCGAGACGCTGAAGGGTATGGCGAAGGTCATGAGCGTGACAGAGTTCACCTACAGCGACGAAGTGAAGGGCACCATGAAGAAGCTCGGCGTCACCGCCATCGAGCGCGCCGACCTCCCGATACAGGACAGACGCGATGTGCGCGAGGCGCTCCTCCTGTTCGGGGCCGGCGTTAAGGCGGCTCTCGAGGTCGCTTCGATCGCCGCCGAAAAGGAGGCCTCGCCCCCCAGTAAACTGATCGCCGTGGCTGGCGGTGGCGGATCGCTGGACACGGCGCTCGTAGTCAGGCCGGCGCGCCCTACCGACCTATTCAGCGCCGATCCCGCCAAGCGTATGGCCGTCCTCGAGATCGTAGCCTTACCACTCAGCGAGTAGGTTAAGACTTGGGAAAGCGGATCAAGATCACGTCGCCGTCTATCGGCGAAGTCTACGCTCAACTCTCGTCCGAGAACCCGACCACGGCGAACGCCATCTGGAAGTCCCTGCCCCTCGACGCGAGGGTCAACACGTGGGGGGACGAGGTGTACTTTTCCATCTCCGTGCAGCTGGATGAAGAGCATTCGAAGGAGGTCGTCGAGCTCGGCGAAATCGCCTATTGGCCTCCTGGACATGCCCTCTGCATCTTCTTCGGACCCACCCCGTCTAGCCGCGGCGGCGACATCAGGCCCGCCAGCCCCGTGAGCGTCATCGGAAGGATAGAAGGCGATCCGGGGGTTTTCAAGAAAGTCCGAGATGGCGAGATGATCAGGTTGATGCCCTCGTAGAACCTCGCGCATCTTTAGTTGATAAGTAACTCGGAACATAAATTCCAAGTGGCTTAGAACACACAAACGAACCACATCGAATAAATTCGCAGTCCTTTGCCAAATTGCGAAAGTTTTTGAGTTCTTGATTCCCCATCACTGGGATATGCGCGCCGTTCGTTTTTCGAAAAATCTTTTTGACCTCGCCGTCATAGGTTCTGAGGGGTTCGCATGATCGTCGGCATCTGCGGGAGCCCGAGGAAGCAGGCGACGGAGTACGTCTTGGGGAAGGCGCTGGAAATGCTGGCCGAGATGGGCTTCCAGACGAATTTTTTCACGGTCAGGGGGAAGAGCATAGGGTTCTGCCAGCACTGCGACTACTGCCTAAGGCATAAGGAGTGCGTCTTGCGGGACGACATGCAGGAGCTCTACACCCTGATCAGGGATTCGAGGGGCGTGATATTCGCCTCGCCCGTCTACAACGGCGGGGTGAACGCGCAGACGAAGGCGATCATGGACAGATGCCGGGCGCTCGTCGCGGCCGACCCCAAGGTCTTCAAGAACAAGGTGGGCATGGCTGTGGGCGGGGACAGGGTTGGGGGCCAAGAGCTCGCACTGCAGCAGATCATGGCCTTCTATATCCTGAATGGGATCAGGCCAGTGAGCGGTGGCTTCTTCGGGGCGAACCTTGGGGCGACGTTCTGGTCGAAGGACACCCTCGAGGGGGCGAAGGCTAACGAGGAAGGTTTCAGGAGCCTGAGAAAGACCGTGAAGGGGTTCTCGGAACTGTTGAAGGGGGTCGAATTCAGGGGATGAGCGGAGATGACTGATGACAATACCTCCCGCAAAAGGGATCACAGGAAGAAGGTTGCGTGGGGAATCACGGGCAGCGGAGACAAACTGGCTGAGACGATCGGCGTGATGAAGGAGATCAAGACGAAGTATTTTGAAAGCGTCGATATCAAGGTCTATCTGTCCAAGGCAGGAAGCCAGGTTCTGAGGTTTTACCGGCTCAGAAAAGAGCTCGATCAGAGCTTCAGAGCTACGATCGAGATCGACTCAAACACCCCATTCATATCTGGCCAGCTGCAGCTCGGCAGATTTGAGTTCCTGCTAATTGCGCCCGCCACATCCAACACCGTCGCGAAGATCGCGTGCTCGATAGCGGACAGCCTCCTATCGAACGCCGCTTTAATGTCCATGAAGGGCTCGACTCCAGTCTACATCATGCCTACCGATGTGAGGGAGGGGATAACGACCACGACGCTTCCCAACGGAAAGGATCTAACGATCAGGGTGAGGAGGGAGGACGCGGAGAACGTGAAAAAACTGGCTCAAATGAATGGCGTCACCATCCTGGAAAGGCCTGCGGACATTAACCAGGTCTTTGAAAAGCACTTCAATCGAGCGTCCTCCCAGAGCTGAGGGGCCCAATTCCCTAAAAGTCATTTATGTTTGAGGGTAGTCTGAGCTTTTTTCTGTAAGGATCGAGATCCATGTTGATCTCAATATCTTCAGGATCGATTTCCCCTAGCTTATTTTTTTTGGCCACCCGCAAAAAGCCCACAGTATTAGGATCTATACCGATCAAATGGGCGGCAATGGCGTCGCAGCACACCGGGTTCTCGGACGCAAAAACCATGTTGAGACGCACCGGCGTCCCATCGATGGGGGCATCCCCCTCGCTCGCGACGACGGCATCTATCACTCCAAGCTTGGGCGCCAATTTTTTATATAGCTCAATTAGGCGGCGCTCGAACGTGCGAAGCGCCGATAAATACTCGGGAAGGCCCGAGGAATCGCACTCGGAGAGTTCAGAATGGATCTTCCATTTCGTCGCCGTCTCGTGACCGATGGAAGGCTCGGGCTCCAGGCAGCCCATCAGGTTCTTCACACAGGCCGAGATGGTCGTGAACACGTGTGTCTTGAGCACGGGCACTGTTACCAAGTAGTCGGCAAAAAGCGCTATTTTGGCGACCCCCAACTCTTTGCCTTGAATTTTAAACTTCTCGAAAGCATCGGTGTTCAGGTCCATCAACCTGACGCCGTATTTGTCCTCGAGCTTCGTGTAGCCGGCGAACTCGAACAGCTCGTATGTGGAATTGAGCCCCTGGGGGCTGGCGCCGCAGCACCCTTCCGTGATCGTGATCTCTCCCTTGCCCTGAAGGTAATCGATCACGCCCTCGACCACACTGACGTCGGTGTTCTCCCCCCTGTCCCTGACTCGAGAGGCGAGATTCGGTTTCACGACAATCTTCGGGCCCGCCACCTTGGGGTTCAGAATCTCCAGAGCCTTCACGGTAGATTCCTTGGCTCTACCGTGAGCAGCCGCGACAAAATTTCTCATGTTTAAGGATGACCTCACACGCTGTGAAAAATTCTTTTCAAAGTATTTTTTATAATTGTTAAACTCTTCTCCTCCCGTATTTTGTCGCTGAATCGATCTCTTCAAAGTATTCGTGGACGAGACCTGTGACGTGCGTCATGGCACGGATGGCGTTCAACTTCTTCGGATCGGACGCCGGGATGTGCTTCGCCATGATCGAGATCGCGTAGGGCCTGTTCCTGAGGAAAACGATGCCGACGTCGCACATCGCCCCCTCGACCCACCCCGATTTGTCCGCCACTTGGACATCGTCAGGTACGGAGTTCCTTATCACGCCCTCGACGAGGCCCTCCTTCGGCTTCTTCAGAACCTCCAGAGTCCTCTCGCGCACTAGTGGGCTCACGCCCTTCCCGCTGAATAGGCACTCCATCAGCTTCATCGTCTCACGGGGGGTGGATACGTTCTCCTTTCCGGCGGCGAGGGACGCCAGGTCCATCATCTTTCGTACGAGCCTGGTCTCCGTCAACCCGAGCCTCGCCAAAGCGTTGTTGATTTCGTCCATGCCGGCCAGGTCGATGCATATGTTCGTCGCGACGTTGTCGCTCACCGTGATCATGAGTATAGCGTAGTCGAGGGTGGACATGGTGACGGATCCGACTGCGAGCTCCTTGAGGACGCCGCTACCTCCAACCACGTGCTCATCACCGAGGTCCAGCGGCTCGTCAGGATCGATCTGCCCACTCTCGACCTTATCGAAGAACCCCATAAGGATCGCAATCTTGATCGAGCTCGCGATGGGGAAGACCTCGTCCCCATTCATGAGGAGCTCGTCGCCCGTCGTCAGGTCCTTGACCGCGATTCCCAAGACGCCGGAGAAATCATCGGCAGCTCTCGACAGGCTTGTCTTCAATTTCGACAGAAGGGGGTCCATTTCGCCACCGAACGATAACATGTACGCAACCGATAATTCAATCTATTTACCGTACATGTGAACATCCTCTCATACGGGAGATAAGATAGCTCAAAAGGATGTCAAAAGATCCGTAATTATCATCGAGTAAACATCTTAACCAAACGTTTTTGTAAAAATAAAAAATTTAGATCGACTACACGAATAACCGTGATTTCAGGCCACGCACGTTGCGCGGCCTAGCTGAGTTGGTTAGAACCTCCTCGGCGGTCTGTGCTTCGCGTAGCATTCCTGGCAGTATACTGGGCGGCCCTCGGTGGGCTTGAACGGAACTTCGCATTCCTTCCCACAGTCAGAGCAGGTGGCTTTGTGCATCTCTCTGGGACCGCTGTCGAAACTGCGCCTTCCCCTATAACCCATTTTCTCACTCCTTTTTTCTCGGGCACGTTGAGAACACCATTCAAGTATTCTCACATGCTCCCATGGTTTTAGTCATGCTAACTTTTAAAGCTATTCATTTAATTTGTGGATGAATCAGAATGACCTATTCTACTGACACTGTCGCAATCAGCCCCGTCGATATTTGATTCATTGTCTCTAGATCACGATGAGGAATGGGGCATTCTCTTCGACGATGGTGATCAAGTTCAAGATCCTCCCGCAAAGGCACCTGTCAACGTGCTCAATTTAAAACTGATGTAGCCAATTGAATGTATCGATCGTCATGTACGGGTCATCATTGACGAGATCCTCTGGAAGCAGCAACGAAGAAAGTTCAACCTTCTCCATCGTCGCATTTGACCCCACGACAAACGACCTTAGTGTGGCGGTCCAGTCCAAGTATTTCTCAGTGGGCGCCGTTGTTCCGTGGGCCGAAGCCGGCGTCGGCGCAATCGCGACGCAGGCGATGGTAAACGTCTCCTACGGTCCCGAGGGGCTGAAGCTCCTCTCAAGAGGCCTTTCAGTCCAAGAGGCGATAAGAGAGTTAACGAAGGACGATAAAGACCGCGAGACCAGACAGATCGGCGTCGTGGACTCGTATGGGAATTCGGCGTCCTATACGGGTCTGAAATGCGTTCCGTGGGCCGGAGACCGGCAGGGTCGCCACTACGCTGCACAGGGGAACATCCTCGAGAACGAGGGCGTCGTCTCCGCCATGTCCGAAGTCTTCGAATCATCATCAGGCGAACTCGCGGAGAGGCTCGTGTCCGCCCTTGAGGCGGGACAGTCGGCCGGTGGCGACGCGAGGGGCGTGCAGTCCGCGGCCCTCCTCGTCGTGAGGAAGGGCAAGGGGCGGGCAGGACAGGGCGACAGGTACATCGACCTCAGGGTCGAGGATCATCAGAGCCCGATCGCGGAGCTCAGGCGGCTGCTCAACTTGAATTACTCGTTCGACCACGTGCGTGATAGCCACGCACTGATGGACGAGGACCGATGCGACGAGGCTCTACCGCTGGCCCTCAAGGCAGTCGAGCGCAGCCCGGAGTACGACATGGCACACATGGCCCTGTGCCGCGCCCACTTCGAGACGGGAGATCGAGTCGCCGCAGCGAGGGAATTCGGGGAGGCCGTCAGACTCAACGTCAAGACGCTGAACTACGTGAAGAGGATGCCCCGCTGGAGCTTCATTGTAGAAAATAAGGGACTTTTTAAGGGGCCTTAAGCGCACTACATCATTAAAATGTGGATGCTGCATGAACGATACTGGACTCTCAAATTACGCCATCCACCCTCGAAAGGATGACAAAGGGGCTTCAGATACAAACCACTTCCAACATCGGATTCAATGAGATCTTTAGGTGGCTATATATGGCCCTTGACATCGCCTTCGGCTTCCGTGACGATCAGAGGCTCAGAGTGGCTCAGATCCTTTACGAAGCCTTTGAAGGCAAATACGCCCCCATCTTTGGCTCGGACCGGAGCGTCCAAATGATCGCTAGATACCTGCGGGGCGACAGGACAGTCGTGGCCACGATCGATGGAACCGTAGTTGGGGTCGGGGGATTATATTTCGATGGTAAAGACTTCATCGAACTGATCTTCTGGCAGGCACTGAGAGAGCTGAAATGGGAGATCTTCAGAGTCCTGTTCTCCGACTGGATATTCCATGTTCGAGTGGGCGAGAAGGAATTGCTGGTGGATGATTTCGCCGTGGCCGAAGACATGCGCGGCAGGGGGATAGGAACGGGCATGTTAAGATTCATAATCGAATTTGCCTGGTCAAAAGGCTACGAAGATATCAAGCTCCTTGTGATCGATAAAAATCAGAGAGCAAAAAAATTGTACGAGAGAATGGGCTTCAGGGAAGAAAGGATCCGTAAAATACCCTATCCATGGACCAGAATATTCGACTTCAGACAACTGAGCGAGATGGCGTATCAAATTCAAAGACCTCCATCAAATCAGAAGATGATCGAATAAACACAGGGTTGGATATAAAATGGGAAGCTTGGGCGCTAATTCTTCGGCTCAGGGTCCCTAATGAGCGATCCGGCGCAGCAGTGGATGGTCCCACTGTTCCTTGGGGTAACCAGGCTGGCGCATTCTACCTCGACGACCTCGACGCCTATGCTTTCCAGCCACTTTGTCGCCTTCGGGTTCCCCGTGGGCAGGAGGATCTTCATGGACTCGAGGACGACCCCGGCGTCCGGCCCGCTCTTCCAGCCCCGGGCGTCGCGGTGCGTCAGATCGTCCGGCGGCACGATGAACTTCCAGTCCATCTCGGCTTTCATCCATTCGACAAGGTAGGGATCCATCGCCTTCGGGTCCTGGACGGACGTGTGCCTGTCGATCATCGCGTAGTGACTCACGCCCAGCCGAGATCCGTAGCCGGGGCAGAGCCTGACGTCCACCTCGGGGTCCTGCATCTTCACGATCCTGGCGAACTGCTCGTGGCCCGATTCATTGGCTCGCATGAGTGCCGGCTGGCTCGTGTTCGCGCGCGGGTAGTGCACCGCCACGACGACGTGCTTCTCGTCGAGCCATCCTATGGGTCCGCCCTCCGCCATTCCGTAGCCCATGATCATGCCGACCACGGGGCACCCGAGCTCGGCGAGGGTCTGGTACGTGGGTAGCTCCTCCCCCTTGCGGACGTGGTCGTACATTCGGAGGATGATTTGGCCGTACACGGCTGGGTGGCAGACGTCGTCGGTGTAGATGGCTTTCACCTGGTACGGCGGATTGTTGGGGTCGGGTTTTCGGACGACGACCTCGACGCCCTCTTCTTTGTACGCCCTCACCAGGTTTTCGTGGTGCTCGATCAGCTCGTCGAGGTCGGGTTTGAACGACATCCTCCATGCGCCCAGCGAGGTCAGGTGGGGCGGCCACGGCGTCTTCTTTCCCACGCTCAGGAATTCCCTGCCTGGCCGGTGCAGCAGCACCATCCTGAGCTTGCCGACGGATGTGTTTGCCTTCCACCGCCTCCCCCAGATCTTGTCCATCTCATCCTCGAAGTTCGACAGGATCTGCGGGTGATACTTCCGGTAGATCTCGTCCAGCGACTCGCCCGTCTGCTTCTTGTAAAACTCCTCACGAGTTGACATGAAATTAGATTGTGGCAGCTACGTTAAAATACTATCCATGAATCACCATAGGGAAAAAGTATATTTACCGAGGCGAATTCGGCTACGGACATTCCTGGCATCTCTCCCATGCTTTTCGTCGCGATCGGAGTGATCACGATTACGGTCATCACACTCACCAACCGGAAGGCGGTCCGCTCGAGCAAGACCCTGTGGGGCGTATTGGCCACAAACTACGTAACGGCTCTCTCGCTCAGCCTAGCCATTGGGATCGTCAACGGGCTAGGCATTGTGTCACCCTTCACCTGGGCCCTCGGCTTTGCCACGGGGCTCCTATACACCGGAAGCCTGTTCCTCAACATGACGATCATCGGGAGGCGTGGCGCATCCATCGCGATCTCGGTCAGCCAGCTCAGCGTCCTCGTCCCTGTCGTGTTCTCCGTTGCGCTATTTGGCGAGAGCCTACGGGCGAACCAGCTCGTTGGCGTTGTCCTTGCCCTTGCCCTAGTCTCCCTGCTTCTCCTCGCTACGAAGGCAGATGCTAATGAATCCGGCTCAATGGACAGGGGAACCATGATGCTCCTTGTCGGCACGCTTCTGGTTCAGGGGTTCGGGCAGTTCTCCTCGAAGGTCCTCGTCGCCTCGGGCCTAGGGTCGGAGACGGGCGCATTCTTCATCGCCGTCTTCGCGTCGGCTACGCTGTTCACCGTTCCAGTCGCCCTTAGTCACTGAAAAAATGTCAAGATGACTGACTTTTTCTATGGAGCAGTCGTTGGGGTCAGTAATATCGGAGGAAACCTGTCCATACTCTTGGCGCTAGTGGCGCTCCCTGGCGCGATAGTCTTCCCGCTGGTTAGCTCCGGCGGTCTCCTCCTCACCACGATCCTAGCATGGTTCATCTTCAAGGAGCGGGTGGGGCGACTCAACGCCATTGGCATAATGCTAACCCTCTCGGCCGTTCTACTCATCAACGTCTAACGAGCCAGAGCCACACCTCCTTGATCTTCAGGTAGAAGTGGACATCAGCCCCAATGGGCGCCTCATAATGTGATGCATTGGCTTAGCTGACGATCAGAGTTAGGAAGATCGGAACGCAGTACGGCAATTTCTTGGGGAGCTCAAGATCCTCAACATCTCATTGTAAAAAGATTAGCTACATTTCTTTATCGCCTCAATCTCCATTTCAGGCAATTTGCGTCTGAACTTTTGCTTACTCTTAAATCGTGTCGAGATCAGATGTAGCTGCATGAACAGCGAGGAGTCCCTGAGGCGGAGGAAGGATGCCATCCTCTCCGAGGTCAAGAGGCGGGGCTTCGATGCCGTGCTCTTCCTCAACGAGGTCATAGGGCAGAACCCGTCCAACTTCATCTACATATCGGGTGAGTGGGGATACGGCGAGGAGCAGGCCACCCTCATCCTCGACGTCGACGGCGGATCCACGGTCGTCATGCCCCACTGGGGCGCGCCCTCGATGGAGCAGCGCGGCATCTACGATCACGTGATCCCCGTGAAGCAGGAGAAGGGCCACCACATCAGGGGCATAGAGGAGGCGCTCGAACGCTTCCACAATCTCAAGCGCCTCTGCCTCGACATGTCGACGATGAGCGCACAGTTCGCCATCCAGTTGACCAAGGCGCTGGGCATCCCGCTCGGCAGCGAGATCGACATCTCAGACCATGTGTTCAGGCTGAGGTCGATCAAGGACGAGTACGAGGTTGGGGAGATCAGAAAGGCGATACGGATAACGGAAGAAGCCGTCGTCGAACTCGCCTCTAACGCGAGACCTGGAATGAACACCATCAACCTCAAGAAGAAACTGGACGCCTCCATGATCGAGAAGGGGGCGGCTGAACTCAGCTTCGAGACGACCGTGAGTTTCGTCAGGGGCCTGCCGCGGCCGCCGGGGCTCATCAGGCACGGTGACATGCTGGCGCTGGACGTGGGATGTAGGGTTCCCTCGGGCTACTGCTCGGATATGGGCAGGAACATCCCGATCAATTTAGACCCTGAGGTTGAGGAGTACCTCGACCGTGCCGTCGAGGCCCACAGGCGAGGTGTCAAGCTCATAAGGGATGGCGTCAGGGGCGTCGATGTCCTCGATGGATCGAACAGGATCAACGCCGAGTACGGCTTCGACCCGATGGTCAGGTGCGGCCACCAGATCGGACTCGATGTCCACGACTACACGATGCCTTTCGCCACGAACTTCGGATCAATCGAGGAGGATAAGCTTCCCCTGAAGGAGGGGATGACCCTCACTTACGAGCCGCCCCACGGGGAGTCCAAGCGGAGGCTCAGGACGCACTTCGAGGACATCGTCCTGGTCACCAAGGGCGAACCGATCGTCCTGAACGAGCTGCCCTGGGACTTCCTCTGGTAGTGACAACAACTTCTTCTAAACATATTTTTGAGAATTGGCTGTTTCACGAGCTCATTTCTGCGTTAATATATCTGTGACGTCTTCGTCGGTCAGGTCGTACCAAACCTTGTATGCGTCTGCCACGGCGAAAAAGTGGCCTGACCTGATGTTCAGGCAGACGATCACATCGGCGTGAGGTTTGAGAAGGTTGATGGCATCGACCGGAGCTGTTGGGACTGCGACGACAACCTTCTTTGCTCCCTTCGCCCTCAACGACCTCACGGTGGCGAGCATGGAGAAACCAGTTGCCAACCCGTCATCGACGACTATGACCGTTTTATCCCTGACTTCCGGGAAGGGTCTGTCGCCCCTGAATTTCCTGAGCCTCCTCTCAATGGCCTCCTTCTCGTCGTTCACAACCTGATCTATCTCCTCCCTCGTTATGCCTGTTAGGTTGACCAGTTTCTCGTTCAGAAGCACGTATCCGTCCCACGTAACGGCGCCGAACCCCGCTTCCCTATTCGAGGGCAGGTGCAGCTTTCTAGTTACGACGAGATCCATAGTAAGCTTCAGTTCCTTAGCTACCTCAAACGCCACGGGAACGCCTCCCGCAGGTATGGCTAAAATCAGGACACCCTCCCTGTCCGAGTAGTTGGATAGTTTCTTCGCTAATAATCTCCCCGCGTGGCGGCGATCATTGAAGACTCGGACTTTCTTTCCGAGCCCTCGGTCTTCCACGATCTCAGCCATTTTCCGTCTCACCTCATCGTCTTTTTTGTCTTTGAACATGGGTGAACTGGAAAATACCTAACATGAACCGAGGAATCGCAAGTCCCAAGATCTAGCCCAACTAGAATGCTTTGATGTTCTAAATGAAAGGCAATTTTAGAAAGCGTATTCGTCTTTAAAACGAAAAAGTATGAAAGAAGATACCAAGTCTTTATCTACTGTGTGCTATCCGATCTTTAAGTTTCTTCCTTCTTTTTGGCTGGTTGCTTCACCAGTGGCTGGAATCCGAAGAAGCCCAGTGAAGAGGCCCCAGCGGGGGCGACGCCGGCTGTGGAGATGTTCGCGGGTATAAGCATGATCGTGTTAGTTCCGGCCTGCTGCCCCATCTCGTAGAGGATATTCATCCACCTCAGCGACATCCCTTCGGGGCTGGACTCGTACGTCTTAGCAGCCTCGATAAACTTCTGCGCCGCCTCGGACTCCGCCAGCGCCAGGGTCACGCGTGCCCTTCTCTCCCTCTCGGCCTGGGCCTGCCTTGACATCGCGTCCTGCAGTACCTGCGGGATGCCGACGTCGCGTATCTCCACCGACGTGACTTTTATTCCCCAGGCCTCTGTCTTCGAGTCTATGATCCCCCTGGCGATGGAGCCTATCTTCTCTCGCTCTGTAAGCATCTCATCGAACATCGCCTGTCCAATCACCTCACGAAGGGTCGTCTGAGCCGCCAGCGAAGTGGCGAGATTAAAGTCCTCAGCTCCCAACACAACCTTCTCCAGATCCACTGGCTGGAAGTACATTACAGCGTCCACAACAACTGGAACGTTGTCCTTCGTAAATGTCTGTTCAGTTTTAAACGACGCAGTCTGCAGGCGAGTCGATATGACGAACGGGATACGACTCACAAACGGCGGGACGTAGATCACGCCTGGGCCCCTCAGGCCCCTGTAGCGACCGAGTGTGAGCAGTGGAGCCCTTTCCCACTCTTTGAAAATTTTGATTCCGCTCAGTAGAATCAGAATCACGACAAGGGCAATGAAGATCTCGATCCCGAGTGTAATAGGATCCTCAATCAACTGACTTTCACCCTTTGCCGATGATAAATGTTATACCCTCTCCCTTATTAATATAATCTCGTCACGCCCCCATAACTCTCTATTTCACCGTTTTCTTTTATGGAGCTTACAAGAGGCGGCTGCGCTACGCCTTTTCGACCACGAGCGACAGTCCTTTAACCGAAATGACCTTGACTGATTCTCCTCTGTTTACATCCCCAGAAACCGATTCTGCCCCCCAGATATAACCTGCAACCCTCACCTCTCCGCTCGGTTTCAAGTCCGTTACTGCGATTCCAATCTGACCAACGAGGGACTCAGGTCCAGTCATCTTAAAACGCCGCCTTAAGGGGCCTATAACCCATCGGAAGTAGAGGCCCGCCAGTATGCCCACGACAACAATGATGAATAGCACCAGCTCGGTCCCCGTGGTGATCGGAGAGGGCGAGTAGGACAAGCCGTACGCCAGATACAGGATGCCAAGGGCGCCCAACGCGATCCCCGCCATCATCGCGAAACCGTGGCCAAGCTTGAGTTCGAGGACGATCAGGGCGGCGGCCACGGCGATTATGAAGAACCCGAGGAGAGAAGCGCTTATCACATCGGCTCCGATGAGGCCAGATATGATCGACGCAGCCCCTATCACACTGAGTAGAACGGTCGGATGCTGGATGTCTATCACTATGGCGAGCACCCCCAGGAGAAGGAGGATCCCATCGAGGATTGGATTGCTTATGGCGCTGATAAACTGATCATACAAATTCTCGTTCAGGAAGACCTGCTGGCTCCCAGAAAGGCCGACTTTGTTTAGGACCTCGCTGATCGAGTTCGCCAGCCCATCTACTATATGGTATCTGAACGCCTCATCGGCCGAGAAGGCCTCATCGGCCTGAACCATGTAATACGCGGTCGTGGCGTTCCTCCCCCATTTCTGGGCCAGCCCAACCATGAGCTTCAGCATGGCTGCCTGGGTGTGGTTCTGCTCCAATGGGGACCCTCCAACCACGATGGGCGTACTCGGTCCTATGGCCGACCCGGACCCCATGAATATCCTATTACAGGACATGGCGATGTAGCTGCCAGCCGAAGCAGCGAGGCTGTTAGGAGGGACGAACGCATATACCGATATGCCGGATTGATTTGCCTGGGCAACGGAAGACACGATCGCCAGCACGTCGTTGAGGAGACCGCCGGGAGTGTTCATCTGAATGATTATCGCAGCGGCCTGCTGGCTCGTCGCGTAGTTGACGACCCTGTTCATGAAGCTGGAGGAACCCGGATCCACCGGAACATTGAAATCAGCCACAACAACCAAACTGGAAGCAACGTTTGCATGAGGTTGCAATGCGAGCTCTGCCATCCCAGTCGGAAACAGAAATATCAGGAGAAGGCAGATTATGTTTTCAGAAAGGGTTATTACTTCCTTTCTCTTCATCGCATGCCTCGCCTTCCTCAAACATCTTTTTGTTATTTATTAGTGAAAAACCTGAATATTAACCCACTTGAAATCTTCTGCCCCAAACAACACTTTCGGTAACGATCAGTGTTTTAACCCACTGGTCCGATATCCAATCTATGATACGGCATGAGGATCGAGCCTTTTAAACTCGAAAGGTGGCTGCTTGAGAAGGCTGAACACGACCTCGGAGGCGGAGGAGTCATGAAGCTTCAGCTCAAGGACGTGACCACCGAGTTCGACTACAATCAATACATGAAGTATGGGAGAACAGATGGATCGGAATCTCTCAAGAGGCAGGTTGCCGATTGGTGTGATGTGGACCCCAACAACATCCTCATCACATCCGGAACGTCTGAGGCCAACCTACTCGTCAACCTCTGCCTTATCGAGAAGGGAGACGAGTACCTCACGGAGTACCCCCAGTACGAACAGACATCGGGGTTTGCGAAGGCCCTCGGTGCCAAGGTCGGAGCTTATCACCTGGAAGAGGAGAACGACTGGAGGTCGAACCTCGAGGAGCTAAAGGAGAAGGTAACCAGGAGGACTAGGATAATTTTCTTGGATAATCCGAACAACCCCACGGGTGTCCTCCTGACCAAGGACGAGATGCGGGCCTTCTGCGACATCGCCGGGGATGTAGGTGCTTATGTTCACTGCGACAACGCGCTGAGGGGCTCGGAGGCGGATGGCAAACCCGCGTCGACGCCGTTTGGCCTGTACGAGAGGGGAATCGTCACGGGAAGCATCTCAAAGCTGGGAGCCACTAGTCCCCGGATCGGCTGGATAATCGCGGAGAGGGAGCTCATAGACAGGTGTTGGGTGATGAAAGACTATACGACCCTCTCCCACTCGGGGTTGGGCGAGTACCTTGCCGAGATTATTCTGAAAAATAGGCGGAGCTACATCGAGAGGAACCTCGCCATAAGACGCACCAACACTGAGATGATGTCCGATTGGATCAGGGAGAATAGCGACCTAGTATCCTGGATACGGCCCGCGGCGGGATTCACGGCGTTCCCAAGATATCACCGACGGACGGGATCAACTGAGTTCTGCAAGAGACTTCTGGAGGAAGAAAGGATCCTCCTCAGCCCAGGGGACTACTTCGGTGTTGACAAGCACCTCAGGATAAACATAGGCTCGAAAAGAGAAGTTCTGGCGGAGGTGCTGCCGAGGCTTGAAAGGTTCATCGAGAGCCTGCCACAATGATGTGGACATCAGTGCGTTAACCAGCGACTACCAGAAAGTCCCAAGCCAATCGTACGGTTAGTTATCCTCGGCGCGGCACAAAGGCCACTGCCCTCACGGGGGAACCCGTTCCCCCTCCGATCTTCAGAGGGAACGCCATCAGGTAGGCACCCCTCGGCGGAAGCTTGTCGAGGTTCGCCGCATTCTCCATGATCAGGACGCCGCGTGGCAAGAGAACCCTGTGGGCGCGTTCGTCGGGGTCTGCGTATGAATCGATTGTCGGCGTATCCGCGCCCACGAGCTTCACCCTCCTGCCGGCCAATAGCGTCGCAGCCTCCTCTGATAGGCCGGGATTGTCGCGCAGGAACGGTTGTTTCTCAACTCCCGAGGGGACCTTCCACCTCTTCTGCCAGCCGAAATTGAGGAGGACCACCTCACCCGCCACAATTCGGTCATGAGCGTCCTCCCACTTCTCGATGTCCTCGACGGACACGAACTCTCGCTCCCCCTTCCTTTTCATGTCCAGTACGCAGCATTCCCCCATCCATCTGTCGAGGGGCAATTTCTCCACCGAGGGCCCATCGACGCCGCCCAGATGGACTGGCGCATCGACGTGTGTGCCCGCGTGCTCGAAAACGAGGATCATGAAGGTGTTGAAGCTGTCTCCTCTAACATGCGACTTCCAGATTATGTGACCGTAGGGCACCTGCGGCCGGGGCATGCCGTCTTCAAGGACGTGTGAGAGATCTACGACCTCATACCGATCCAAAACGTCTGCGATTGACAAGCGGATCACAAACCACTGTATAACAAGAATTGTTATAAATCTTCCAGATTATATTCGGCTTCATCGTATTTTAAGAAATGAAAGGGAGAGCATACAAAATAATCCCCGAGATCAGGGCCAACATCCAGATGTAGAAGGTCAGACTCATCCTGATTTTACCAACACACCCCTTTACATCGAAATCGTGAATCGCCCACCTAACGACGAGGTAAATGGCGAGGATCTCAGCGACGCTGCCCAGACCTGCATGGACAAGGTTGATGAGGGACGCCGGCTCAAGAAACGCCGAGATGAAGCTTTTAGCATCCGGTAGAAGCAGGGGGATCATCACGACGACGATCGAAACAGTATGGAGTATCGTGGCTACGCCTGTGATGATGCCGTGGTTCCTGTAGTTGTGCGCCTTGAGAAGGCGATATCCGTAGATGAGAAACGCTAAGATCACGATCTGAAGTACCAACGTTGCGTTGGCTCCGAAATCGATTTCACCAGACAATCAGATCAGAAACGGGAATGTTGGTTCTTAATCTTCCTTTGTCTTGGTTTTAGTAGCGTCTCCAGCCCTCTTGCCGAATCCTAGGATGAGGTCGATCAGCTGTTTCTGGTCGATCTCGGCCCTGCTCCGCCAGTCGAGGAACAGGACGCCTCGCTCGTCTGAGCCGAGGTAGCCCTCCTCGATGTAATGGTCCACATTGAACTTCACCTTCCATCCCGGAAGCTTCTCAGTCAGCACCTTCTCGACGTCACCACGAGGCACCTTGCCCTGTTTCGATATGAGGTACGCGACGGCCACGGCGAGACCGGCGATGTCGTCGATCCTCCAGCCGATCGTCTTGGCGGCCTTCTGCTCCACGCCGCCTCTCAGGGTGATGTAGAACCGCGCGTCGGCGAGCTGCGCGCTCGTGGGCTCCAGATAGACGTCCGGCTCGTCGAAGACGCGTGTCACCTGCAGGTCGATGGCTTTGATCTGGTTGTCGAGGACCTCGAGGACTTCGAGCCAGTCCGGACCCAGCTCCTGCCTCAGCTCCCAGCCCCTGACGCCGGGCAGCCTGTGGTGTTTGAAGAACAGCAGGTGGGCTGCCTCGCGTGCCTTCCTGCCGTATATTCCCTCGGCCTGCTTCACCCTTCTCGCCATCGCTTCCACTCCTCATAATCGACCAAAACGGGGAGGGAGATCTTCGATGTACCTGGATCGGGCTTAGGCTCGTCGTAGGGGATCAGCTCGATCCTCTCCTCCAGCCTGTCCATCTCCACCCTCGCGTAGCCGTAGCCGGCCAGGAAGCTTGTCATGAAGGCTCTCCTGACCGTCTCCTCGTAGGTATCAGCTCCAACCCAGTCCCAGTAGTCGATGCGTCCCTTGTCGCCGACTCTCCCGAGGAGCTCCCTCCACATCGCCTCCAGCACCTTCGAGAAGCCCTCTTCCAGGAGGAGGCCGCGTTCCAGCGCCTCCGCCCTCGTGGCCTGTCCCGCCTCCACCTCGCGTAGCTCGTGTTCCGTCCAACGCTCGGCGATGGGGAGGAGGTCCTCCCAGTACCCGATGGAGGAGACGAGGGTCTTCGCGGAGACCTGCTCGAGCTCGACGATGGGATGCCAAGACGCGAGGAATGCGTCGGAGAGCGATCCCAGGTCCATCTTCATCAGCTGCTGGCTCAGCAGGAACGGATCCTTGTACAGTGTCGTGGACTGGAGCTGGATCCAGCCGCTCTGGGTCTCGAGGACGTGCGACAGCTCCCGTATCGCGGACGCGTCGAGGCAGAATTCCTCGAGGGACTTCGCATCTGGATAGTAGCGCCGGATGACGGAGAGGACATAGTCCGTGTCGACGGCGAATGGGTCGAGGACGCCGTCCGCGACGGCCCGGCAGAGGCTTATGACGCTCTCGAGCTGCTCTCTGGCTTCCTGCGCCTTCATCTTACTGCACCAGGCTGACGGCCGATAGGCCCTCCGTCTTGTTGATCATGATGATGTGGGCATCCCTCCCGCGGAACGTCACCTGGCTCGGCGTTATGACGAGGTACTGGTCCGTCGAACCCTCAAGGGTCGAGACGATGAAGTCGGATACGATCTCCCTGTTCTTCGGGTCCATGTGGAGGTCGAACTCGTCCACGGCCCTGAACGGCGAGAGGACGTTTTGCTGCAGCGAGAGCAGGAACGCCATCACGGCGGTGCTCCTCTCGCCGCCGCTGTGGAGGTACGGGTCGAGCAATGCTGGCGTGGCTCCTTTGAAGCCGACGTACAGCTCGAGGCCGGACTCCTCGATATCGCTGTGGCTGTCTAGCCTGACATCGCCCGTGGCCTGGAGCCTAAGGAGGAGGCTCTTGTAGCGACCGTTGACTTGGTCGAGCAGGTTCCTCGTGACATCGAGCCACTTCTTCATCCGCTCATCGATCTCCTCCATCACCTTGAGCCGGCTCTGCCTGACCTGCTCGGCCCGTTCCTTCAGCTCGTTGAACGTCCGCGAGTACGACTCGTACATCGCCTCCGCCTCGTCGGAGACGTTGGCCAGCCCGAGGAGGATCCCGCTCGTCTTCCTGATGTCGCCAAGGATCTCGTCTGAGGATCGGCCCGTGTCGACGCGCGGTCCCCTGATCAGGGCGTCTGCCTCGGCGGCTTTCATGTCCGTCCTGCACCGGTCGATGTCGCCCTTGACATCATCGATACTCCTCTGGAGCCTCCCCCGCCGGTCCTTCAGGAGCGCCATCTGTATACGGGCCTCGACGTACCTGTCGTTGACCTCGTCGATGCGGGCGCGCATTATCTCCATCTCCTCAGTCACGCTGCTAACGCCAGCTTCGGCCTCGCCGAGCTGATTCGCCAGAGAATCGTGCTGCCTCTCGACGTCCGCCTGTTGTGCCTTGAACTCGGAGTGCAGCGTTTCGTAGGTCTCCGTCTGCGTCTTCTCGATCTCGGAGAAGATGCTGAAGTAGTCGTCTAGGGTCGTCACGCCTGCCCTTAGCTTGGATCGCAGAGCCTGTGCCCTGGCCTCGAACTGTCGACGGCGTTCGTCGGAGGACACGAGCATCCGGTCTACCTGCGTGGACCGCTCCTTCAGGGCGGTGATGGCGTACTCGCAGGCTCCGACCGTTCTCTCGTACCCTATGCGCTTCTCAAGGAGGTCGGACCACTCGGCGCGGTGCGCGCCGAGCTGTCTCTCAGTATCGATCACCATCTTGCCGTACTTTTCCATCTCCGCCTCAGCGTCGTAGAGCTCCCCGTCGGCTCGGTCCAGCTCCTGGCTCAGCCTGCTCATGTTCTTCTCGAGTTCGGCCACGCGGCTCCACGCCATCTCCCGTTGGAGGAACTGGGCTCGGGTCTGCAGGTTCCTCTTCTCCTGCAGCTGGCTGTTCTGCTCCCGCCAGTAGTTGAGCGTCTCCCGCGCCCGGTCGAGGAGCTGATTGATGCTCTCCTCCTCGCTGAGTATACCGCTCAGCTTCCTCTTCGCCTCCACCACATCGGCGCGGAATGACTGGTAGCCTACTGCCTCCTCGAGCGTCTTCAGCTTCTCCTGCGTGGACAGGTTCGCGAAACTTTCGGGCATGCTCTGGTGCATGATGATGAGCATGTTGTCCGGGTCGAACCCCAGCTTCCTGAGGATCTCGACGACCTCGAATTTCTGGGCTCCTTTCTGGTTGAGCTCGAAGGAGTACTTCCCGTCGCGCCTGATGCTGCGCGACAACCGTATTATATCGGAGTCGAACTGCGGTATGGGCCTCTGCCCGTTTTTGCCCGTGGAGTTGTCGAGGAGGAGGCTGATCCGCGCCTGATCCTGGCCCCATCGGATGAGGTCGCTGAGGCGTTTGGATCTCTCGGTGTACGTCTCGCCGAGGCCGATGCAGATGCCTAGGAGGAAGCCCGACTTGCCGGCGCCGTTGGGCCCCACGACGACGTTCACGCCCGGCCTGAGCTGCACCCGCGCGTACTCGTACGACATAAAGTTCTCTAGAATAACCTCGCGGATCAGCATGATGTATCCTCGGACTCTAAACTCTTAACTTGGACTTGTTTTTAAACCTGTCTTATATGTATTCGACCACGTTGTCCCATTGAAGTTGATGTATTTCAATCAATCCGACCCACATGGATGCCAAATCTTTTCTCGTGCATTTGACGGATGATATGAGAGGTCCGATTCATGGTGGAACTCAAGAAGTCGGAAGAGGCGAGGGCGCTGAGGCTCCATCGAGAGGCGCTCATCGTCGACACGCACTGCGACACCCTGATGCAGATCAAGACCGGCCAGGGGACAACCGATGGTTTGATTCCGCAGCACGGGCGGGGGATACCGCAGAGACGACTGGGCGAGCGATCGAGCCAAGGCCACATCGATCTTCCGCGACTCGTGGAGGGAGGCGTCGACTGCCAAACCTTCGCTATCTACACGGCGAGACAGGAGAACCAGCCTGACGCGCTGCGTACAGCGCTTCAGATGGTCGACACATTCGATACCGAATGCGCAGCCAACGAGAAGGTAGTAGCCCACGTCCTCAGATACGACGAGATCATGGCGGCCAATAAGGCGGGCAAGGTTGCGGCTCTCCTAGCCATTGAGGGCGCCGAGCCTTTGATGGGCGACGTCGCCCTAATGAGGGTCTTCCACAAGCTTGGCGTGAGGATGATCAGCCTGACTTGGAACTGGAGGACACCGTTCGCCGACGGCCTGTCCGCAAAGCGGTCGCAGAGCATGCTGACGGACCTAGGTGTCGAAGCCCTCAGGGAGATGGAGCGCCTGGGCATCGTCTATGATGTCTCCCATCTGAGCGACAGCTGTTTCTGGGACGTCGTCGAGGTGAAGAAGGGGCCGTTCATAGCCTCACACTCCAACTGCCGGACCGTGTGCGATCACCCGAGGAACCTGACCGACGACATGATCAGGGCGCTGGCCGACCACGGCGGCGTCATGGGGATGAACTTCGCGCCGGCGTTCGTAGACAAGGATAAGGCCACCGTCTCGCGGCTCGTCGACCACATCGATCACGTTGTAAAACTTGTTGGAGCCGATCACGTCGGGCTGGGGTCCGACTTCGACGGGATCGACACGACGCCCGAGGGTCTTGAGGACGCGTCGAAGATGCCGAACATCACGCGGGAGCTCGTGAGGCGGGGCTACGGAGACGATGAGATCGGGAAGATCCTCGGTGGCAACCACCTTAAGGTATTCAAGGAGGTCATCGGATAAGTCTACTTTTTTTCGACGGCATTGGCTGATGGGCTTATCAGTCAGATTCAGAGGGTTGGTTCGGGGCATCAACATTTATTTCGAAGAAGTCCGTTTTTTCCCGGAAAGTAGCCATAAGCAGAAGTGATAGTGGATTGCTCGCCGACAGGAGAACCAACTGGCTCGTGTTCCTGAGGAAGCTTCCCTCGCTATTCTTCGGGCTCTTCCTATTCGCGTCGGGGGTCGTCGCTAATCTCTACTCTGGACTGGGGATGAGCCCGTGGGGCGTGCTGAATGTCGGCTTGGCTAACATCCTGCCACTTACGCTAGGGCAGGTTTCGCAGCTGATCGGCTTGGTCGTGATAGCGATCGGCTGGGGACTAGGTTTCGCCCCCGGATTCGGCACCCTCGCAAACATGTACTTCATCGGTCTATTCATCGATCTCATAATCGGGTGGAATCTGATTCCGACCCCAAGCAGTCCCGTTGAGCAGTTCCTTCTGCTCCTCGCGAGCATCGCAGTTCTCGGGGTCGGTTCATATTTCTACCTGCGTGTGCAACTGGGAGCCGGCCCTCGCGATGGCCTCATGGTGGGCTTCGTGAAGAGGCTGAATAGGCCAGTCGCCCACGTGAGGGGTGCCATCGAGGTCTCCGTGCTCGTCGTCGGCTACATATTCGGCGGTCCCGTGGGCATAGGCACGGTTCTGACGGCCCTGACCGTGGGCTACTCGGTGCAGCTCGCCTTTAGGATAGGGCGATTCGACTCGAAGAAGGCCAAACAGCTTAACCTGCTCGAACTTTTCAGATGCCTCGGCGGAGACGGCCAACTCCCCTGAGGATTAATAGTTCAGCTTTAGAGGCGAATTTATTTACAGTCGGCTGCAGCGTAAGTACAGGAACATTGGAGGGATTGACATAGGAGAAGTTGACAGGATCGTCGAGCAGCTTTAGAGGGCTCTCGACGGCCGTGCGTGGCATGGAGCGCCCGTCATGGACCTCCTATCGGCAGCACAACCTCTACCACGCCGGCCAGATTGCGATCCTAAGAAAGAAATAGTTCATACAGTTCGAACGTCCCCTACCCAGGAAATAAAAAGACCCTGGTCTGGATCCCAACTAATACTTTTTTAATATATTTATTAAAATAAAATAAACTGGATGGAGGATGGATGATTAGTCAGGAGATGATGCTGAAGACAGATCCTGATGCACTGTCAACAAATCTATGGAGTGATATAAAGATTTAGAACAAAAATTATATTTTGAAGGATTAGGGAAATGAAGATCCTATGAACAGGAAGCAAAAGAAAGAGTAGAGAAAATACCGAGTGAATCTAAAAAATTCTGGAAATGGTGACGAACCGATTTATTAGGTTCTAGCCACAAGTCTTCCTCTAGATGGGCTGCCATTGCCATTGCTTTCCCTTCTGGGTGATGTACCCCAAGCCTGGGAAGGGAAAGTGAAATGCATGCACCAAGGCTTCCTCTTCAATTGCTTGGTTGAATAGCCGGCGCCGAGTTTTTTCAACTTGTTCGGGAGAAAAGTCAACCGCTGCGTGCCAACTTGGCTGTTCCACGTGGATTGGATGGAGCACTGCATCGGCTAAACACAGCAACTTCTTACCCTCTGAAGAGATGGCCAACGCCATGTGCCCTAGTGTGTGCCCAGGCGCCGCGATGGCTCGAATGCCTGGCTTTATTTCCGTTTCATGGTCGAGGAGATCGAGCTGTCCTTGAATCGGTGGGAGATTGTTACGTGCGAATGTGAAGAGGGATTTGAAGTGTTCATCTGCCTTCAGCTCGGCCTGCTCCGAGGTCCAGAACTCCCACTCCTCTTTCCACATGACGAAGCGGGCGTTGGGAAAAGCGAGCTTTCCTTCGCCGATGGTGTTTCCACCGATGTGATCTGGATGGCCATGGGTGAGGATGACCGTGTCAATTTCCGTAGGCGCAATCCCTTCGGCCTGCAGGTTTTGAAGCAGTCTTCCTGTTTTTGGGCCAAGACTACCTGCACCTGTATCTATCAGTACTCGATTTGTGCCAGTGTTGATCATCAGACAAATGTACTCACTTGCCCACTCTGCCCACTGCTCGGGCTTGAGTTTGTGTTCGCGAAGCACCTGCTCAAGGCGCCACTTCGGCGCGTTGGCGAAAAGAAAATTGGCGGGAGGTGGAAATGTTGGAGGCCTGTATGCGAACGTGCCATCGCTCACGGCTAGACATTCAATGGCTCCCACGTTGAATCGACGAAGTTCAGAACTCAAAGTCCCAATCGTTTATTAATAATGTGGATATCATCCTAATACTTTTCGCCCGTGAAGGTTTTTCCAGACAGGTCAAATTGATTCGGAGAACTCAGAACGTAAGTGTGGTGGGACGTATCAGGATGTTGATCGAGTATGACAGCTTTGAAACCCGACAGGGTGCCGGACTACCTCGGCTCTACTATCCCGAATCTGTTTCAGGATCAGGTTTGAGCTCGACGAGATGCAAGTAGGCGAGGTGATTCCGATGACACAGCCGCCGAGAGGGCGAGCCGCGCAGGATCAAATCCAGTCTGAGCCAAACGCTGGGTTAGTAATTTCAATCTACACGTTTTCGAATGTGATGAATAACAAATCAGACCTCTGCCGATTTGCTCTTTTCAAAGGATAAATAAGTGCCCTATTCGAATTTGATCCAGATAGAATATTGAGAAAGGGGAAACAATCGATATCTGTAGCCTGCGCTCTCATCTCAGGGATACTTTTATATGTGCTCGCCACGGTCACCGCCTTCAATCTCACAGAATTCGATCGTTCAAGATTGAGCCTGGGCCCATTAGCAGTGATACTCTTCACGTCTTTGGCGGGCCTTTTCGTTCTGTTGCTGGGTTACGGATCTGTCGTAGTACTTGGCGGAAATGTTTCCTTGAGGCTGGCTGAATTCATTGCCCAAATGAACAGATCCATGCACGTGATCGAAGTGATTGAGGAGGTCCATCGAGGTCGCATTCAGAGATTGACTCAACGGTATCTCCCCTTTCTGGTCATGATTCTAGTTTTTCTGCTGTCGGTTTCCATAGCTTGGGATATTCACAACTTGCATGGGCCGGCTGAATCTATCTTTCATCCATTACTGCATGAACTGGATATTTTTTCAAAACCCACTATTGGCGATCATATCCTGTATTCTGTCGAAGTTATTCCTGCAATGTTGATAATCATCGCACTGGCTGGCGTTGCCCCTTCCATGTTTATGCCCTACCTTCGAAAGTTCAAAATAACGGGTGTGAACAGCGGGCCCTTCCATACCTATCTCCTGTCTGCCGTTGTGGGGATCGTAGCGGGATTGAGCGTCCTGCTCACACTAGTTGGCTTCATCTTCAAGGTGCTGTGGGTTGGAAATGGACCTCGCTACTATCATTTTGCGCTTTTTACCATGTTGGGGCTCAGTGTTCACTACACAATCGGGGTCTTCCTAGGAAGGGAGAAATCTGAAAGCATCGTCAGGACCAAGCTCGAGTTCGAATCGCACGAGAGGGTTGCCCTCGGGACAGTAAACATCCAGACTACACCATCTAAAAAGGATACAAAAGAGGATTAACAAAACCGTGCCGAATTTCTTATTCTGTGTTAAAGAAGATCAAGAAAAAGGCGGATATCATGGGAGAATAAAACATGCATCCGTTCTTCGAAACATAAACCTCTGAGGTTTAGAGAACTTATCGGCGAGATACTGCGAGGTATGGGTCTCATCTACGCCCCCCCTTAACATTTTGAGAAGGGTTATATTGTCGAGTGCAAATCGCGGTGATGAGTGGGAATGAGATCCGTCAAAGCGGACAGAGACCTAGATTGCATGGGCCTATATTGCCCCGAGCCCGTCTTCAGGACCAGACTGGAGCTCGACGAAATGAATGTCGGCGAGGTGCTGGAGGTGACGGCCGACGACCCCGCTGCCGAGGAGGACATCAAGCGCCTCGTGAAGAGGCTGGGCCAAGAGATCGTCGGATTCGAATCCAAGGACGACGAGGTAAAATTCTTCATAAAGAAAATACGCTAAAAGTTAAATATGAATGGGAAACTTTCCTTTTGTGTATGAGTGATATTGAGCCTCGTAAAATTGCTTCGAATGATGCAAGTCTAACGAATGAGGAGTGGGCTGCTCAGTTTCCATCTGTGAGTAATTGGGCTGGTCATCTCGAGAGCCGCGAGAGCGCCCTCAGCATCCTCCGGCAGTGGCACGAGTGGCTTACGGAGAACGGGGAAGAGCTGATGGGGCTGTCACCAGATCAGCTAGTCGACAGGCAGGACAGTCTGAATGAGAATGGGAGCCGGCGTCAGAGATACTTGATCAACGACAGGATCCTCCAGTACATTCGGGCTCAGGAGAGGTGGAGGCTCGGCACCAAGAGGAAGACGTACGGGACAATCAGGGGCTTCTTCGAGTTCAACCACGTTGAGCTCCCGAGGGACAAGACCGCGAGGTTTAGGAGCAGCGTCGACCCCACGCCCGAGGTGATGGCTGACGAGTGGAGGAAGGGCCTCCAGGTCCTAAAACAGGTCCTCTTAAAGTCTAACCGAATGTACCGCGCGATCTTCATGGTCATACTGGAGGGATCTATGGGTCTCAACGAGATCCTTGAGTGGAGTGGCCGAGGAATTAAAGCAACCGAGGAGACCCTCGCCACAGCTAGGACCGTCCAAGGCTTTAAGATCATAAAGATCACTTTCCCTCGAGGACGGAAGACGAACCTGAAGGCATTCTACACGCTCCTGGGTGGCGACTCGATGGTCCTTCTGGAGGACTACCTCAAGGAGAGGAAGAGGCGCCAAGACGCGTACGAGAGGAAGACAGGCGCAAGGTATCCCTCGGACCTGTTCGTGACGAACACTTCTGACCCTCTCGACTCGGATAACACCATCCAAGTCTACTGGCTGAACAAACTTTTGCAGTTGGGCATCGTCGACCGGACACAGCAGGAGGGCAGCTCCAGGCGGTACGGCTTCCACCTCCACCAGCTCAGGGACGTATTCAAGACCCTGTGCCAGAGAACCGGCGTTGACGATAAGGTTTCGGAGTTCCTTTTAGGCCACCAGATCGACCCGCTGAAGTACAACCACGCCATGAACGAGGTCGACTACGTTGCGAAGGAATACGTGAAGGTGCTGCCCTTCCTCGACATATGGAGCAGCGACAGGGCATTTGGGAAGGTCGATGAGGATGAAGTCGAAAGCCTTCGGCAATACGCCAGGGATCTCGAAGAGAAACTCAAGAAGCAGGAGGCCGAGTTCGAGGAGAAGCTTGGGGAGGAGCGAAGTAGACGCCTCAATATAGAAACTAAACTCATCACACAGGAATATGATGTCGAGGGGCTAAAACGGGGTCACGCCGACCTAAAGGCCAGCTTTATAGTGAGAACTGAAAGGGAGAAGAAGCTCGAAGACCGTATAATAGAGCTTGAAGGGCAGCTCGCAGCCAGGAACGGGCAAGTCCAGGACTTAAGATCTGAATTTCAAGAGTTTAAAAAAGAATTAGAAAAACGCGCGCGTCAGGCGAAGTACGCGATGCTCTATCGCAGCTCGGGCCTGTCCATTCAGCCGCCGCCATCGAGGCGGCATAAACGACGATCATGATCAGGCTGACGTGAACCGAGGCGTTCCACAGGCCCTGCCAGGTGATCCTCCCCTAGGCGAATCGGCTCTTCACGCGGCCTATCAGGCTCTCGGCCTTGGACCTCAACAGCTTGTAGGCGACGCACATCCAGTCAGGGCCCTCACCGTACATCGCGCTGCGCCGTATAGCGCTTCGGGCATCATTCAACCCACGTTACGCGCGCTAGGCTGTTTAGAAATTAAGTAGGCTGACTCTTCTTTAGATTGGAAAAACGGTGAAGATGAGACAGGTGCTTGACTCCCTCAGCGCCAGACGCCTACACAAACTTATGATAGGCCTCTACCATCGAATCGGTCCAGGTAGGAAGCCATACAACCCTCTCTCCATGCTAAAGGCCCAGCTGCTGAAGCACCTCCTTCGCATCCCCAGCGACCGCAGGCTAGCCCTACGCCTCAAGCACGACGGGAAAGCCGCGAGGGCCTGCGGATTCAGGAGGCGCACCCCGAGCCACGGCCTCTTCACCCAGTTCAGGCACAGACTGGGAGAGGAGACCTACCTGCAGGTGTTCAACGACACGCTTGGAAGGCTGCTTGATTCAGGTATGGCGAAGGGCGAGACCATTGCCGTGGACAGCACCCACGTAAAGGCTTACAGCCAGAGGAGCCGCGACAACCGCACGGGACTGAGCGATCTCGATGCTCGAGTAGGCAGAGGAAAGCGGGGCTTCGTCCTAGGATACAGGGTTCACATGGCCTGCTGCGTAGACTCGGAGCTTCTAGTCGCCTTCACGGTCGCGCCCTGCAACGAGAACGACAAGCGCTTCTTCGGGACGCTGCTGGAAAGGATGCACGCACTCGGCATTCGCTTCAAAACGGTGCTCGCCGACGCCCAGTACAACTCCAAGAGAATAGAGAAGGCGGCTGAAGCCCATGGGGCCGGGACCGTCATACCCGTGAGGAGGAACTCCCGGGTCAGGGAGGCCCTCCGAGTGGGCCGCGACTTCGTGGCAAGAGGGGCACAACGCCTAGTGGAGCTGTTCAGGAGGCGCTGGAGCGTGGAGCGGTTGTTCAGCAGGGCCAAGGAGTGGCTTCTGCTCGACGACCTCAGGGTACGAGGCTTAAGCCAGGCGACCATCCACGCAGCCCTGAGCCTCACTGCCATGCTGGTTGTCGCCCTCACGGCCGTCAGGCTTCACAGGCCAGAGCCGATCAGGAGCATCAGGCACTTCACAGCCTAAGCCCGCAGCCTTGAGGCTGCAGGAGGCGCACGTAGGAGTAGGGCCTTCCATGCATGGGTATGCCGCCGCAGACCCAAGTTTCAACACCTGAAGAGCCAGAAACACCTAACCTGGGGACGTTCAGCGACAAACCACAGAAATAGCATCAATTTAACGATTAACGAGATCCATTTCTAAACAGGCATGCGCGCGTAAGGAATACCTCGACGGCTTCGCGCGCGCAGAGAAGAGATCAAATACGTCGCTGCTGGATTCATGATCTTTTGTATTTGTTCTTTCAATGGAGCCCTGACCCTTCGCGCGCGCGACCGTATAATTAGAAGGAGCCATAAATTCTGAGCCAACTGGAAAATACTTAAGAGTACGCCTCCTAATATAACTTTACAAAGGGCAGATCAGTCGCATGTTAGAACGACCAGGGTTCCTTCAGAGATATTGGATCTGGATGGCCCTCACCATTATATTGGCAGGGGCAGCCCTCTGGTCGCTGAACGTCTGGCTGGGCTTCACTGTCTATCAAACGATGTACCTCAACAAGGCTGACCTAAACTGGTTTCAGATCACCTTCTACAATAACTCCATCTTCATATTTGCAGCCCTCCTAGCTCTTCTAACTGTGAACCCCCTTCTCGGGAGGAGCGACCTTTATCAGGCGTACGATGGTTTCCAGCAGTTAATGAAGGTCCGCACAGCAGAACAATACCCTCAGATAACAATGCCCACCATAACAATAAAGAGAACAAAACTGACGTGGATTCTCTGGCAGGCAATCAAGTGGATCATCGCCTTCTCGACCCTCGTCACGTCGCAGGAGATACCCTTCGTCGGCCCCTTCATGACAGTCTTCTACATGATGCTCAAGGGATTCGGGAGCTGGTCCCAAGTCCCAAGACTCTTTCTACTGGCCCTCCAACCCGCCTCAGGCGATGAACTGGTCGCTTTGATGCCGTCCATGGAGGTGCAGTACCGCTTCCTCTTCATAATGCTCCTAACTGTCGTAGGGGTGATTGTGGCGAGGCTCCTTTTAAAGGCCTTCAGGGACTTCTTCTACGACAGGCCTACTACCTGGATAAGAAACATCTTCGTCGCTCTGACTCTCGGCACCTTCGCCTTCATCTTTGATGCCCCATACTGGAGGATGGACATAACAACTCCATACTTCTATTTCATCAGCTTGACCCTTTTCTTCTGCTTCCTAGCGCTCTCCATCATATTCCACCGCGGAGGCTTCTCTATGCGACTGACCCTATTAAGGAAACAGAACATCTTTGTAATCGGAATTATCGTTGGACTGATAGCAATACTTGCCATTAACGGAGGTATCATAGCTGTCTACCGTTTCAACTGGAACAACAATTGGGTGACCTATGAGTGGCTCCCCTTCACCTCGCAGCAGATCAAAACAACCAGATGGGCCGCGGGCATAGACAACATCGTGGCCAGCCCCATCGCACAATATCCAACGGGAAACGAGACAAAAATCCTGAGTTTGGTCCGGCAATGGGACTATGACTCAGCTCTCACTAAGATGATGAACCAGATCCCCGTCAATTGGCTCACAATTCTACACCCAGACATCATCTACATCTACGGAAAGGAATACTGGATCGCGCCCACCACCATAAAATATCCAAGCGATGACTGGATAAGCAAGCAACTCATCTACACTCACGCCTCAAACATCTTCGCAATAGAGAGTCACTCAGGGGACTCCATTCCAATCACCGAGGCTTTCCATCTGAGCAAGGAGCCCAAGATATACTACGGAGAGCAGTTCTCTGACACCGTCTATCCAAGAGTGCAGGGAGTCAACGAAGTGGAAAACATTAGCTACAGCGGGGAACCCGACTATGTTCTCTCAGGCGGGCAGAGGATGCTCTGGTTCCTAGCTCAAGGACAGTTCGGCTTCGCCTTCGCTCCTCCGCAGGACTCGATAGAAATGCTCTACAATCGAGATGTCATAAAGCGAGTCCAGAATATACTGATCAGCGGTTTGAAGATAGACCCCGACCCTTACATAGTGGCAGGTAACGGCAAAGTTTACTACGCAATACAGGTGTACGTACAATACCCCATAAGTTCTAGGTTCGTCGCTAGTGATTACTACAGATTCTTCGCAGTCGTGCTCATCAATGTTGAGAACGGGGAAATGACGGGCTACACCGTTGGGAAGGATGATGGCTTCCTAGTCTCCTTCTACAAGCAATACTACTCAAACTGGGGTCCACCCCCAGACTGGCTTCTGCCTCAGCTTAGATACCCTGAGGCCCTCTTAGGAAGTGTTTTGTTCAGCATTCCGGGACAGCTCGACATAGACTTCTTATTCCATGTGAATGACCCGTATGTCTGGCGTTCAGGATCAGACTTCTTCGAGAGGCCACCTAACACGGAAGTTAATTACATACTGCTTACAGAGGATAATAACGTGCGCTTCGTTGGAGTGCAGCTAGTTGAGTTCAGCGGTTCAGAAGGAAAAAATCTGGCAGGAATGTACATAGCCCACAGCGGCTCGATGCTGGGAAACATCCAACTGCTCAGAGTGACCACCACCGGCAATGCGTCTTCGCTTCTCGGCCCTACTGGAGCTGTGAGCGCCTTCCAAACGAACAGCGATGTGCGAGAGAAACTCACTCTCTACGGCGGCAGCTACAAGCTCGGCAACATACTGCTCTACATGATAAACCAGCGCCTATACTACTTCATACCCGTTTACATCACATCAGGAGGAGGCGTGATCACAAAGATGCCCTTCATAGGAATCGTTGACGCTCTCACGAGGAACGTCACCATAGGCAGTGATTCAGCTTCTGCCTTCTACAGCCTAACCAAGCAAGGCCCAGTCGAGCAACCTGGTGAAGCACAGAGAATCCATGATGTATACACAGCCTTTACCAGTCGTGGCTGCACGCCCATCAACGTGACTGCTGTGTACCCTGAAGTCTTCATACAGGAAGGCAACATCACCTACTTGGATCTCCAGGACAAGCAGAGTGTGGATTCTAAAATTGCTTTCTTCATAAACAACTATGTCAAAGTGTATGGTGCGGACGTATACGGCTGGATGTCAAATAGGGACACGATCAGCTTCGGAGTCTTCAACACAACTCCAAGGGGGATCAAGGAGCTTCACTACATATCCATAAAGATAAGGTAAGAAGCATGAATCAGGAGAAGACTGGGGCAGAAGAGTTTGAGCTCTGGTTAAAAATAAAGTTTATAGACCATGTATGGATAGGCGGACATAGGTTCAAGGGAACAAAGACGAGCGATATAGATGTTGATGGAGCACTCTTCACCGAGACTGACGCTAAGCAGTTGTATCAAATGCTATCTTCGAATAATCCCCTCACACGGCTCAACGGGTCGCTTCTGATCTGGGAGAAAAACGGCATCCTTGTCAAGCTCTTCCTAGTCATAGCGCTTCTTATGTTTCTCATAGTCTTCGTAATAGTCAGGCGGTAAATGGTTCGCGTGCCATTCCTCGAGACGCTGCTGGACGGCAAAGAAAGATTTCAGAACAGCTCGAGAGGGAAACAGATTAAGACCTACTACGCATGCGGAGGCGAAGGCTCCCCCGTGCGCCTGGACCTCTACGCGAAGAGGGGGACGTGCCTCAAGGAGAACTGGGCCTTCAAGACCAAGATCCAGCTCGCATGCGAGCAGATAGAGGCGCGCGCGTAGCCCAAACATCAAACAAGCAGCTAACAGAATGGTCGCCTCAGAACACGATCATAATCTCCAACGAAGACCTAAAATCCTTTTGCAGAGACTTCTCGGTCACCCTAAAAAAGCTCAACCTAGAGTGGATCAGCCTCGACTCAGACGAAGTACCATCATCGATAAGAGAAAAAAATCTCATCATCGCGGGAAATCTTGACGCCCCGCATATGAACGGGATCATCAAACAAGTGATTACACAGGATGAAGCTGAATATGCACAGCAGGGAAAACACTACTCCATTCTAGTAAAAGACAGCCCCTGGGAGAAGAACCAGAATATTATCGTATGCATGGGCTCGGATATACTCCTCACGAAAAAATCGTTGGAGGAAGCCATATTCTTCCTCGCCGAGGAAACCTCAACCCAGCATAAATGGCTCCTTCCACCACCCAGCGCATCCACCGAAGAGATCCATGAATTCATCAACAAACTGCAGTTCGTCCCAGGGGGAGAGGAACTATCCATCGAGGCTCTAAGCATGGAGTTAGACCCTAAGACGCCTACGACTCTCTCAGCTGAAGAGGCCGTCGAGGACATGGAGCGCTTATTCTACCTACTGTCGTATGGGTATAGTGGATACGGCTACTTCAGCCTGATAGCGGACTTTGGGGAGACGAAGGAAGCCATCGGGAGGGACCTATCTACAAAGTCCACCTGGACTCCTGGGGAACTTGGACAGCTGATATACAAGCACCTCAACTTTATTCATGATTGTCACCTCGTCATAGGCGACCATAAGTATGGTGAAAACAAGGATTTCTGGCTGGACACAAGCCTTGAATTATGGAGGGCTGGTGGGTGTTACCACTTCCTCTCGGCAGATAAAGAGTACACCGTTACCATGGTCGACGGAGGTAGCCCCGAAGACTTCATGTTTCCCTCACTGAACGCTGAGGGTGAACCAATCTATAGAATAGGAGTGCTCTCATCCTCCGCTCCCAAGCCTTTGACGTTGGCTGCAATGCGTGGCCAAGAGAAGACTCAGTTGAAGATTGAACTCACTTACAGGGAACTAGCTTACGTTGACCTCAGGGAACCACTAAACAGAGATGTTTATGCGGAGAAGACGATAGGTGGCATCCCGGTTGTAAAGATAAAATCATTCAGCGACCAGTACACGGAATCTCTTAAAAAATTCATAGAGACCGCTAGCAAGTACAGGGGGCAGCCCTGTCTCATCGTTGATATCAGGGGTAATAGGGGCGGGAACGAGAAGTGGGTAAAGCAGTGGGTTGAACTGTTTACAAGCTATGCACCTTCCAGAGATATAATTTACACGGAACTCGACAGCAAGACCACAATGATGGGGCGTGTGAATGAATACAGATACAGCTTAAACAAGAACCCGGAACTTATCGATGCCAACTACCCTGATTTGATCGACGAGTTCGAAGGATACGCCAGGGACTTCGAAGAGAACTATGTCAACCCGTACTGGTACCCCTATATGGTCCCGGAGAGCATAATCATCTCTAATAATACAACATTGATTGTTTTAATGGATGGCAACGTGGGCTCATCTGCGGAGGGTTTCCTCAGCCTTCTGCACCAGGTGGAGAATGTGGTCTTGGTCGGTGAGAATAGCCAGGGGGCACTCACCTATGGGCAGATGAGCAGACACCTCCTCCCTAAATCCAAGCTACAAATGTTGCTCCCGACGTCACTGAACATCTTCGTCGACCTCGAGCACCGGGAGGAAAAGGGGTTCAACCCGGATCTCTGGGTACCCGCAGGCGAAGCCCTGAACTATGCGGTCGCAGCATTGAAGAGAGGCACTTTAACGACTGTGAAGGAGCTACCCCCAGAAGTAAAGGCCTCATGGTTCATTCCGGAGATTCAACTTACAGTATCTGAAGTAAATTTTTTTCAATTAGGAGCCCCATTTTTGTATTTCGGAGTAATCACATCTTACTTTAATAGAAAGAGAAAAAATTTCTTCTTAATCGGTACGGGCATTTTCTTTTGTCTAAGCATCTTCTTCTTGTCCAGAAACCCGATCATAAGCTACAGCCTTATCGCCATCAGTCTTGAGTATCTAGCGATTGGGGTGTATAAAATTAGAAAAACGGTGAAAAATACTCCGTCTTAGGATGGCAGCGCAATTGGCTTTAAACCGTAATTAAATCCCGTCAAATCAGGACTACTCATGCGTTCTAAGTCTGATGAGGAATAGGACACCGATAAAAGAGACAGTGAAACCAAAATAGCGGACCGCGCGCGCTGAACCCGCCTGTAGCAAGCATCATTCAATTACGCGCGCGCGTAATGGACTTACAAAATCGCCGCGCGCGCGTACTAAAAGGCATAAGCCAGAACCTCTATGATTCAGAGATCGCTGCCTAGCTCGGGATCAATCGACGGATGATACAGAAAGACGTGAAGCTGATGCAACAAAATGGGGACCCTGGGCTCGGGGACGCGGAGAGGGCCCGCGACGCGATTAGAACCGAGAAGAGCGAGCGCCTCAACGCAGAGAAGGTGCACATCAAAAAGGAGGAGATGTTCCTGAACATGACGGGGATGACCCTCCACGAGAAGACCTTCCGAAACATGATCGACGTCTACAGGCCCGAGCTGACGGAGATCATGAAGGCCGGTAATCAGGGCGACGCGATTATGGCCCTCACCAAAGCAGACCGCAGAACAATGCTGCATAACGGGATTCTTAACGGTCGGAGGGGCTCACATAAATCGTGGAGTGTTACGACACAAGCAGAAGAATATTTAGCCATCGCAATCATATGAGAATTTCAGGACGCGAGCCGCTCTCTACCACACGCCGTGTATGGGATTGTCAAAAAGCATTCATAAATTTTAGAGTCTTCCTGATCTTTTCCTCCTCGAACCCCATGAAAGTCTCTTCGCCAATGAGTATGATGGGGAAGGCCAGTTCAACTCCCGTTGCCGGAAGCCTTTCCCCCAGGAGTATCAACGCCTCCCCCCTCTCTTCTATGCTCGCGGTGTCGATCTCTAAACTCTGGTAGGGTATTTTCAGTCCCTCGAGGAACTGCTTAGCCTCATCGCAGTACTTGCAGGTGCTCAGGGTAAGGAGGAACACCCCTTGGTCCGCCGCTCCTATACCCGGATAACCTGGCTCCGTAAAGGTTTCAAGCATTTCATATTCTTTCTGAGTCATACGTCCCACTCAAATGGTTCCTTCATCAAAATATGTGAGCGAAAGAGGTTCGCGCTCAATCCAGTACGATGAATGGTCATCAATCATGAAGGGCCTGGCATTGGGTTGAGCCACATGAAAGGGCCCGATATCAACTTCTCCATTTTTCTCATCCCCTTTGAAATAAACAGTCGTTCGGAGGGGAGGGTTATATACCTTTCCCCAATACTATATAGTTAAAATCGTAGATTATATAATTGACATATCTGCTGAAATAAAAACGGTTTAGCCAGATCTTTAGCGATTTGGGTTGTTGTTTTTTTTATAGATTTGATTGTCGGTGTTATTTGGCGCTGTGATGTTCGCATAGTCTTCTTTCAGCGTTGTTCCGTTTGGCCTTCGTGCGCCATCCGTGATCAGTTATTAGCGCGCGCGTGGCAGGTGGAGAGGGGCGGGGAAAAGTGGGGGTACCCCGGTGCCGTGAAGAACCTGGTGGAGATGTTGGATCTGCTGGGGATGGCGACAGAAAAGCAGAGAAACATATTAAAACAGATCGACGAATGGAGAAATGATCATCGTAAAGGATAATGAATGAAAAACACGCTTTATACGCGCGCGTCGTCTACGCGCGCGCGGAGATCCAGAAGCTCAAGGACCAAGTTGAGGGCATGAAAGCCGACTTCGCGCGCGCGCAAACGAACTCTGGATCTTCAAGAACCTTGGACCTGACGAGCTCCAGACCTACGCCAACTCTCTGAAGAGGATACCGAGAAAAGGTGCAAGGTTTGCTTATAACGATGATGCAGATGTTAAGCAGGCTACTCAGCAGTTGGGTCGAGGCTGGGAAGCGTACGCCGAGAACATGATCAACGATTTCTTACTGGGGCTTCAGACGCCGATTCCGAGGCTTTTCACGACACCAGGATTCACAGAAGCTAGCAGTCGCGCGGCCCTAGAGGCAGCTGAGAGAAAGGTTATGAGTATTCAGCGATTTCTTAAAAGAATAGTTGAGGCAGATGTCCTCAACCCCGTATTGAGAAAAGCGGGGTTTAGTCCTATAGAGGCAAGGGTTCGGCTAAACTGGGGTCAGCCTGAGAAACCTGATCTTCAGATTTCGGACATGCTCGCAGCCTACGAGAAAGGGGTCATTAGCAATGAGGAGCTCAGAAACATGCTAATAAAGGCAGGTTGGGAACTAGCATAGAAAAAAAATAATGAATAATAAAAATTATTCTTTTTGTAACGTATTTTTTGAAAATGTTTTATATATTAGTCCTCTTGGACATCATCATACTCATACTGTACTTCTTTTTTCATCTTAGGTTGAGGAGGCTGGGTCGGATCGATGTTGATGTACATGATGTTGTTTCCACGGATGAATACGTCGCCGTAGCTAGCCACGAGACCCGAGCTATCGAACTCCTTGGCTCCTTTGAGCATCATGTTCATGTACCCGTCGGCCCTTGTCATCCGGCCGTAGTACTCTTTACGATCCTTGAGATAGATGATAACGTTGCTTCCTATGCTTTTTATCAGGACATTCAGCGGTTTTTTACTGGGCTCCAAATACGACACCAGTGATTAAACCTAAAATAGGGCAATGTTCTTAATATAAATATTAGTTTACATTGAGGCTCTGTAGAAAATCTCTGACCGATTTTCATTAATTCATAAAAGAGATGCGTGCTCTGCTCGATAATCTCCCTAATTTTTGATGGATTAAGATAACATCCATGAGGATATCTAAAGCTTACGCGCGCGCGTTAAGTATATTTAGATATTGTGCCTTTAGGTATATCTATTTACGCGCGCGTAATTAGACCTTTTCTGAGATAATCTCTTCTTTTTTAATTTCTTTGAGTATCTGTTTGGCTAATGCGCGGCTTAAAGGTATTGGAACGGCCTCTCCAATGATTCTATATTTTGCTGATGTTGAGTCAATAAAAACCCATTCATCTGGGAACCCTTGTATCCTGGCATATTCTTTAACTGATAAAGGTCTATTATCTTCTGGATGAGCTAGAACAGTACCCTTGAAGACTGGAGATGTCACGAGAGTAGGTGATGGTTCATCCCAACTTAGTCTGCGATAGAAACCAGTCCGTCCTCCCTGAGAGTAGAACGCACCTAACATAGCCTCTTTTTTTAATTCTTCGGGGAGATCCCTCCAATTCCCTCCCTGTGGGATATATCTCATGTACTTGCCCCATTTCGGGAATGGAATATACTCAGGTTCCGATTCATTTAAGCCTTTGAATGCTTCTTTAATGGTAACCCAAGGATTTTTTTGGCCACAAATTACATCTAGGTTTTTTGGGTTTCCATGTGTTTGAGGTGGAAGTAGTATTTTCTTTCCTTCTCTTGAACCTAAGATAATTAGTCGCTTTCTTTTTTGAGGTGCTCCATAGTCTGCTGAGTTAACTATCCCCCAGTTTAGACTATAGTTTGTGTTCTTGAACTCTGATAAAATCATTTCAAACGCTGAACCTAATCGTTCCTCTGGAGAGATCTCCTCTTCTTTCATTTTCATTCTTTCATAGAAAGAGACGTGTTTAATTGCTGAGGATAGCAACCCAGTAACATTTTCAAATACGAAAAACCTAGGTTTTGCTTCGTTTATGACTCTTAAAAATTCATAAACGCACTGTCCCTTTTTCTCTTCGATAGACATACGTCTTCCTGCAGTAGAAAAGGGTTGACAAGGTGGTCCGCCTGTGATTAATGTAGCCTCATTTATATTGAGTCTCGCTTTTTCCAAGATTTCTTGCCGGCGACAGGGCGCCAACGGAGGCCCACTTCAGCCAGATGAAGAGGCGAATAGGAGCAGAGGGCTTCCGAGCCATCGAGGAGTGGCTACGCCATCAGGCCCTGAGACTGCGGGTGGCTCAGCCTCTGACCGCCGTGGGTCTGGTCCAGGCCGCCTGCCTGGACGGCACCGACCTCAGGGCGTGGAGCAGCAGGAGCCTCGAGGACAGCAGGCGGGGCCTCGGAGACCCAGAAGCTAGGCTGGGAAGATGCGGGAAGGGATTCTACCTCGGATACCGTTCGCTGTTCCTCGTAGACATCGAAGGCTTCCCTCTGGGCCACGTGGAGGCCCCAGCAAACGTGAACGAGAAGACGATGGTGGAGCCGCTCCTGGATAGGATTCTGGGAGAGGACCTGGAGGTGGAGCTCCTCGTCGGGGACAGCCAGTTCGACTCCCAGGCGGTGTTCGACGCGGTGGAGAGGAGGAAGATGGGCCACGTCATAGCCCGGAGGAGGATGAGGGGCAGGATCAACCCACCAGATGTGCTCACCGTAAGGGACAGGATCGGCGTGGAGGGACCGGAGTGGATGTGCAGCGCCTATAAGCTGTTGAGGTCTAAGGCCGAGAGCCTCATGGGCCGCGTGAAGAGCCGCCTCGCCTACGGGAGGCTCACCTGGCAGGGCCTGTGGAACGCCTACGTACACGTCAGCCTGATCCTTATCGTCGTGTACGCCACATCAATAGCGGCAGCCCGAATAAACAGGCCCGAGCTGCGTCAGAGCATCGCCTACTTCGCCTGAGAGGTTGGAGGATGGATGGGATGAGGTAGCGGATGCCATCCACCCGAAGGGGTCGGAGAGGGCTTCAGGAAGCCATCCGCCTTCCTCCCTCTGTTTCAGTGAAGGATCATCCGGCCACGATTCGCCTGGGAGAGAGGCCGAATCAGGTTGCTAGAGATGCACACCACCCCGTTCATACGAATTATTTAATCAGCCTGCGCGCGTAATAGGCGAGTACAGCGAGAGCTAGGGGAACATGATTCAAGCCTGGGACCATGAGATCAAGGAAATCATGTCTCTTTACAGCCGTAGGCTTAAGAGAGTGTGACCATGACCCTGCATTTTGACGAACGGGTCAAACAAGCGGGCATAACACTCAAGGAACTCAGTTTAGGTGCGCGATGTTGGGCGGACTTGGAGCGAAGCTTCTTCAAGCATTATGGGAGCCATTGGAAGTTCGTCGTGATCATGAAGTGGCTCTCAGACAAGGGCTACATCATAAAGGAAGGCCCTCGGGGCTCACGAGCTCCATATAGGATTAACACTGAGAAGATAAGTCTCGACAGAAAAGGAAAGGTTAGCATTGTAGTTTCTTAAGATGTTCACGGCTCCTGCATCGGATTTGAATCCGAGCTTGTGGCCGAGGCGCGTTCACTTTGGTAGAAAGAGATCTGAGCTGGAGAACGCCTATCGACTAGACACACCTCACGAACTGTTCCATGTGCAAGGTATTAATACTAAATTTTCCCAATTGGTTAATGATGAACGGAATTGGATCGTAGCTTCTCTCTCGAGCTTAGGGACGAGGCTGCACCGATCTGGGACAGGATCCTGGCCCACCCGTTCCTCAGCGAGATGGCTGAGGGAACCCTCCCGATGGACAAGTTCCTGTTCTACATAAAGCAGGACCACGCCTACCTCGTAGAGTTCGCCAGGTGCCTGGGTCTGGCAATAGCTAAAGAAAATGATAGGGAGGTGATGAGAGACCTGGTGAGGCGCCTCAACGCCACCCTCGTGCTGGAGGTTGACATGCTCGAAGGCTTCTGCGCCAGGATCGGCTTGCCCATGGAGGAGCTCAGGAAGGCAGAGCCAGCACCCGCCAACCTGGCATACACGAGGCACATGCTTAATGTCGCCTACGCAGGCTCCGTCGGCGAGATCATAGCCTCGCTGCTTCCCTGCATCTGGTCATACGGAGAGATAGGGCAGAGGCTAATGGTCTGCCCTGGGCTGGGCAGGAACCCCATCTACAGGGAGTGGTGCACCAGCTACGGCTCCGAGGAGTACAGGGACCTGATCAGCTATTACAGAGGCCTCCTAGACAAAGAGGCCAGGGACGCAAGCCCCTCCCTGAAGGCTCGTATGAGAAGCCACTTCATGCTGAGCAGCCGCTACGAGTACGAGTTCTGGGACATGGCGTACAACAAAACGGATTGGCAGGCCCTGTGGGGTTCCTCATCCTCCTGATAGTTTCTTCGCAAGCCCCACAGTCAGGTTCGCCACCTCCACCGCCGAGCCACCCACCAACGTGATGATGGGCTCCTTCCCCCAGTCGCCGAGGTGATAGATCACGTCCGGAACGCGGCCGGCTTTTTTAACGGCTTGCTGAGCGCCCCAGTAGGTGGTGCCGCCCTCCCGATTCTTGACCTCCAGAGGTTCATTCCTCCTATCGTATGATGAGACGACTAGGCCCATCTCCTCGAGGGCCTCAACTGCCGCCTTGGAGTACCTGATGTTTATCGCGGCCCTCTTTTCGGCATCGAAGGACATGACCGCAAGGATTGTTCTGGAGATGTGGCTTGAGACGCCGAATCCGGGGCACCCAGTCGCTTTGACGCCGCTCGCCAACCTAGTTATCCGCCCCTCGACGGCGGCGACGTCCTCCATGCCTGAGGCATACGGGAGCGACATGCCGACGTTCATCTGGACCTCGGCTACAAGCTGCCTGACGTCGGGGCAGCCTTCGAGGATCCGAACCGCTTCACGGACGTTCTCCAGAACCGTTCCTCGTTCAGCGGCGTTGAATAGGTTGGCGGCGGGGTTAAAGGGTCCGCTCCCTTTGCCGATTCTGAGACCGTACTTTATGGCTCGGTTGACGAACTCCTTCGCAGAGGCCACCGATTCATGTACGCCGAACCCCTTCGCCAGGCCGGCGGCGATGGCCGATGAGAAGCTGCATCCAGTGCCGTGGGTGTTTCCAGTCTCGTACCTCTCGGCTTCTAAAAGTGTGAAGCTCCCCTCGAATAGGAGGATGTCTATGGCTCTGCTCCCCTCGAGTATGTGACCCCCCTTAACCACAACGGCCTTCGGGCCCATGGAGGCGATCCCCTCCGCCGCCCTTTTTCCATCCTCGATCGTCTCAACCCTTACCCCCGAGAGGGCTTCAGCCTCCATGGCGTTCGGCGTGACAACCGTTGCGAGAGGCAGTAGTCTCCGGATGAGTGTCTCCTTAGCCTCCGGCATCAATAGCGCCGCACCGCTCTTCGAGATCATGACAGGATCCACGACGACTGGGAACTTGTACCTCGCTATCTCCTCCGACACGGCTTCAATGATCCCTGAGGTGTGGAGCATGCCAGTCTTGGCCGCATCTACGCCGAGGTCGTCCGCGACCGCCCTTATCTGGGCCCTCACTACATCGGGGCTTACGTCCTGGACCGCTGTGACCGCGACCGTGTTCTGGGCCGTGATCGACGTGACCGCCGTCATGCCATGGACCCCGAGAGCCATGAAGGTCTTAAGATCGGCCTGTATCCCGGCTCCTCCGCCTGAGTCTGAGCCCGCGATGGATAGGGCCTTCGGAATCTTCAATTCGTCAACCCTCCCCCTTCCCTCTCGGCGACGCTCCTCATATCATCGGTCACGCTGCCTCTCCTTGCAAACTCCATCTGTGTTGTCATATGCCATAAACACCTTCATCCATCACTTGAATCGAGAACAGGAGGGGATCATAGCCGTATAACCTCGTCCATCCTGCCCGCAAGCCTCCTCATCAGGTTGGCCTCACGCTCCGATAATCCCGACCCAAAGTCATGTGCAAGCCTTTCGCCCAAGTAACCGTTGGCGACGACCGTGTACGCGGCGGAGAAGGCTTTCCAAAGCCTCTCCAGATCACCCCTCTGAAGGTATATCGAGACGTCGTTCACGAACAAGTCCTCAGTAGGCTCCCGCAAGAAGTCCTCGAGAAGTCCCTCAATCTCCTTCCTGTTTTGGTCCGCGAATTCTATGAGCTCTCCCGCGTCCCTGGCGGAGAGCCTTGGAGCCTTAACCTCTTTCGGCGCCAGATAGCGCACCCTCGGATCAGGCTCCTGGAGGAGGGCCCCTCCCGCCAGTAAGCCGTTCACATTCAGCGGTTTGGGAGCCATGTCTATGACCGATACGTTGCCCCGGCCCCCGGCTAGGGCCTCCGTAAGGAGACGCCTCGTTAGACGGGTTTTGCCGGACCCGACCTCTCCCACTATCAGGACTCTCCTCCCCCTGACCTTGTTAAAGGAGATATCTGTCAACCCTAACACGTCTCAGCGCTTTCAGGACGATTAACCCCAGCACAGATCCAGGTATGCAGCTCACCGCGAACGCTGTCCAGAAGAAGTAGAGCGTCGCAGACCGACCCAAGTAGGGCGACACCACGAGGGCGCTCAAGCTGCCTCCAATAAAGACGGTGCCGAAGGACTCGAGTAAGGCGGCGTAGTCAGTGCTTTTAATGTACCTGTAGACTATCCCCACCACAAGCCCGCCGAAGACCCCACCAGGGTAGGCATAGATCGTGCCGAGACCGAGCATGTTCCGTATGGTTCCCGTGGCAAGTGCCACGAAGACTGCCCACCATGGTCCCAGCAGTATCCCCGCCAACACGTTGACCATATGCTGAGCTGGGAAGACCTTTGTATCTCCCAGTGGAACGTAGAAAGGGCTCAGCACAACAGCCAAACCGATCAGAACTGCGGCTAACGCTATCCCCCGCGTCGCCGGCGCTACACCCTTTTTCTCTGATGCGGCCTCTCCATACTTGGATGCTGAGGACCAAAGTGACTTCGCATGCTTATCGAATACATTCCTATCTTTTTTCATTTCATCTCTCCGCCGGTATTATCCGGATCAGGTTCAAAGGGTCGACGACTCTCGTCCTCTCAGCTGGAATCCAGCTCCCCTTCGATTGGAAGAGGGCGGACCTAAATTAAAAAAACTTTGCTTTAAGGATTGGTTAGATTGATTCTACTACTTCCACGGATACGACTTCTTCGTTCCCGAGGACTGAGTCCAAGCCCGCTCCGACCAGGAGCAGGAAGCCGGCCTCCGCTACATGTGGAGAAACTACGGAGCGAGATCACCACAAGTGAGGCCCTCATGAAGAAACCCTTCTGACAGGAAGCCACCATTACCGGCAGGAGGCAGAACATTGAGCCCGTTCAACATCGCCACCCCTGAGCAGATCAAGACAGGCGAGACCACCGACATCTACTTCGTAAGGACCAAGCAGATCCTCAAGGCCAAGGGGAAGGACAGGACCCGCGTCGTCGCCGAGGCCACCACCGGAGGCATCCCAGGCGGATACCCCTGGGGAATCCTCTGCGGAACAGACGAGGTCATGCCGCCTGACGTTCCCAGGATATGCCTAGTGGACACCTACTTCGACGAGAAGGTCGAGGCTGTCATGGCCGCTGACGCCCTCGGGGAGCGCCTCCAGGCGGTCAGGCTCGACACACCCGGCTCCAGGCGAGGCGACATGGCTGAGATCATCAGGGAGGTCCGCTGGGAGCTCGACCTCAGGGGACACGGTCACGTCAGGATCTTCGTCTCGGGCGGCCTCGATGAGGAGACAGTTAAAAGGTATGGGGAAGCCGGGGCAGACGTCTTCGGCGTGGGGACCTGGGTCAGCGGAGCGCCCACAGTGGACTTCGGCTTCGACATAGTCGAGGTAGAGGGCCGACCCGCCGCCAAGCGGGGTAAGTTGGGCGGGAGGAAGCAGGTTTGGAGGTGCCCACGGTGCTTGGTTGACCTAGTCCAACCCTTTAAGCGGCCTTCGCCAAAGTGCCCTTCCTGCGGAGACGAGACAGATCCGATGCTCGTGCCCTTGATAATGAATGGCAAGGTCGTGGCCGATATCCCGAATCCGAGGGAGCTCAGGGAGAGGGTTTTAGACCAGATAGGCAGACTTACTACTCAAATCACCTGATGACTGCAGCTAGAAGATGGAGACGACTCGTGTTAACATAACTGACAAGTGAAATATTAGACAGTTGCATGATCTTGGAATTAGGATGTTATCTCCGGAGACATTGCTGATCGATGCAGACGAAATTGCTGAAAAGGCCATCAAATTCATCCGCTCCAACATCAGTGCAGCCAATCTGAAACGCGCCGTCGTCTCTGCCAGCGGTAGAATAGACTCCTCGGTCACCCTAGCCCTCTCAGTTAAAGCTCTGGGAAAGGAGAATGTCAGGGCCCTGACGATGCCTGAGCGTAACGTCACGCCGGAATCCGACGTCGCGGATGCGATGCAACTCGCCAGGCAACTCGATGTAACATGTTCACTGATTGAAATCACGCCCGCCATCGATGCGATGGAATCGATATTGCCAGTGGACGAGAAAACGGATCAGATCTCCAAGGGTAACTTGAGGCCGAGGATGAGGATGGCCATCGCCTATTACTATGCCAACACCCTCCAAGGGATGGTGATAGGGAGCTCCAACAAGACGGAGCTCATGACAGGTTACTTCACGAAATACGGTGACGGCGCATCCGACATCATGCCCCTCGGCGACCTCTACAAGACACAGGTGAGGCAGCTGGCCAAGCATCTGGACATACCTCCCATGATCATCGAGAAGGCGCCATCGGCGCGATTATGGCCGGGGCAGACGAGCGAGGGAGAGCTGGGCGTGAAGTTTGAAGTCTTGGACCTCGTACTGTATGGGCTGGAAAAGGGTTTCGAGAAAAGTGATGTGGCTGAAGGGCTGCTGGTGCCGATCTCCATGGTCACCATGATAGAAGAGAGGGTCAGGAGCAAAGAGCACAAGCGTCGCCCTCCACCAATCTTAAGACTTAGCTCGTAAGGTTGATACAATCTCGGGGTGGTAAAGGAAAATTCCAATGGCTCGATGAGCCTAAAAAAATTATGATAGTGCTATCTCGATTAATCCCAGACCCAGTAATGTGCTAAACGTAATACAAGCTCTAGTTCACGATATTTTATGCAATACCGTAGGACCTAGGAGTAGTTGAATCACTGCAGCCCACACAGCGGCTATGGTGGCAAAATAAGGGATCCATCCGAATAGAAGACCCGGGGCATCGCCGTAAGCTATCATTTTGAGGGTGTTGCTGATCGACCCCTTCCCTCCAAGGATCTACGCGCGCGTGCTGATGTGCTGGTACTGGCGTACAGTAATGGTTGAAACCTATGCCAGAGGAACTGATAGTCAGAATGCTCGGGATTTCTTGGATCTGAGAAATTGGATGAGCGGAGGTGATTTACCATATACAGTCAAATATTATACTTCGATGTTCAACCTGGAAATTCTGAGAAACACTACAGGGGGCGGTAGGTACAGAGCTGTTATCTGTTTATTACTAAGGAATCATGCAAAGGACTTTCGGACTGGACAAGCGATTAGTACAAGTCTGATTCTTGACGAAAATATTGAAGATCATCATGTTTTCCCTGATCGTTATCTTGGGAACACAGTGAAAGATTGGAGTAAAAGGAATTGCGTATTGAACCGAGCATTAGTTGATGAACTGACCAATCAAACAATAGGCCAAAAAGCACCATCTAAATACCTCAGAGAGATTGAACTCAAAGTTAGATCGGATCGTTTGGAAGAGATTCTAAAATCCCAGTTCCTTCCCATCGAATCTAGTTCTGGCTTATTCATGGATGATTACGATCAATTCTTGATCGAACGACAAAGGCTCATAGCTAAGGAAATAGAGACAGTAGTAATGCTCCCTTGATATCTCTTTTTCGCAAATAGAAGAAGCGGGAGAATCTGTTCAAAATCTTTTTCGATGGAGATATCCCTCACAAAATACCTTTTTTCGCGCGCTCCTATGAGAAACGTGCGCACGTAAACCCTCCAGCGCTCGTCTCCAAAATGAAGTCGAAACCCATAAAGATGTCTCATCCTTTAATAAAAGGAAACATACAATTATGCCCCGTCCGCGCCGCCCGTTCAGACCGTCGACCGACCGACCTGTCAACCAACAGTGAACGGTCCTGGCCGCGCATTGGGCCGTACTTTCAGGAAGGGCTCCACGCTTAAAAGCCGCATTTCGCCGAGCGGGGCATTTTCCTCGGACTTTTTATCACGTCGTGAAGATTATGACCCATAGATAAACTACCCATAGCGTTGCACCCAAAAATTGGCCCCGATGCATGAGAACTTCGGACCGAGCGCGGCCAGCATCTGAAAAAAAAGGATATAGAGCTTTTTGGTAGCATTGATCTTAACAAATATTTTTTAAAACTATCGGAGATGCATGTAAAGTTTGGAAACATCGTAGGCTTGTACATACGTGTTTTTTATTAGTTGTGCGGGATTTTGGTGGATTTATGAGGTTTTTAGCTCGCTTACGCTTCTTCACGCGCGCGCGTTCGTTCAGGGTCGCTGGGTTCACCACGTCCTTGAACGCGTTGGAACCTGATTCGACCCACTCGCCGTTGATGTAGTTTCTGAGGGTTTGGACCTCTTTTATCGGTTCCTCCAGTGTACCCAATGCTGATTCACTCCCCTAGAGACCGCTTTCGATGACCGACAGTGATTCATCGAGCGCACTTAGGGCTTTGTCTACCTGTTCCCTCGTGATCACCAGGGGGGGCTGGATCCTGACCGTGCACCTCTTCACGCCGCCCGTTCCGACGAGGATGCCTCTCTTCCTCGCCTCCTCCCTCAGCTTGGTCGTCTCTTCGACGGCGGGCTTCTTTGTCTCCTTATCCTTCACGAGCTCGATACCGATCATCAGCCACTTCCCTCTGACGCGCGCGCGATTAGACGATTACCTCGATAATGAAGCCGCGCGCGCGTAGCTGCTGCCCCAAGCCGGATAAGCTCGGCTTCACAGGCATCACTTCCGTGATGCGGTCAACTACACATCCTACAAGACTTCGATCCAAAGACAACAGGTCCCGGAGTGAGAAGTGGGGGACTTGGAGTTGATAGATTAAATAATCTATTTTCACATTTGATTTCATAATGACTAAGAAGATAGTCATAATCGGTGCAAACGCCGCCGGCATAGACGCTGCAATAGCTGCCAGAAAAACAGACAGGGAGGCCGAGATCAGGCTAATTACTGAGGAAAGAGAGGCGACCTACTCCCGTTGCGGCCTCCCCTTCGTGCTGAGCGGTCAAATAGCTTCGTTCGAGGACCTCATCGTTTACCCTCCCAGCATATACCGAATGATGAAGCTCGATCTAAGCACAGAGACCAGATCAACCCGAATCGACGCAGGGTGTAAGACTGTAGAGGTTGAGGATAGAGGCGGTCGACGCGAGTCCCTCGAATACGATGGATTGGTTCTATGCACGGGTTCGAGCCCGATCAAACCTCCTATAGAAGGGATCGACAAGGAGGGCGTGTTCGCTCTCCACACGATGGAGGATGGGAAGAAAATTATCGAAGCGATGAAAGGAGCTTCCTCAGCCGTCGTGATCGGTTCTGGTTACGTGGGTCTTGAGACATCGGAGGCGTTTACGGCGAAGGGGATAAAAACCACCGTCATCGATAGATCTATCTCGATTCTTTCGAATGTTTTGGACAGAGATATGTCCAAGGAAGTCCAACAAAGGTTCGAGGAAAAGGGCATCAACTTTAAATTGGGACACCCAGCCGACGCCATACTGGGGAATGATAGGGCTGAAGCCGTATCGGTACACGGAGAAGAAGTTCCAGCCGACTTGGTCATCTATGCCACAGGGGTGAGACCAAACGTAAAGCTCGCGAGTGAGGCGGGCATCGACATAGGTGAGACGGGCGGCATAAAGACGAACAGACGGATGCGGACTAGTTCCGAGGACATCTACGCCGCCGGAGACTGTGCGGAGACGACGCATTTTGTGACTCACACGCCGATCCTGCCAATGCTTGGGGCGACTGCAGTCAGAGAGGGGAAGGTAGCGGGAGTGAACGTAGTCGGCGGATACTCAATCTTCCCTGGAGCCCTAATCTCGGTGGTCTCGAGAATGTTCGACTTCGAGGTGGGATCAACCGGCTTGACGGAGCAGGCCGCTTCAAGGCTAGGACTTGAGGTCGCCCTGGGAAGGGCGAGGGGCTTCACCAGAGCGTCATATTACCCGGGGGCCAGGCATATTAAAGTGAAACTCGTTGTAGAAAGGGAGACCAGGAGGCTTGTCGGCGGTCAGATTGTTGGAGGGGAAGAAGTCACTCAGAGGATCAACGTCCTGTCACTTGCGATACAGAAACAGATATGCCCAGATGAGCTCGTCAAGGCCGACACGTGCTACGCCCCGTCCGTGTGCGAGGCATCGGAGCCCATAGTTATAGCCGCAGAGATGGCGATCAGAGAGCTTTAGACTACCGCGCGCGCGTAATCAAGCGGATTTCGCTTCTTGAACTTTTAATCAATATTTTTAACAGGGAGTTTGTACCTGATATGAAGGATCCAATTGAAGGCGTACATGGACTACGGAGCCGCCTGCCCCGTCGATCCTCGGGTGCTGGAGGCGATGATGCCCTACTTCTCGGAGTCCTTCGGCAATCCATCCTCGTTCCACTCGTACGGCTTCGAGGTGCTGAGGGCGATGAAGGCCGCCAGGGAGCAGGTCGCCTCACTCATCAGCGCACAGGCCGAGGAGATAGTGTTCACCTCCGTCGCCACCGAGTCGAACAACCTCGCGTTGATGGGAGCGGCATCGCGATACCGCAGCCGCGGCAACAGGATCGTCACCTCGAACATCGAGCACATCTCGACGCTAAACGTGTGCAAGGAGCTATCGAGGGATGGTCTGGAAATCAGCTACGTCTCAGCCAAACGAGACGGTATAATTAGCCTTGAAAAGCTGAGGGAATCGGTCGACGACAAAACCATTCTCGTCTCCATAATGGCGGCCAACGGCGAGATCGGCACGGTACAGCCCATCAGTGAAGCCGCCGAGATCGCCCGTCAACACGGCGCCCTCTTCCACACCGACGCAACCGCCGCGGCCGGCAAAATCCCCCTCAACGTCGACGAGGGCGGCGTTGACCTCATGACCCTCTCCTCCAATGACCTCTACGGCCCCAAGGGAGTGGGCGCCCTGTACATCAAGAAGGGCCTGAGGCTGAAGCCGATCACGATCGGCGGCGGCCAAGAGAACGGGATGCGCTCCGGCTCGGAGAACATCCCCGGGATCGTGGGAATGGGGAAGGCGGCTGAGCTCGCCAAGTTGGAAATGGGATCAGAGTCAAAGAGGCTGACGGAGCTCAGGGACAGGCTCATACGGGGGATCACAGAGTCCGTGCCCGAATCCTACCTCAACGGGCATCCCACGATTAGGCTGCCGAACAACGCGAACATCCGCTTCAGCTACATTGAGGGAGAGTCGCTCATCCTCAGCCTCGACGCCCTCGGCGTCCAGGTGTCGTCGGGCTCGGCGTGCGCGGCGAAGACGCTCGAACCCTCCCACGTCCTCCTGGCGACGGGGCTGAAGCACGAGGAGGCCCACGGGTCCCTCGTGTTCACCCTCGGAAAAGGTAATACGATGGAACACGTCGAGTACGTTATACAGCAGATGCCGGGCGTCGTCAGGAGGCTGCGCGCGATGTCTCCTCTCACGCCCAAGGAGCTGAGGTAGGATGTATTCGGAAAAGGTGCTGGAACTATTCAGGAACCCGAAGAACGTGGGGGAGATCCCGGACGCCGATGGCGTGGGAACTGTCGGGAACCCGGTGTGTGGGGATCTCATGACTATCTACATCAAGGTTAAGGATGACCGCATCGTCGATATCAAGTTCAAGACCTTCGGGTGCGGCGCCGCCATCGCCACGAGCAGCATGACGACGGAGCTCGCCAAGGGGAAGACCCTCGACGAGGCGATGAAGATCACGAGGGCCAACGTCGCTGACGAGCTCGGCGGACTGCCGCCCATCAAGATGCACTGCTCGAACCTCGCTGCCGACGCGCTCCATGAGGCAATCAAGGACTACAAGAAGAGGAAGGTGTAGCGAGTTTGAAGAAGGAATTCGTAAGGTGCCCCCTCTGCACTGATAATCAAAAGGCAGAGGGCTGCGCTCTAGCATCAGTTAAGAGGGCCGAAGGAGAAAAGGACTACATCTACTGCTGCGAGTCTCAAGCAGAAAAGGTTAAACGCAAATAGCGCTCCCTACTACACCCTTGGTATCTGAAACGCTAAGGAAAAAAGCGGCGCTATTGGTGTCGGCGGCGCTGAACGCGCCATTCCTGGCATTAGTCTCCTTCGTCCCGCTGATTCTCACGACATGGAGTTCGATTTCCCCTCTTCTCATATTCATCACGACGGTCTTCGGCTGCGTGCTTCCCTTGGCAATTATCTTCTATTTGGCGAAGAAGAGGATAATACCCGACATCTATGCCTCCGACAGGAAGACGAGGGGCAAGCCGATTCTCATAGCGATGACTTCATACGTGGTTGGGGTATTGGCACTGCTCGTCGTGAGGGCGCCACCGACGATCACCGCCTTCATGGCGAGTTACGTGGGCAATTCCCTCGTCATCCTCTTCATCAGCCTCGTTTGGAAGATCAGCATCCATGCCTCAGGCGTGGCAGGCCCGATCACGGCGCTGGTCTTCAAGCTCGGTGCCTGGATGCTTCCGCTCTTCCTCCTGATAATACCAGTCGCCTGGGCGAGGGTCGAGCTCAAAGCCCACGATTACAAACAGGTCGCGGCCGGCGTGTTTTTGGCCGCTGGGCTTACATGGATTCAGATGAATTTCTATTTGAACAGTCTACTCGTTATTTAATACGGAGTGGTCAAGTGCCCTTGACCTTCCCGGCGATTCTGCGGCCGAATTCCACTGCCCTCTTCAGCTCCTCGTCCGTCGGCCTGTAGACGAAGTCGAGGTCGCTCTCAACCAGCTCGATGCCCGCAGCCCTCAGCTCCTCTTCGCCCGCCTTCTTAGCGCCGCCGCCCCAACCGTAGGAGCCGAAATAGGCGCCGAACTTGTTCTTGGGCTTCAGCCCCTTAAGGTACGCGAGGAACGACGCTACAGATGGGAATAGAGTAGTGTTCAGGGTGGGGCCGCCCACGAGCACGGCCTTGGAGTCGAGGACGTCGGTGACCACCGTGCTGATGTGGGTCTCGCCCAGCTTGTAGAGCTGAGCCTGGACTCCCTCCTGCGCGATCCCCTCAATCAACGCCTTCGCTACACGCTCAGTGCTCCCCCACATCGTGTCGTACACTACCACGACTCTATCCTGTGCGACGCCGTCCACCCATCGACGGTAGGCGGTCAGGATCTCGCTAGGCTTGCTCCTCCAGATGATGCCGTGGCTCGGAGCGATCGTGTCGATCTTGAGGCCCCCTAGCGCCTCCAGAGCTCGCTGCGTCGGCTTCCACAGGGGCATCACTATGTTGGCGTAGTAGTTGGCGGCCTCTTGCATGGTGGCGGCGAGATCGACCTCGTCGTCGAACCGTTTCGATGTGGCTATGTGCTGTCCAAAGGCGTCGTTTGAGAGCAGAAGCTTCTCCTCGGGAACATATGTGACCATCGAGTCGGGCCAGTGGACCATGGGCGTCGCGAAGAACTGGAGCGTTCTCTTCCCAAGGCTGATCTTGGGCTTCTCCGTTATGGTGGTAACATTCAGATCCTTTCCGAAATATTTCTGTAGCCCGGTTTTTCCGCGATCCGACGCTATAAGCTCGGCTCCACTCGCAATCTCCATGATTCTCGCCACCGAACCAGAGTGATCGGGTTCGGTGTGGTTCGAGACGACGTAGTCTATCTCCTTAGGATCAACGATTTCCCGTATCCGCTGGAGCATCTCTGGAAAAAACGATTCCTTCACAGTGTCGACGAGGGCGACCTTATCGTCGACGACGAGATATGCGTTGTAGGTCGTACCCCTATTGGTGAGGTGCCCGTGGAAGTTGCGGACGTTCCAGTCGACGACGCCCACCCAGTAGATCCTTTCCTTTACCTCGATCAAGAACCATTCCTCGACCTTTAAGATTCATTGACGAAAATAAACATTGTTGAACGCACCGGAAAGCGATTAAAGGAGAGAGGACACCATTCCCTGGTAGAGAACGAGATGGAACTTGCGGTATCCACTCTTTTCTGCCTGCACAAGGATTGGGAGGACGCACTTCCAGATTTGCTGTCATCATCGACAAGGCTCATCGAGCTCACGGACGATGGGCCCCACGCGCTTAACCAGCCGCGGGTCGAGCGGCTCCTGGAGCTCAAGTCGTCGTACGACCTCGAATACTCGGTCCACGCCCCATTCGCGGACGTCAACATCGCCGCTCCCGACCCCTTCATCAGGGAGGCGATACTGAGGCGGCTCGAATCTTCGATCAGGTGGGCATCGGCCCTGGAGGTCGAGGCCTTCGTCTTCCATCCGGGGTCGACGACCCCGCTTGAGCACTTCTCCCCAGGCGTCGCATGGAGAAAGAACATGGAGTCCGTGGACAGGCTGCTGAGGTTCGCCCGAGACTACGGCGTGCCGGCGATGATCGAGAACGTCCCCGAGCCGATTCCTTTCCTCATGAAATCGGTAGACAGTTTCGACCGTTTCTACAGCGAGGTTAAACAAGATGTCAGTATGGTCTTGGACGTCGCGCACGCCAACCTCAGAGGGGAAACCGGGGAGTTCTTACGCCGATTCGGAGACAGGATCCGCCACATCCACGTCAGCGACAATAGAGGACAAACGGATGAACATCTCCCACTTGGCGTCGGATCTATCGACTGGAAAAATACAGTTTCCGCGATCAAGTCGTTGCGCTTCGATGGATGGATCGTGATCGAATCCTTCAGCGGCGTCGAGGAGAGCCTTCAGCTGATGGCGGGCCTGCTGAAGAACGTCTAGGGGGGAAGCTCGATCTCCATGAGGTCCTCAGCAATCCTCGTGTTTGGAAACACCTTGAGGGCCTGCTCCAAGAGCACGCTGGTGTCGTAGTAGCGGGAACTGATGTGCGTCAGAACGAGCAGACCTGCCCTAGCCGCTGCGGCGACCTGCGCCGCCTGGCCCGCAGTCGAGTGCCCATCCTTGGCCGCCCTCTCGGCCAGATCATCGTCGAAAGTCGACTCATGGATGATGACGTCTGCCCCCTCCATCAGCGCGCTCGCCAGCTTCGGCCTGGTGTCTCCGCTGTAGACGATCTTCCTGCCGCCTCGGGGCGGGTCTGTTACGTCCTCAGCCTTCACTCGCCTGCCGTCCGAGAGCACGATCTCTCCGCCCCGCTGAAGCCTCTTCCACAGCGGCCCCTCGGGAACGCCGAGATCCCTTGCACTCTCGGGGTGAAACCGCCCCGGCTTAGGATGCTCGGTGAGCGCGTACGACCAGCTCTCCCCCTCGTGGTCGGCTCGGGCGGCCTCAACCTTGTATTCTGATTCGGCGAGGAAGATGCCCTCATCAGACAATTCGCACACCCTGAGGGGGAACCCTGGGCCACCGAGGACCGAGCTGAAGGCCCGGATGAAGTCGAGGAGGCCGCGCGGACCGTAGACGTGAAGCGGCCGCTCTCGCCTCAGTAGTGTCATAGTCTGCACGAGGCCGGGCAGGCCGAGGACGTGGTCGCCGTGGAGATGGCTGATGAAGATCCGCATGGGCCGGCCGAAGCCGAGGTGGGCGGAGACCATCCGCTGCTGCGTTCCCTCCCCGCAGTCGAAGAGAAGCAGCTCGCCCATCCGCCTGATGGCGACGGCGGAGGAGCTGCGGCTCGGCGTTGGCATGCTCCCGCTCGTCCCGAGGAAGATGATCTTCACGTCGACCCTCCATCAGACTGATCTGAACAGGCCATCTGTCAGTCTAATGTCAGATAGACAAAGGCTCGGTATGTTTAAAGCATGTACTAAAATCGGACGGGAGAAAATTTTCCATCGATTTAGGCAGCCATTGAGGGACATACTATAACGTTTCTGAAGCATTTTTTGGTCGAACGAAAAGAGTTGAAAGGTAGAAGAAGCCATCAGCTTCTTTCCCTATGCCCCTCTATGTATCTCTCAGCCTCCAGGGCGGCCTTGCACCCGCTGCCGCAGGCGGTCACGACCTGCCTGTACCGTTCGTCGAGGATGTCGCCACCGACGTAGACGCCGGCGACGCTCGTGTCGACGCCCGTCTTGGAGATGATGTAGCCGCGCTCGTCCAAGTCGATCTGACCCCGAAACATCGATGTGTTTGGCTGCCATCCCACGTCGATCAGGACTCCATCACATTCCATGGTCCACTCCTCGCCCGTCTTGAGATCCTTCAGCCTAACTCCTTCGACGCGATCCTCGCTCAATATGTCCTCCACCGACTCATCGGTGAGGAAGCGGATCCTCTCGTCCTCCGACGCCCTGTTCCTCAAGCAGCGGCAGGCCTTGAACTCGTCTCGCCTGTGGACGATGACTACCTCCCTCGCGAACTTCGCGAGGTCGAGGGCCTCTTGGATCGCCGAATCTCCACCGCCGACGACCAGACGCGCTTTCCTTCATAGAGGGCCGCGTCGCAGGTCGCACAGACGAAGACTCCCCTGCCCATCAGCCGTTCCTCAGATTCGAGGCCGAGTTTCCTATTGGTCGAACCGGTTGCGATTACGATGGACTCTCCCAGATAATCTATTCCACGAACGCGCACCTTGAACGGCCTGCTCGAGAGGTCGACCATGGTCGCCTCATCCTCGATGAAGTTCGCTCCGAACCTCTCGGCCTGTTCCTTCATTAGACGAACCAGTTCCGGACCGCTTATGCCCTCGGGGAAGCCCGGGTAATTGTCCACTTGGTAGATCAATGCGATCTGGCCTCCGGTCATCGGCCCGGTCACCACGAGGGTCCTGAGCCTCGCCCTGGCCGTGTACATTGCTGCTGTGAGGCCCGCCGGCCCTGAACCTAACACAATGACATCGAACAGTTTTGGTTCCAAGTGTTCGGGCGCCCTTACGATTTCAGTGGCGTGCTCTGCATCATGCACTCGTCCTTTTTCTTGAGGGTCCCCTCGATCTCTTGGACGAGCCCCTCCAGCGAACGGAATCCGACGATCTCGCCGATTGCCCTGCCTTGGCACATCAGCTTCAGGGTGGGCGTCCCGAACACGCCCAGACCCATCGCCAGCCTCTGATTCTCCGGGCTCTGGAGGACGTTGACCTTGACGAACTTGACGCCGTCGCCGAACTTGCTGGGCAGCTGCTCGAAGACGGGGTTCAGTTTCAGGCACCAGCCACACATCGGATGCCAGAAGTCGACGACCACAGGCCGGTCGGCCTTCATGACCTCCTTCTCCCAGGTGCCCGATTGGACTTCAACAACCTTCATGTAAGATTCAGCCTCGAAGGTAAATGGAAAACAGGTTATTTGAATTCTTTCCTCGGCGCGGTCATACCTCTTTGAAGGAGAGGGCGCCGTCGGTGATGGTCAGCTCGTAGAGCTGGTTGGGGTAGGGCTTTAGCCTGAACGCCTCCAACTCCTCGGCGGTCAGTATCAGCGTCAGCTTCTGGAGCTCGAACTCCTTGGCGCCGCCACCCGGGAGCGCCTGCTGGACCCCCCTGCTGATCTGCATGACCATCTGGCTGATCTCGTCGGGCACCTCCTGCGGGGTCATCATTACCATGGGCGGGCGCTGCCTGATCTCGACGAAGTCGATCTGGTATCCCTCCCGACCCTCGATGTCCTTGACTGCCCTCACCGACTGGACCTTGAGTCTGATATTCGAGCTGAACATCGCCGGCACCTAAGACAAAGGCGCGATCCATAATGAAATAGGTTTCGACCTAACGGATCGTTCTGAGGCATTCGGCGATCAACGGGGCAACAGATACCTTACTGAACTGCGTCTCGACTGTGTCCGACGCCACAATGATGTCGGCGCCCGCTTCCCTGATGCGTCGTTCTGCGTCTCCCATGAAAAGGGCGTGGGTGCAAGCGGCGGCTACCCGACTTGCGCCCTGCCTCTTCAGCCCGGCGACGGCGCGCGCCATCGTGCCTCCGCTGCTCACGATGTCGTCGAAGATGGCGACGTCCCGGCCTTCCACCTCCAGATCCCTCTCGTCCATCTCGATCTGCCCAGTTCGGCGGTCCCTCCTCTTCTCGAAGGAGCCGGAACCTCCTCCCAGTATCCTCGCCGCAGATTCTGCCAGGTGGATCGCTCCCACGTCTGGTGCCAAGCTGTATGCTCCGTCAAAGCCGAGCTCCTTGAGATATTTCGCGAGGAGGGGGATCGCCGAGAGGTTCCACACCCTGATGACTCGTCGAGCGCTCTCGATGGACTCCTTGTTGTGAGCGTCGACCACGATCAGCTCGCCTGCCCCGAGAGCTTCCAGCGTACGCATGATGACGCTCAGGCTCACGGCTTCGCCGCTGAGGAATCGCTTGTCCTGTCGTGAGTACGCGAGGTATGGAACCACGCAAATCACCCTTTTGGCTCCCATGTCCTTTGCAGTGCCCGCCATCAGCAATAGCTGCAACAGATGGGTATCTTGTGGCGAAGAGGTAGTCTGGACGAGGACGACGGTCTCTCCCTCCACAGGGACCGTGATGCGAACGTAACTTTCGCCGTCGGGAAAGACTCTGTGCTCGACCGGATGCGCCTCAATGTCGATTTCGTCCGCTATTTTCTCTCCCAGCGAGCCGGAGGCCGGCCCAGGAATGACAATCATGTGCGCTCCACATAGGTTGCTGGTCATCACAGTTAAGAATGTGCATCTAAATGAGGGTGAACATGAACAGCAGACCAGCGACAGCGACGGTGGCTAGCCAGATCCTCCAGTTCCACCTGAAGATCTTCGCCCCGTCGAACACTCCGATCGGGATGAGATTGAACAGGGCGAGGACAGCGTTTACTGTCACACCCGCGTTCGTTAGTATCCAAACGACCGGATCGTTGGACGCGATGTTAACGAGCATGTATAGCACAGCCTGCACAACGTTCGTCACAGGCCCCGCAAGTGAGATCTTCCCGTAGTCGCGGCCGAACATCGGTCCCATGATGACGACGGCCCCGGGCGCGACGATCTTGAGCGGGGAGAAGAGGGAAACGATGGTGATGAGCAATCCGAACACATTCATCCTAAACTCGGCCCAGTATCCAAAGCGCTGTGCCGAGAATTTGTGGGCTAGCTCGTGGATTAGGAACGCGGCGGCGAAGATACCAACGGCTCCAAGAACGATGATCGGTTCCGTGAAAAGCAGCACGCCCAGCCAGGTGAGCGGAATCGCCGATATGAGGAGTAGGCTCACCGAGAGATCCCTTAACTCTCGTCGGCTGAACCTGATCCCTCTGCCGTGGAAAACCACTGTTCCCGGTAGAGGGGAGGACGTGTCCGATGGGCGATACGCGCCGGCACCGCCCAGGTTGACCGCGCCCGTGCCCCTCTGGATGTTGGGGCAGTCGTGGAACTCGGGGAGCCTGTGCTCCTCGCAGAAGTAGCCCCCGCAGTAGTTGCACCTGAAGGGAAGGTAGACGTCCTTTCCGCACCTGTCGCATCGAACCATTACGCGTTTCCCGGCGTGCCCTGTATAGGGGAGAACGGCATTATATGAGGTTTCGCTCGCGCAGCTTCAGGCCTTTTCCTTGAGGCCGCGGGACAGCGGCAGAATCGCTAGGGAGATGACCGACAGCATCAGGTACAGCGTCGATGGCTGGTAGGCCTCGGCGATGATGCCGCCCACCACGGGGCCTATCAGCATGCCTGTCCCGTATACGGACTCGTGGATCCCCATCACCGTGCCCAGGGCTTCCTGGCGGCTGTGCTGTGCGATGTAGTTCAAGATGACGGGCGTTATTATGCCCCCTGCCAGCCCAAACATCACAAGGGGGACGGCGAAGCCGATGATGCTCGTGGAGAAGGAGACGGCAAACATGGCCACGCCGATGAGGCAGGATGCCAGCGCCAGCGACTTCCTCTCGCTCCAGTCGACGAACCTCTTGACGTTCAGGAACCCGAGGCCCCTCACGCTGTTCGTCATGGTGAGCAGGATGCCGATGACCGACGAAGAGATCCCGAGGCCCTTCATGTACCCCGGCAGGATCGCCATGTAGACGCCCAGGACCATGCTGTACGGGATGAGCGTCAGCAAGGCTAGGCGGATGTCCTTCAGCGCCGAGAGTTCGAATCCCCGATTTTGGGCCCTCTCGCTGAGCTTGACCGAAAAAAGACTCCCACGGATGATGATAGCGCTCACAGCAGCGAAAGACGACAGGATGACGAAAAGAACTGGGAAGCCGAACTCGTCAGAGATTATACCCCCAATGAAGGGCCCAACGATGAACCCCACGATCCAAGATATATTATATCTCCCTATCGACGTCGTCAGAACCTCAGGCGGGGATATGTCCGCGATAAGGGTGCTCGCCGTTACCCAGAAGGTGGCCGAGACGCACCCCAGCATCGCCCGGAGCACCATGAGTTCGCCAACGCTGCGTGCCATAGAAAACATCAGCACGGCAACGGCAACGAGTACGGAGAAGATCATGTACAGCTTGACTCGGTGGAACCTGTCGAGGAGCGCCCCCGATACCAGCGTCATCAGCATGTAGGCCATGCTGCCGAAAGCACCGATGATGCCGAGCTGGACGTAGTTGGCCCCCAGCTCCTCCGCGTATACCGAGAGGAGAAACGAGACGGTGCCCGCGCTCGTCGAAGTGAGGAAGATCGTGACGTACAGAAAACGCAGGGCCGCCGCCTTATCCCGAGACATCACGAATCCCCCTCGACTTCGATAAAGGGATTCGACTTCGGATATAAAGGTTAAATAAAGAATGGAAATCGGTTTGAGTACTCATAGTGGCTTTGCCAGGATCTCGTGGATCTCGAGGTCCCTGATCCTGTTCGAGCTGGCAGGAGTAATCACAATGGCCGTATCGGCGCCCTCGTGGCTGCCCGCGATAGCGATCACCGGCCCGTCGACAGGCACAGCCCCCGTATCGGCAGCCATCATGGCGATCTCGACGCAGACCTTGACGCCTTGGCCGAACAGCCTCAGAGTATTTGCGATGATTGTGGAGACGGGTGGTACGATGCTCGGCAGCCTGGCCTCGAGAGGCGCTTCCTTCTGCGGCGCCTGTCTAGCCATGCCCACGTCGACGCCCCCTGTCAACACGTCAGTGCACGTCACGACCACGGCGCCCTCTTTTTCCAGTTTTTCCTGCGTCTCGGCGGGCACCAGCTGGATGCCGGCGTCCCTGTACCCCGTCTGGTGCGTGACGATGATGAGCTTCAGTTTCGCGCCTTTAAACACCTCGAGGGCCCTGAGGGCCGTCTCGCCGGTCGTCGATGACACGAGGATCGTGTCGATGACGCGATCCTTCGCCGCCTGCGCGGCGATCTTGAGGGTCTCGTCAGTGTTATCCTTGCCGGGAGCCTTGAAGTAGACGGTCGTCTTCTTGACGCTCAGAACGGTTCCTCCTGATGCTCTTCCATTAGGAGTTTGGCTGGGGAGAAAAAGGTTGCGACCTAGAAGAGAATCGTGTCCCTATGGATCTCACGTTCGCCCACGACGGGTATGTGCTCCCCGCATTTTTTGCAATTATTCCCTTCGTCGAGGTGCCATCCCGTGATGTCGTAGCCGACGCGCTCGATCACGGGCTTGCCACAGCGGGGGCAGAACGTGTTCTCGTATTCGGAGGTCGGGACGTTACCGACGAAGACGTACCTGGCCCCTTCGTCCATCGCGATACGCCGCGCCTCGATGAGGTCCTCGACGGGCGTGGGTGGGAGGTGGGTAAACTTGTAGTTCGGGAAGAATCGGCTCAGGTGGAGGGGGGTGTCCGTGCCGAGGTTGTCCACGAGGAACCGGGCCATCTCTCGGGTCTCTTTACCGCTGTCGTGGACCTGTGGGATCACGAGGAAGGTGATCTCGACGTGGGCTCCCTTCCTCTTCATCTCGACGGTCGCGTCGAGGACGCTCTTAAGGTCGGCGCCGCAGTACTTGCGGTATGTGGGTTCGCTGAACGCCTTCCAGTCGACGTTGGCGGCGTCGATGACATCGACGACGTGGTCGAGGGCGGGGATGGAGACGTAGCCGTTCGTGACGAGGACGTTCTTCACGTCCTCCCTCCTCGCCAGCCTGGCGACGTCCTCGACGTAGTCGAGGTTGATGAGGGGCTCGTTATACGTGTAGGAGATGCTCGTGCACTCCTGCCGCTTTGCCATGGCGACGACCTCCCTGGGGGGGACGTACTTCGTGGGGAGTTCGCCGGGCTTGGCTTGGGAGAGGTGCCAGTTCTGGCACCAGGGGCAGGTGAAGCTGCAGCCGACGCTGCTGATGGAGAGGGAGAGGCTGCCGGGGTGGAAGTGGGCGAGGGGCTTCTTCTCGATGGGGTCGACGGCGATGGCGCTGAGCTGGCCGTAGGTGAGGGTGATGAGGCGGCCGTCCCTGTTCTCCTTGGTGTTGCAGAAGCCTCGCTGGCCGGGCTTGATGACGCACATGCGGGGGCAGATGGTGCATCGGAGGGTGTCGTCTTTGAAGGGCTCGGAGTATCGGGATTCCTTTTGTTCGGGTTGTTCCATCGTGTTGTGTTCTGTTTCGGGTGGCTTTTAAGGGTGTCTCGCTGGTGCTTATAGTGGTTTTTTTCGGTGTGTTTGTGGGCTCGGATGTTGGTTGACTGTTGGGTCTTTGTGGAGGTTGGGTCGAGGCCTGGGCTGCTCTTGGGATCTGGGTGCTCGGTGCGGTGGGGAATGTTTATGTATTCGTTTTATTATTTTGTATACGGGATTTCCGTGTCGGAGGATCTGGTCACGATCTCGGTGAGGGTGCGGAGGGATCAGGCCGAGGAGATCGAGGCCCTCGCCGCCGAGAGGGGCGTCGACAGGTCCGCGGAGACGCGGGAGCTGCTGGCTCTGGCGATTCGCGAGGCGAGGCTGAGGCGGGCGCTGGAGGGGCTGAGGGAGGGGAGGGTCTCGGTCTGGAGGGCGGCGGGTCTCGCCGGCGTCACGTACAGGGAGATGCTGGGGGCGCTGAGGGAGCACAACGTGCCGTTCCCGCTCTCCGAGGGGGAGCTGCGGCGTGAGCTCGACGAGGTCCTGCGCCGTCAGTAACGCTGGTCCCCTCATCCACCTCTCCAGGGCGGGCCTGCTGCACCTTCTGAGGCGGCTGTTCGATCGGGTCCTGGTCCCGGAGGGGGTCGAGGACGAGGCGGTCGACCGGGGAAAGGAGAGGGGATCGGCCGACGCCCTTCAGGTCGAGGAGGCGATCGCCGAGGGCTGGATCAAGGTAACTGAGCTGGATGCCCCCGCGGAGTTCTTGGAGTTAATGGAGACCGCCGGGCTCGAGAAGGCCGAGGCGATTGTCATATTTATGGCGAATCGGTCAGGGTGTTTGGCCTTGCTCGACGATGAGGCCGCTAGGGTTTTCTCAAGGGGCCTCGGCGTCGAGGTGAGGGGGAGCATAGGGGTCGTCATCCAGGCGTTGAAAAGGGGACTCGTTACGCCATCTGAAGCAGTGGAGGGATTGGAGCGGCTGTCTGAGGTGATGTACCTCAACGTGGACACCTACCGGCTGGCCAGACAAGAGATTGAAAGATTCTCTCGTGAAAGTCATTGATTAGGGCTCATTGAATCTCTTTTACCTTGACTACGCGAACGACTTTTGTATCCTGCATTCCATTTTTAGATGGGATGTGGAGGTTGGTGCGGCCGGGCGCCGGCGCCGCGTTGGACGATCCGGGGGTTCGGGGCAGCCTGCCGAGGTACGTGGATGTTGTTCAGGGCAGGAAGCTGGCTAAATTTATGATCGACCGGTCGATTTCTGTTGATTTCGACGCTGGGGCCTCGGATGGGGCGCTCTGGGGGTTCCATGCCCGTGAGCTGGGGCGTTACGCCGACGTCGAGCGTGGGGTCGATGACGGTTCCCTAGAGCTGGAGGATGTGGCCGATGGGAGGTCTTTCTTGAATCTCAAAATAGAGCTGGCGAGGCGCGTCATGAGGGACTGCCATTTCTGCGTTCGGAGGTGCGGGGTGGATCGGCTTGCTGGACAGAAGGGTTACTGTCGCTGCGGAATCGAGTTCGCCGTTTCGAGCTGCTTCCCGCACGTGGGTGAGGAGCCGGAGCTGGTGCCGTCGGGGACGGTGTTCACGTGCGGCTGCTCGATGCGGTGCATGCACTGCCAGAACTGGGAGATCAGCCAGTGGAGTGAAGAAGGTACTACATATACGCCGGTCCGTATGGCTGAGGTGGTGGAGTCGCTGAAGGGGCAGGGGTGCAGGAACGTGAACATGGTGGGCGGGGAGCCGACGCCGAACTGCTGGCTCTGGCTGCGGACGATGCGGGAGGTAGACGTGAACATCGCCACGGTCTGGAACAGCAACAGCTACTACAGCCAGGAGACGGCGGAGCTGCTCGCCGGATTCATCGATGTGTATCTTCTGGACTTCAAGTATGGGTATGACAAGCACGCGGAGGAGATTTCGGATGCGCCCGGGTACTGGGAGGCTGCCACCCGGAACCACCTGATGGCGAAGAAATACGGGGAGCTGATCATCCGGGTGCTAGTGTTACCGGAGCACAACGACTGCTGCACGAGGCCGATCCTGACTTGGATAGCGGAGAATCTGGGACCTGATACGAGGGTGAACCTAATGTTTCAGTATCGGCCCGAATGGAGGGCTCATGAGAGGAAGGAGCTCAGGAGACGGCTGACGCGAGAGGAGATAGACGAAGCACTACAGATAACTAAAGAAGTTGGACTGAAAAATCTAGTACACGATTAAATTTTAATAACACGCACACACAAACTACTCTTATCCAACTAACTATATCCATCCATATCCAACTAACAAAGGGGGGGATACATATATATAAATTGCTAGAACGATTGTTTCATTTTGATATTATGCTTACATACCATTTTAAATACTCTAAATAATTTTCATTATATATATCTATCTCAATTAATTTTTTGTCATGTTTACTAAAAAGTAATTTATATGATTTGTAATCTAATAATACATCAAAATAATCATCTGTTTCTTCATTTATAACTTCAAAATTACTAAAAGTTCCCTTTAAAAATTTTTCTGTATAAGCTATAAATAACATAGCAACATCAAAAGCATCTATAACATCATCCTTAATTGGAAAAATATATTCATGTTCTAAGAGATTCCTTTTTTGATTAATTTTTATTAATATTCTTGGTGAAATAACACCTATTTTATTTAAACAATCAATCTTTTTTGGAAAATTCCAATCTTCTTTTCTTGATTTTTCTAGCAGACCAAACCTATATAATAAACAATCAAGTTGACAATCTATTGACCTTTTAATATTTGAAAGAGAATTTATCAAATGATGATTATATTCTTTATTTAAATCATACTCAGCATAATATAAAAAATTTTTTTGAGTAATTTGAAATGGCAATTCAATATCTTCACTGCTACTAGAACCTATATATAATAAATCAAAATTTCTGTTTAAATATTTGATATCTAAATCAGGCACAGATGAGGAGTTTTTGGACACAATAAATTAAGAATTTAACGAAGATATTTAACGATTATCACGCGCACGCGTAATTCAATCGATCAGTGTGATCATGCGTTAAAGAGAAGGGATTCTCGGAATCCACGTTTTTCGCTCTCCCCTCAGAAACTCAGCAAATAACAAGGCTTCCTCGTTGATCAATGTTTTAATAATCTGCCTTTTAACTACTCTAAACCTTGGGATTTTTTACCTTTGACTCAAAATAGTAATTGATAAGAGTTAAAAGATAATTGAACAGTTTTGATCGTAATGACCGATACAGAGCGTCAAGTTCAGGCGGATTTATACTGTGCCTTTCACAATACCATAGAATTATATAAACAAGCAAAAGGGATGAGAATGATTGCAGGTGAGAAAAGTGTTCTTGATGAGATAAATAAGGTAGAAGTAGAGGTTCCAGTAGAGGATAATGATAAAGCGGATATTGTGGTTTTTAAAAAAGATACATCTTTCTTGGTAATAGAAGTTAAAAAGAGAGCCTACACGCAATCTGGTAGATCCCTTGCAGCTGCGTCAAAACAGGTCAATAGATACGCTCTAAAACTCCAATCTCCCTTTTCAGCGGTATGCGACGGATGGATATTTATATTGTATCAAACATACCGAAATTTTCAGCCTATCAACATTTATGGCTTAAAAACGAATATACCTTTCGCTGAAAAACTTCTCTCAGGACTAATAATGATTGATTCTAATCGTGATGGTTCTAAATATCTATCTGAACTACCGAATGTTCCTGATCCAAGTCTGGTAATGAAAAGGATTGTCCCAATTATTGAGAAAAAGTTAGAATTGAAATTTCCTAATCTTTAATTTAATTAGCACGCATCACGTGTCCTGAAAAATCGCTTGACTATCGGCTTTTAACATTAGTGGAAAGCCCACGAGAAGGGAATTACGAAGACGACTGACACGAGAAGAGATAAACGAATCGCTTAAGACGGCAAGAGAAATCGGGCTCAACAATTTAGTACATGACTAAATTAAGGTTAATGCATAAATTCATAGTACTTTTACATTTACTTATTTTAATCTGAACTGAATCTTATTATTGTGAAGAAAAATTAAATAAAACAACCGTAATATTCGAACATATGGACTTTGAAACGATAATTTCGGTTTTAGGATTATTAGGGTTAGGCGGGATTATTGGCAGTTATCTCCAACACTTATGGAGCCAAAAAGGAGTAACAGAATCAAGAATGCAAGAAATGAATGAGGGAAAATATCGTTCCAGTCTTATTTTTATGAGATGTCTATTGAAACCAGAATCTTTAAAAGAATTTGATATTCCAGACAAAAGAATATATGAGCTTAAGGGAAACGAAGAAATTAAGAAGTTTGCAAAATCAAGGCTTATAGAATTTTATTATAATTCATTTCTCTACGCTTCTGATGAGGTTTTGACAGAGATGAAGATCTTCATAAAAAATCCTGACGAAAACAATTTTGTAAAAGCAGCATTTGTAATGAGAAGAGACCTCTGGAAGAAAAAGACAAAAGTTGGTTTAGATACCCTTTCTTTAGAATAAATGACTTTTGACTTTCACAAATACTAAAATAATTAGCAATTCATTATCAAAATTAGATAACTGAAGGGGATTGTTTCTTAAAAAAGCTGTTTCGGACTTTAACAGTTGTTCACCATAATTGATAAGATTTTTCATTTACTACGAATACTTGTATACCCAATCTTCGAAGTGGGACTTCGACTTGTTTCGCATATCGAACGTACTTCTCGCTAATGCCAAGCGCATACTCTTCGTTTAATTCCGGCTTTATATATCTAAAAAGCTGGAAGATGCCTGTTCCAAAATCAACAGATAAAGCTTCACTATCTCCTTTCATCTCCATTATGAGACGTCTGCCATCTTTCTCTGCAACGATATCAGGCCCGGATTCTTTACCACGTCTTTGAAACATTATATGATAACCCTTCGATACAAGCATCGTGGTCATAGGCTCAAACATTTCAGGTTCTCTCATATGTTAACCTCTCAATACACCTTCGTTTAATTGTGTGAAAATTTAGTTTTAAATACCGTAGTACGCTCACCGATATTGTGAGCAGGAGAAGGAGGAGCGGGCGATGGATCTAGTGCTCAGATACGACCCAAAGGCCGATATCTTGGTATTGAAGCTGAGAGAGGGGGCGATGGCCGATGAGAAGCTCCTCGACAGCGACGTGCTCCTCGGCCTCGACGAGAACGGCGAAATCGTGTACCTCGAGGTGTGGAACGCCTCGAAGAGGGGCCTGCTGAAGAGCCTCAAAAACCTGGCCGATGAGAAGAGGGACGTGGACTGTTCTCCACCGACGAGAGGATCAGAATTCTAGCCAACATAATATACACGACCGGGCACCTCATAAGCGCGAAATTATTTATTCAGTAAGCAATTAAGATCATGTATGGAAAAGAGAACTTTTTTAGTTATTTTGTCAGTGGCGGTCGTTTCACTTTTTATCTTATGGTTCTACGTGAATCATCAGATGCAACCCTCGAAAAATGGGTTCGGCATCTACCTCTCCGAAAACAGTGTCCAGGTGATATCAGATGCCGACGTCCTATATTATAACAGAACAAGCCATGAGATGACCCTCACCAATGAATGCGCCGAGAGAATGAAGAACATGAAAGAGCCTCTGCACGGCGGTTTCGTGGTCAAATTAGACGGGGAGGAACTGTACCGAGGCACATTCGTGCCCCCCATAGTATCCCGCAGTTATCCATCAACCGAAGTCGTGATCGTCTATCCATCCTTCTCGGAAAGCTACAGCACGATGAAGATCCAGATGGGATACCCATGGGACCAGCCCACAGGTCAAGACCCGAGGAACAACACCAAAATCCTCCAGCACTTCGAGAAATCCGGAAGACTAATCCAATGATGCTACACACAGTAAACGGTAGTCGCGGAGTTTTAAAGATAAAATTTTAAACTCCAAACCCCGAGCGGAAGTCATTATGCTCTTCAAAAGACCCGAAGAATTCACGAATAGTCTCCAATATACAGGATTTTGAACCGCTTTCCAGCCTTTTCGTGGAGAGTCTTGTCGACCGTGATGAGCGGCAGCCCCATCTCCTCGGAGAGATAAACGTATGAAGCGTCATAGATCGTTAGACCAAGCTCACACGCGATGCCCAACGCTTTAGCGGTCTGAGTCCAGCTCAGCTCGTGCAACTCAATCTTCAGGTCGTCGAGGGCTGTCAGGGCATCCTTAGCGTCCGCCTCAGATATTCTGCCAAGCTTTATCGCCTTCCAGAAAGCGCTGGCCACCTCCTTGATGACGAAGCAGAGGGACGACAATCCAACCACCCCCGAGACGTACTCCTCCTTGAGCCTGATGGCGTTCTCCTGGTAGGGCTCCCCGGGCAGGACCCATTTGGCGACGACGCTGGCATCAACGACGTATCTCGGCGTACCCTCATCTCTCCCTGTCTTCCCTGATCCAGGACACGAGCTCGTCCGTGGGGACGGGCTTGCTGCGCATCCTTATCTCATCGAGCCTCGTGGATGCTTCCTTCAACCTCTGCTCCTCGATCTTCCTCTGAATTGCCTCCCTGATGAACTGGCTCCAGTTGACCTTGAACCGCTTCATCCTCTCCTTCAGCTCCCTGGGAACCCTGACCGTGACAACGTTCTCGTCGCTCATGCTCATCCAACCGTATATACAAATGTAATACATAAAAACATTACGTGAAACAAATACATGCAAAACGAGTGCTGCACGAGGTCGATCCTGAAGTGGATGGCTGAGAATCTGGACCCTGATACGAGTGAACCTAATGTTTCAGTATCGACCGGGGTGTAGATCCCGTGAGAGAAGGGAATTACGAAGAAGGCTGACCAGAGAGGAGATAAACGAAGCGCTATAGATAGCTAAGGAAACAGGACTGCAAAATCTCGTGCATGATTAAATTGTAATCCCCAAACCCAAACCAATTTTTCCTTCATAAAAAATATTTCTTACCATTCTCTCCTATTCATATATGCACGCGCGGTCTTCATTCATAATTTAGGTAGGTCTTTTCCGCGTCGAACATCTCATTCACCATGTTCCTGGTTTCGTCTATCGTCAGGATCGAACTCGTCAACGGATCCAGCAGGATCGCCTGAAGCGCCGCATCCCTGTCCCTCTCGACGGAGGCGAGGACCCCGAGCTCCTGAACGTTGATGTTCGTCCTGTTCAGGGACGCGCACTGCGGCGGCAAGTCACCGACATACGACGGATGGACGCCGCCGTCGTCCACCAGGCACGGGACCTCGACGCAGCATCCCCGGGGAAGGTTGGTGATCAGCCCTTTATTCTCCACATTCACATTGACCCGTCTCGGCAAACCCGTCTCTATGGAGTTGATGATGTAGGAGCAGTACTCCCGACTCCTCTCGATGGGGACCTTTTCCCGGTTGAGCACGATCCTCCTCATCTCCTCATCCTGACTCGTGCGAAGCCTGGTCATCCAGCCCGTCGTTTCGATCCGATAGACCAGCCTGTAATTCTCCAGCAGTTCGGGCCTCTTCCTGAAGTACGGGACATACTCGGACATGTGCTGGCTCGACTCGGTGACAAAATATCCGAACGCCTTGAAGATCTCCACCCTGACGATGTCCGCCCCAGCCCAGTGCGCATCGGGTCGAGAGTAGAGGCTCGCGTCCATGAACCTCTCCCTCAAAACGGGGTAGGCATCCTTTCCACCCCACTTGAGTTCAAGGAACCACGCCATGTGGTTGATGCCGGCGACCCAGTATGATATGTCCTCAAGCTTCGCGCCGAGGTACCTGGCGAGCTCGGAGGACGACGACTGAACGCTGTGGCACATCCCCACGTTTTTTATGCGGGTATACCGGTTCACGGCCCAGCAGATCATGGCCATGGGATTCGAATAGTTCAGAAGCCATGCGTCCGGGCAGAGCTCCTCCATGTCGTGACAGATATCGAGGACTACGGGGATCTGACGCATGCCATAGAACACGCCGCCCGGCCCAATCGTGTCTCCCACACCCTGAACGATTCCGTATTTGGCCGGAATCTCGACGTCGAGTCTGTTCGCCTCGAATCCGCCAGCCCTGATGGAGACCACCACGTAATCGGCTCCTTCCAGCGCAGCCCTGCGATCGCCGGTGGATTCGACGGCGGTTTCGAATCCGTGCTGCGTCACGAGATTCCTCGTGTACGCCGTGATGAGGTCCAGACGTTCGGCATTTGGATCCATCAAGGTTATCGTGAAGTCCCTGTGTTCGGGATAGGAAAGGATGTCCTTCACTATGTTGGCCGTGAAGACGTGGCTTCCAGCCCCGATCACAGCGATTTTGCTCAATAAACACACCTCGAGATGACTTGCTTTACAAATGCGTGCACCCCATATTAATCTCAGCGTTCCCGCTGGCCGCCTCCCGGCGATCACCTCACGAACGTGACGAGCCTTCTCCTCGGCCTCGCGCTCAAAGATTCAGGACTACAACAGCTATCATCCGGAATATCACGAGCCCCAAAGCTCCACCAGTGACAACAAGAGACAATGTTTTCCCCGATTTGAGCATATTCTCCCTCTCATTGTACGCGCACGCGCGCGGGCATTGGGGGAACAAATGGTTAAACGTGCTATGGACGAGTGATAAATGGTCCGGAATGTCTAAGGATAGCCTCAAGAAGAAGGTCCTGGGCGCTATCGACGAGCGCGCCTCGGAGATCGTGGAGATCGGCGAGGCCATCTGGAGGAACCCAGAGCTTGGCTTTAAGGAGTTTAAGACCGCCGAGCTCGTGGAGTCCAAGTACAAGGCGATGGGCTGGCCGTTCAAGAACAAGATAGCGAAGACCGGCTCCAAAGCTTACCTGAAGAAGCGTGGGAAGGTACCCGTCATCGGTATAATAGGCGAGCTCGACTCAGTCAGGTGCCCCGACCACCCGGAGTGCGACCCCATCACCGGGGCCGTGCACGCCTGCGGTCACAACGCCCAGATCGCGAACATGCTAGGGGCCGGCTTCGGACTCAGCGATAGCGGGGTGCTCGACGAGCTCGGGGGCAACGTCGCCATTGTGACCGTACCCGCCGAGGAGTACCTTGAGATCGAGTTCAGGAACAGCCTCAGGAACAAGGGAGAGCTCGAATTCTTCGGCGGGAAGCAGGAGTTCATCCGCGTCGGTGCCATGGACGACGTCGAGATCAGCCTCGGCACCCACTCGATAGCCGACCCAGACTTTAAGAAGAAGCTTGGCGTCGACGGCTCGAACAACGGCTTCATCGGGAAACTCGTCCGCTACATTGGTCGCGAGTCCCACGCCGGGGGCGAGCCTCACAAAGGGATCAACGCCCTGAACGCCGCGATGTTGGGGCTGATGGGCATCAACGCACAGAGGGAGACCTTCAGGGATGAGGACACGATAAGGGTCCACCCCATCATCACGAAGGGCGGAGAGATCGTGAATAACGTCCCAGCCGACGTCCGGATCGAGTCGTACGTCAGGGGGAAGACGGTCGAAGCAATCAGGGACGCGAATGTGAAGGTGAACCGCGCGCTGAGGGCTGGGGCGATGGCGGTCGGCGCCGAGGTCGAGATCAACGACATCCCCGGGTACATGCCTTATAGGCACGAGCCGCGGCTGGTCGAGCTGCTCAGGGCCAACTGCGAGTCCCTGGTCGGAAAGGACCAGGTGGAGGAACGCAAGCACAGCACGGGCTCGACAGATCTTGGTGACATCTCTTGCGTCATGCCGACGGCTTCTGTGGGGATGGGCGGGGTCGAGGGTACGGGCCACGGGAGGACATTCAAGATCGTGGATAAGGAGCTCGAGTACGTGGTCCCTTCCAAGGTGCTCGCCACGACCGTCGTCGACTTACTCTACGAAGGGGGCGCAGAGACGAAGAGGATCATTGGCTCCTTCAAACCCATAACGACTCTCAAAGAATACACTGAATTCATGCATGGACTCGTCAAATGAGTTCCAGTGATACCTCTAATCCTTTTCTCCTTCAAGGCTGACTCGGAGATAAGGAGAAATGGGTATTTCGTCGATCTGCGATCAAGGTGGAATGTGATGGAGCACAGGAAGATCAGAAAGTAGCTCGACTTCTAGGAGAAGAAGGAGGAACTCGCGAGGTTCCTTGACGATCGGGAGAACAGGCACCTGGTCATGGCCACCTCCGACGACGACAGGGCCCTCAACCAGACGATTCTAAAATACTAGGTGCAAACTGTACGTAAACGGTGTTCCATGCGTGAACGAAGCGAGGGGGACGGGAAGCAACGACGGCCAGAGGGACGAGACCGACCGGAGGACGACTCAACCCAAGTGCACGGGCTGCGGCAGAGACCTGTCCCAGCTTCCGAACGACATCAAGAACTGTCCGTACTGCGGAAAACCGATCTCGCCTGGGGAAGCCGTGTCCACGCCGATGAAGCCATCGGAGCCCAGCCCCGGAAGGGGAAGGATCAGGCGATACACCAAGATCATCGCTGTGTTGGGGTTGACAGTCGCGATGGCATCGATAGTTCTCGCGATGTCCCTGTCTCAAAATACTTTACTGGCAGGCACTGTCGTCGGCATCTCCATCGCGATCGCATCGGGTCTGATCAGGACATTCGAGAGAGGGCTGATCGTGAGGCGCTCCATCGGAGCCGTCATGCTGCTGATACCGATCATCCCCCTGTTCTTCGGCGGGCCGCCCATCCTGCCGCTGATGTACGCGCCAGGGCTCATCATCGCAGCCTACATGCTGAGGTCCAGGAGACGCGGAGCGCGTTCAGGCAGCGTCGTCCTGCTGGGGGCGTTCCTCTACGCCGCGATATGGCTCTACGGCCTTTACGCCGGCTCCCTGCTCGACGGCTCCTGGAGCGGGACCCTGCTCCTGCTGTGGTACACGAGAGTTCCTCAGGAGGCGCCATCGTGGCCCTTCGGGATCGGCTACATGGTCAACCTGTGGGCCATGCAGATCGAGAAGGCCCTCGCCCTGACGGCGGGTTCGTTCCTGTTGTCAACGTCGCTCCTTTCAAGGATGCGGGCGTCCGCCCGCAAGGCCACCGCCATCGCCTTGATCATCTCCCTGCTCCCCATGCTTCTCCTCACGCCCCCTCCCAGAGAGAGCATAGAGGGCGGAAACACGCTGAGGGTCACATTGTTGACTTTCAACCATGAACCGATATCGAAGTTAGAGGTGAACGTCGGCGTGGATCGTGGTCTGACGCCTCCCCTGGGTGGTTCCTTAACGACCGATGAAAACGGGACGGCGACATTCCACGTCAGACAGGGAAACTACGTGATCTATCTTGACCAGAGGTGGTTTCCATCGGATTTCGACTACCCGAGCCAGCCCTACCCCGTCAACATCACCGAGGGGACGCACGAGTTCACCATAATACTGCACCACTCACAAAAAACGATAACGGGGGAGACCATCCTCAAAGTCACCGCTTCGACCGTCGACGGGATGCCCGTCTCGAATCTGGAGGTGGACGTGGGAAAGGAGCCCGGTCCACCTCCCGAGGGTGGAAAGGCCACGACGGACGAAAACGGGACAGCCACATTCCACGTCGATCCGGGAAGCTATTACGTCTACTTCAACATGAACAACTTTCCCTCAGATCTCGAGTACCCGAAGGAACTCTACCCTGTCAACGTCCATGAGGGCAAGGTGAATGAAATAAATATACTCCTAAATCACTCAACATCTAGCGGTTCAACACTCTGAGGCTTCAAAACACAGCCAACAGTACGTGAGACTTTCATAAACCTTGTTCGCGACGGGGTGGTTCGAGGTCGTGTGGGAAAGCTTAACTATTGGTTGGATAATCCATCCAATGTATGCCCCTCATGACCACACGTCAGGTCGCGCTCACCGCCGTCATGACGGCCGCGTCCGTAGTCGTCGCGTCCTCCAAAGAGATGACGACGCCCTTCCTGCCTGGCGCCTTCGAGTTCATGACGGTCCTCATCTTCGTGAGCGGCTTCAGCTTCGGATGGGTCGTCGGCGCCTCCATAGGGATCGTCACGCTGACCGTCTACATGCTGGTGCCATACCCGTTCGCGCACCCAGCCGCATGGCTGTTCAGCATATCGCCCATCCTCCTCGCGGTGATGGCGATCCTCGGCGGCATGTTCGGCGCCGCCGGCGCAGTCGCCTCGAGGCTGTTGAAACCGCAGAAGAGATCGCGATTTGTGGTCGCGTTGGCGCTGCTCGGGTTCGGGCTCACGTTCACCTACGACATCGTGAGCAGCGTCGGCTTCGCCCTCGCCTACCCCGTCTACAGCACCGTGTGGCAGGCCATCGTCCTAACGTTCATCCCCGCCTACCTTCCCTATCCCCCGATAATCCACACAGTAACAAACACAATAATATTCGCCACCATCGCGCCAGCCCTAATAATTTCGATAAGTAAATTGCCAAACGTTGCGAATCCGCCCACTAACAAAATGAATAAGGCAAAAGAAAATCAGGCAACCCAAATCAGCCAAAAAGATTGAGAAAAATCAACTGAGAGACCAAATTTTCATTATCGAATTTGGCGGATCCATGGTAATCGTACTGATGGAATCACGTTCTATCAAGGAGAAGATATGTATCGATGGTTCACCTGAACGCTACCTCAGCATCCTGAGGGCCCTGTCCGTCACGATCCTGAAGGGCTCCCCCACGACTGGGCTGAACCTGCCGAGGTACCTCCTCGTGTAGAACTGGCCCATGGCCTTCAGCGTGGCGAACACGAGCTTCCCCTGGGAGAAGTCGGAGCGGTAGATCAGCCTGTGGTCGACGAGCTTCCTCCGCGGATGATCCGGGTCCCTCTCGATCAAGCTATCTTTCACCTTCTCGTACAGGCCCGTGCCGGGGATCGGGTACGGAAACGTGAAGGACAGGTAATCCAGCGGCAGCGACGTGGCGAACCGTATCGTGTCCAGAATGGTCTCGTCCGTCTCGCCCGGGTAGCCCAGGATGAAGAAGGCCCCCGTCTTGATCCCCGCAGAGGCCGATGCCTCCACGGCGCGTCGGGCCCGCTCGACGGTGGCGCCCTTGTTCATGATCTTCAGTATCGAGTCATTGCCCGACTCCAGCCCGAAGAAGATGCGCCGGCATCCCGCCCGCCGCATCCGTGCGGCCACCTGCTCGTCGATGGTGTCGACCCGCGACAGGCATTCCCAGCCGAACCTGAGCACCCTCCGCTCGATCTCGTCGCATACACGGAGGACCCTCGCCTTCGTCAGCGTGAAGCAGTCGTCGTTGAAGAAGACCCGATCGTACCCGAGCGCCAAGATCTCCTCGATCTCGTCGACGATGTTCCCCGCCGACCGCTCCCTGAACTGGTTCCCGAAGACCGGCCGGCTACAGAAGTCGCAGCTGAACGGGCACCCCCTGGACGTCATGATGGACGTCGTCGTGTAGCCGACCCTCAGCCGATAGTACCGCATGTACGCCTCGTTGCCGAACAGGTCCCTGGCGGGAAAAGGGATCTCATCCAGGTTCGCTGCGGGCTCGCGCCGCGGAGTGTGTACTATCTCGCTCCCCGAGTCCTGAGATCTGACGAGGTGCCCATCGTTTTCTCGGTACACGATTCCGTTGACCGTTCTCAGGTTGTCACCCGACTCGAAGGCCCTGACGATCTCCAGTATCGTCCGCTCGCCCTCGCCCACGGCCACGACGTCGAAGTCGCTCAGGAAGGGTTCCGGCTCGATCGTGGGGAGCGGGCCCCCGGCGACCAGCAGCTCGCAGCCGTCCCTCAGCGATCGGGCGAAACGCAGCGAGGCCTCGCGCATCGTGAACATCGAGTAGACGCCGACGATCCTCGGCCGGAGCTCCCGCACCCTCTGCAGCGCCTCCGCCTCGCGCTGGAAGGAGCAGTCGATCAGGCCCACGGAGACGCCGTTTTCCCTCAGGTACGATGCGACGTACCCCAGCCCGAGCGGCGGGAAGCGGAAGGCGGAGTTGTTGCTGGGCGGATCGAAGTACGGGTACACGAGCGCCACGTCGGTCATCGCCGTCGACCCCCGTGCACTTCGACGTCGTAGCTGAAAAACAGATTGCCCGGGTCGACCTCGTACTCGAGGCCCGCCCAGGAGAGGTAGCCATCTACGCGCTCCCTCCCCCTGTACATCCTGGACCCGGGCACCGCCCTCAGCTTGAAACTGACGCTTTCGTCCATGTCTGAGATGCGCGCCCAGCCCGAGTCCACCCCGCTCCACGCCCCGATGGATCCGTCCACGAGCCGCAGCCCACCGCTGTCGACGTATCTCCTGAAGCGGGTGGCTCCCTGCTCGTTGAGGATGAAGACCTTCCTGCAGCCCTCACGACTCAGGAGGCGGAGGTCCACCTCCACGCGAATCAGGTCCCCCCTGATAGTGTAGGTCACAGCGACCTGACCCCTCGAACTCGTTTCGACGAAGCGATTCTCGACGCCCAGCTTCCTCTCGAGGTCCAAGCCGAACCGCATGAGCCCCTGCGCGGTTCTGCTCGACCTGTACAGCTTCTCCAGGAACGAAAGGGAAGGCTTTGCAATCAATTGTGCTACGGATCCGTGGGCGTAGAACGCTTGCCCCCTCCAATGCGCCTTCGAGATGGTGTCCAGATCGAAGACCTTCGTCAGGACCGCATCGTCGGTCTTCACCTCGCGGATGTGCATGCGGGCTGCTCCCGAGAAGTATGTGTCATCCCCGTAGATCGCCGTCGGAACGCCGAAGCCGACACCCTCCTCGGCCATCTCCCTGCCGCCTTCCAGTAGGACGAGACCTTTCTGCAGATCCGCAGTCGCCATGTTCTTCGGTCACGGCCGCGAGGACAGGCGGAGAGAAAGGCACTCGTTCAGCTTCACAAGGATGCCTTCTTCGAGATGGTTTGGATCGGATCCGTTTGGAGTAGAGGCGTCGGAAGGGCGTTCTATCATCGATCTCTACGCTCGGCCTTGGAATGAAGATCGCCAACTTCGTTCATAAATGATTAAGGAGGATTCGAGGTTTTTTCACTTTATGACTTTGAGCCCGATTGTGATCCTTTGTCCGCCGATCTCGAACTCGCCCGTGTGATAGCCCTTCGTTGGCTCTCCACGGCGCATCGAATCGGTGAGTGTCTCGGCGGCTATGTACTCGCCCTCCCCCTCGATGACGGCCTCGATCTCCTCGTCGCCGCTGTACATGATTTCGATGTGGTCGTCGATCTGGAATCCAGCGTCCTTCCTGAGAGCCTGGATCCTGCGCACGAGGTCGCGCGCGACCCCCTCCGCCCCCAGCTCCTCCGAGATCTCGGTCTTGACCCCGATCAGGAGCCCGTCCTCCTCCATGATCGAGTAGCCGGGGATGGGAACCGACTCCAACGACACCTCCTCCGGCAGGACCTCGACCGCCGTTCCGTCGACCATCACCTCGATGGGTTCGCCAGCGGCCAACGTCTCGGCGCGCGACGGGTCGATCTGGCCGAGCGCCTGCGCGACCGCTGGATACCGGCGGCCGTGCTTCCTGCCCAGCTGGCGCGCCACCGGCTTGACATCGTAACGCATGAGTTGACTCCGATCCGACGTGATCGCGAGCGCCTTCACGTTCAGCTCGTCCTTCACGATTTCGAGCATCCCGCCCAACCGCTCGGCGGTGGACGCATCGGCGACGATCCTCGCCTCGGACAGGGGCTGGCGCAGCTTGATACCGCTCCGGCTGCGGGCGGCGCGCCCGAGGCTGCTCGCCTTGATGGCCAAGTCCATGTCGGCCATCAGGGCCTCGTCGATCCGAGAGGGATCTGCGTCGGGCCACGGGTTGTGGTGCACGCTCTCGGGGGCGTCGGGTTCGGCCTCCCTGACGAGCCTCTGGTATATCGCCTCCGCGACGTGGGGCGTGATCGGCGCCAGCAGGAGCGTCATGGTCCTGAGGCACGTGTATAGCGTCGAGTAGCCTGCCCGCTTGTCCTCGTCGGCCTCGCTCTTCCAGAACCGTCTGCGGCTCCGGCGGACGTACCATCGGCTGAGGGTGTCCACGAACTGCCAGAGCTCCGTCGTGGCGGTGTACGCGTCGTACCCGTCGAGGGCGTCGGTCACCCGCTGGACGAGCCTGTTCATCTTGGACAGGGCCCAGCGGTCGAGGGCCGAGAGGCGCTCCGTCGTCTGGGACGGCGTCCAGCCATCGAGCCGCGCGTAGACGGCGAAGAAGTTGTGGACGTTGATCAGGGGCATGAAGAGGTCCTGCTTGACTTCCTTCGCCCGGGTGTAGCCGAAGAGGAGGTCGTTCTCGGGCTTCGTGGCGCAGTACATCCAGCGCATCACGTCGACGCCCATGTTCTCGGCGGCGTCCTCGAACCAGATCGCGTTCCCCCAGCTCTTGTGCATCTGGCGGCCGTCCTCGGCGAGCACCGTCCCGTGGCCGAGGCACGCCTCGAAGGGGGTCCGCCGCTCGAGGATGGTGCTCATGGCGAGCATCGAGTAGAACCAGTTGCGGAACTGGCCGAGGTACTGCTCGGTGATGAAGTCCGCGGGGAACCACCGCTCCCAGTACGCGCGGTCCGTCCGATACGCGAGCGTCGAGTATGCGACGATGCCGGCGTCCAGCCACGGGTTGCCGACGTCGGGGATCCTAGATGCCTTCGCGCCGCACCGTCCGCACTTGATCTTGACGGCGTCGATATATGGTCTGTGGGGGCTGTGTCCCTCGAAGGCGTCCCACCCCTCGATGGCGCGCTCCTCCAGTTCCTCCCTGCTGCCGAGGACGTCGAACCATTCGCACTCGGGGCAGACCCAGATGGGCAGCGCCAAACCCCAGTACCGCTTCTTCGAGATCATCCAGTCGTCCATGTTCCGGAGCCAGTCGAGCTCCCGCTTGAGGCCGAACTCCGGGATCCATCGGGCCTGCTGAGCCGATTCCATGATCTGGTAGCGGAGGTTCCTGTCCTTCTCGCCGGGGGTCAGCGCCTCGAAGGGCCTGTCGAGCTTCTCGCCCATGGAGATGAACCACTCCTCCACGAGCCTGAAGACGAGCTCGCTCCCGCACCGCCAGCAGACGGGGTACCGGTGCGTGATCTCCTCCGTCCTCAGCATCAGCCCCTTCCTGCGGAGGTCCTCGAAGATGGGCTCCGCCGACTGGTAGACATGGATGCCCGTGAGTGGGCCGAAGCCTTCTACGATCACGCCGAACTCGTCGAGGGGCGCGATGGCCGGGAGCCCGTACTTCCGCCCGAGCTCGAGGTCCTCCTTGCCGGCGCCAGGCGCGATGTGGACGATGCCCGTGCCCTCCGCCTCGCCCACCTCGCTCCACAGGATGACCTGGTGCGCCTGCGGCGCTCCGAGCTGCCTCGGCTTCTCGAGCTCGTCGTAGGGGCCGTCGTAGCTCCATCCTTCCATCTGCGCGCCCCTGAGCTCCTCCAGCACCGCGTAGTCACCCTTCGGGAACACGTGGGCGAGGGAGCCCTTCGACAGGTAGTAGATCTCGCCGCTGTGTCTGGCCTTCACGTAGGTGAGGTCGGGGTGGACGGCGACGGCGACGTTGGACGTCAGGGTCCATGGGGTCGTCGTCCAGATGAGCAGCGATCCCTCTCTTCCTCGAAGAGGGAACTTGAGGTAGACGCTCGTGTGGGTGAGCTCCTGATAGCCCTCGGTGACGATCTCGTGCTGGCTGATGCCGGTGCTGCAGCGGGGGCACCAGGGCATCGAGTCCTCGCCCTTGTAGATCCAGCCGCGCCCGTGGCAGCTCTTGAGGGCGGCCCAGATCATGTAGTTGTTCTCGTCGGAGAGGGTGAAGTAGCTGCCACCCAGCGCGCGCGAGCCCAGCCTGCCGACGATGGATTCGGCCGTGCCCGTGATCGAGCCGCGGGCGCTGCGGTAGGTGGTCTCGGACATGGGGTCCTCAAGGGCCGTGGCGAGCCTGCGGAGCTCCTTGGGGTCGTCCCAGTCCATCCACATGCCGAGGCGCATGGACTGCTCGGTCTGGACGGCGGCGTAGTTGAGGACGCGCTGCTTGCAGCGCTTGACGAACTCGGCGATGCCGTATGCCTCGATGTCGCGCTTCGACTGGAACCCGAGCTCCTTCTCGACCTCGACCTCGACCCAGAGGCCCTGGCAGTCGAAGCCGTTCTGGTAGCGCTCGTCGCGGCCCCGCATCGCGTTGAAGCGCTGGAAGAGGTCCTTATAGGTGCGCCCCCAGGCGTGGTGGACGCCCATCGGGTTGTTCGCCGTGATGGGGCCGTCGATGAAGCTCCACGCGGGGTTTCCCCTGTTCAGATCCCTGCGCTTCTCGAAAGTCCCGTTCTTCTTCCAAAACTCGAGGACCTCGTGCTCGAGCTTCGCGAGGTCGGCCTTGCTGTCGAGCTGCTCGTAAGTCATCCGTCAGCCTCCGCCCTGCTCATTATGTTCAGATCGAAGTGGTGCTTATCCCGGACCGTTCCACACGAAGAACATCTAAATTTTGCGGTCACCGGGCACGGAGAGCACCGTAGGAAGGGAAGATCATGAAAATAAAAAAGTTTAGGTCGTAATGAAGATCGCGAGGGTTCGATCGAACTACATCCTGATATGTCGGAATTATCTCGGTACGCCCGATAGAGCCGACGTTATACACGCCGCAACCTGTCTCCAGACGAACGCCGCGCTGATAACGAACGACCGCCACTTCGACAGGATTAGAGCTGAGGGCATCAGTAGGGTGATGAACATCACAGAGGCTTTGAAGGTCCTAGATGGCAGAACGTGGCGAGGCAAAAGGGATGTTCATCAGGGTAGGTCGACTGGCTGAGGTATGGGGGATGTTAGTAGAGTTCTGCTAGTCGACGCGTCTCCAGCCCCAGATCGTGGGCCTTTTCGACCAACTGGGGGTCCTCCGTGACCAAGGAGACCCCCATTTCTTTCGCGGCGTGAAGGTACGACGCGTCGTAGAACGTGGTCCTCAGGTTCCCAGCGAGGTCCAAAACGGCTACCTCTCTCCCCGACACGTCCACGACGTTCAACAGCGAGAAGAGGAGCGACGCCTCCTTCATCAGGAGCATCGCCTCCTCTTGGGTTAGGGTGTGCAGGAGGCTGCGATGTTTCCAGATCGTGTTCCCCACCTCGTACCTCGCCAGGTCTAGCGTGGAGTATCCCTCAAGGGATCTGAGGTTGATGGTCTTCAGGGCCTCGAAGATCGAGGAGGCGTCGAGGAGGCTCAACTTCGCTTCCGATCCTCTCTGATCGAGGCGACGACGTCCTCGGTCCGTATTCTCTCGAGGGCGGGGCGGATGTCCTCGAGTCTACTCTCGATCTCCTCGAGCTGCCTCCGCTTCACCTCCCTTTCGAGGGCGCTCCTGACGACCTCGCCGGTCTTGACGCCGTACTGGGCGAGCTTCTCCTTGAGCTCCGCGGGTACTTTGACGGAGATGGTCTCGTACTTGGCTAAGGTTTACCTAATAGGTATACCTATGAGGTATTTATTTAAGGTTACCCAGCTTTTTGGTTAGGGGGTATAAGCTACATCAACTAATATTTTCGAGGAAACTTAGAAAAAAGGAGAAAAGGGTTTACTAGGTTATTGCTCCACGATAGGCAGTCATGATTCTTGTTTTAATATGACGGATGGGTACCGTTCCGATACAGGAAGTATCTTAACATTAGGATACTTCCTCTTAGCCTCGATGTAAATATATTCTGTTAGATCACCCACATTTGGTGCGGTATATATCTCTCTCCACTTCCTAACAATAGGTCTTATCTTTCCCCAAGTCAGTATAATCCAATTCGGAGCAACTATGCTGAAGATCGACTCTGGGTCAGCTATTTTGTTTTTTAACAGGAATACCGGGTATTGTATTTGATTGTGTAGCGCCAATATCGTAGATTCCGCCTCTGGGTTGACTGGCCCGCTGTAGTTCTTTTCCCACTCCTCGACGGTGGAGAATTTATATTGGAAAATCACGTCAGAAAAAGGCCTATGGAATTCTTTGTGCTGGAGTAGAGAGAACCATGCCAATACTACCTGTGTTTTTTAGTTTCTTGGTATTCCTCAGACTGATTATGTAATAGATTGCCGCTACAAGCACTCCCATGGCCGCCGCAGCGTATGAGATCGGCTGAAACGTAACGAGATCAACCGTTCAACTTCGCCGGATCAGACTTAGGATGAAGTGAGGATAAAATTATGGCCCCCAAATCCAAACCCATTCTTTCACTTTCATTGAATCCTTCTTGTTCTTTTTCTCTTATATCTTCTCTCTTACCCTCACCACACGTATATCGCACAGAAATAACTACGCGCGCGTAGAAAATAACAATAAATATTTTCTATATGTGTACATACGCGCGCGGACTGAGATTTATTAGTTATATGGGAACTGTAGCATTTTTTCTATTTTAAAATTTTAATGATTGTTGAGCCTTTTTTTAATCAGTTCCTCTAGGCTTAAGTGTGAATACTGAAGTTAAGAATGTCTGAATCGCACTGATAATAGAGGGACTAGGAGGAGTTCTCGGCGATGAGCACCATCCTGATCATGTTCCAGTTGTACGGCGTTTTATCAAATCCGCTGTAATACGCCTTCAGGGTCCAGCCGGAGTCGATGAGGAGCTTCTTCAACTCGTGTAGGTTGTAGAGGCGGTGGTCAAACTGGATTGTCTTCAGGTGGATAAGGTTCTCTTCTTGCTTCCTGTAGTACGTCCATGTGTTCTCCATCCTGCTCGTTTCTTGGTCGAGAAAACGCGCCTCCGTCCGGACCACGTCCCCCATGTCGATCAGCGCCATGGGGCTAAAGTTTCTGACGAAGTAATCCCTGTTCACGTGGTCGATGATCAAGTATCCACCTTTCCTAGTGACATCTCTGAACTGTGCGAGGACGCTCAGGTCGGTTTTATCGTCATAGTACCCCAGACTGGTCCAGAGATTGAGGATCGCGTCGAAGCTCCGTCCGCCGAAGAGGGTCGAAGTCTCCCTCATGTCGCCGCATCTGAAACTACAGTTATCTGAGACGCCTCTCTCTGATGCCTTCTGTTTCGCGGCTTCTATGAAGGGCTCCGAGAAGTCCAGCCCCTCTAACTTGTAGCCGAGTGACGCGAGACCGACGCTCCAGCTCCCGTTGCCACATGGTACATCGAGGAGATTGGAGCCGGCTCCAACTCCAAGCTCGGTGAGTAGCTGGGCCAAATTGGGCGTGTCACGGGCCACCCGCGCCATGCCTAATTCGAAATCTCTCGCGTGTAGGTCCGCGTTTTCCTTGAATAGGGTTTCAGACCAGTGAGCCATGATTCAGCTTAATTTCAAAAGAATATAAGGAAGATGGGCAATGCGCATTACACAGTGGTCGCCGTCTTCCTTGGACCTGAACAGCCGATGTTGGCGACTCACGACTAATAACGCAATAGAAGTGAATATAAATCGAGGGTTTGGGGGATAAAATTATGGAAAGAAAAGAGGGTTGTAGTGAAAGGAGTCCCTATTTTCAGATCAGGGCGTTATCACCATCTTGATGCCTTTTCTGCTCTTCACGGTCTGGATCGACTTCTCGGCGTCGGGCACCTTGAACCTATGCGTCACGATCTCGGCGATCGGCAGGGTCTCCATGCCCTTCTTCAGCATTTGTAATGCCGTGTCGAACTGGCTCGGTGGGTAGGCCCAGCTCCCCAGGATGTCGAGGTCTTTGTTGCAGATGACGTGGGGGTTCACCTCGACGTTCCCCGGGTCGGTGTAGTGGCCCACCTCGACGAACTTGCCGCCCCGTCTCGTCATGTCGATCCCCTCGGGGAACGCGGCGGGCACGCCGGCGCACTCGATGACCACGTCGGCGCCCAGCCCGTTCGTCAGCCTCCTCACCTCGGCCACCCGCTTCTCCCTCGACTCTAATACTCTCATGTCGACGACGTGGTCGGCGCTGAGCCTCTCCGCCATCCGCAGCCTGTCGTCCACCATGTCGACGGCGACGATCTTCCCAGCCCCCGCCATCTTCGCCGTAACGATCGCCAGCAGCCCGATGGGGCCCGCCCCCTGGACGACGACGCTGTCCCCGACCCCGTATCCCTCGCCGCACGTGGGGAGGCCCGGGGCGAAGGCCCTGTCGAACGCCCTCGTCGAGACGGCCATGGGCTCCGCTAGGACCGCGACCTCGGCCGGCAGCCCCTCCGGGACCTTGTAGACCCACCAGTGCTCGGCGTCGACGTGTATCTTCTCCGCCCAGCCGCCCTTCAGGTGCGGCGGGTCACGGCAGCTCACGTTGACGCCCATCACCCGCCTGTTCGTGCAGAGCGTCGGCTTGTGCGGCATGAACCGGCAGAAGTAACACCGCCGGCAGAAGGCGTTCGTCCCCGGCACCACGGAGACGAGGTCGCCCTCGCCGAGCGGCTGCCCCTTCACCTCCATGCCCCGGGCGTCGTCGCCGATCGCCTCGATCCTCCCGACGAACTCGTGCCCCGGGATCACGGGGAACGGGATCTTCATCTTCCCCCCGTAGAGGTGGATGTCCGTGCCGCAGACGCCGCACATCTCCATCCTCAGCAGGATGTCGCCCCGACCGACCTCGGGCACGGGGTAATCGTGAACCGCCAGCCTCCCAACGTCCTCGAGAACAGACGCCTTGACCATGACGATCGCCTAAAACTACCACGCGAACCGATTAAACGTTTTCCAGCCAAATTAGGGGCCGCAGCGTTATTTTTCGCTCTCGTCAATCGCCGGCCATCGAAAGGAGCTGCGGCATCCCCCCGATGCCTAGGAGTCCGAGGTTGCCGACGTTGACGTTCTCCAGATGGCGTCGAGACGCCCTGAAGCACTCGACGACTTGCTGCAAAGGAGTCACTGGCAGGTCTCGCATCAAGTGTGCGGGATGAAACACGAGCAGGCTGTAAGGGATCGAGGGATCCAGACTGGCTATGAATTCAGCTATTGCCTGTACCTCGACGACGTCGACGTAGCTTGGAACGAGTAGGGTCGTCGCCGTCAGCATGGGCAGGCCCTGCCGCTGAGGATACAGCTCCTTAGCCACTATTTCGAAGTTCCTGTACGCGCGCTCGTTCCGCACGCCGTTGAGGGCGAGGCTGAGCTCGGGAGTGAAGCACTTCAGGTCGAACTTGACGTTGCCTCCGCTCACGAGCGAGAGCTCGGCCGCCCTTCTCACCAGCGCCAGGTTGCCGCAGCCGTTCCACTCGTAGCAGATCCTCATCGGCCTACTGGCACTCTCCTCGATGGCCAACTCGGCTGTCTCTATTGTGAATGGGAGCTGGGGCTCGGGGGAGCCTCCGAAGAAGCACACGCATGAGATCTTGGGGTCTTCAACTATCCGATCGACGAGTCTGCGCGCCGAAACGACTTCGCCCTCGTCGATGCGCTTGTGGGAGGGGTTCTGGCAGAAGAGGCAGTCGAAGTTGCAGACGTAGAGGAACACGGACAGGTTGCTGTATCCCACCTCGGGCCCATCCCGATGGGCGAACCGCGGATAGCCGGCTCCCGTGCCGCCCGGGCAGAACCACGCCGAGCAGCAGTTCGTTACGTGCGGGTCGAGGTAAGCGTACAGGAGCCCATCCTCCTCGGATGGAATGGATTTGATGCCCCGATCATTCCGCCACAGGCCACAATAACCCCTCTCCCCGACGCCTACCGAACACGAGTTTGAACACCGCCCGCATTCGACGCCTCCGACCGCGTTCGGAGGTTTGACTGGGAGACCCAGCTGCTCCCTGGAAAAGGCATGGGCCCTCTCGATCATCGACAGCGACTCCTTAGGCCTTTCACGGATGCAACTGGCACAAACGCCGAGGACGTCTGCCACATACGGCGATGCCTTGCCGCAGACTGCGCACCGTTTCTTGCCCTTTTCCGCCATCGAAGAGGCCCGTCAGCACATAGCTTTCGAATAATTACTGTATCGTTTGTGTATTGGTAATGACAGCCCACTTTAAATAAGTCTTTGAATCTGATAACGGATTTTAGGTGAGAATCGTGATCAAACCGTTCATAGTCGGCACACACAACGCGCGGGACATGCTCCACATCGGCGCCAAGATCCTGCGGGGCCGCGGCTCGGCCATGGACGCTGTGGAGGCTACGATCCGCGCCGTCGAGGAGAATCCGAAGGACTCGAGCGTCGGCAGGGGTGGAATCCCCAACCTCCTCGGGGTCACGCAGCTCGACGCCTCCATCATGGACGGCCGGACCCTGAGGGCGGGGGCGGTCGCCGCGGTCGAGGGCTACGTCAACGCCATCTCCATCGCCCGCAAGGTCCTCGAGGTCTCGCCCCACACCCTCCTCGTCGGCCCCGGCGCGGAGCTGTTCGCCAAGGCGATGGGCTTCGAGAGGGAGGACCTCTCGACCGAGACGAGCCGGGCGGTCTACAAGGCATTCCTCGATGACGCGCTTGGGAAGCTCGACGAGAGCTTCGGCGACAGCCGGGCCTACTGGGTGGATTACGTTAGGGGGCAGAAGCTGAGGGACTGGTACTCGAAGCTGTCGGACGCGCACCACGGGACGGTCAACGTCATGGCCCTCGACCGGCGCGGCGACATCTGCTCGGGCGTCTCGACGAGCGGGACGGCGCTCAAGTTTCCCGGCAGGGTCGGCGATTCCCCCATCATCGGGGCCGGCAACTACTGCGATAACCGGGTCGGCGCCGCCGCGTGCACGGGGCGGGGGGAGCTCGCCTTCAGGCTCTCGACCGCCAGGACGATCATCTCCTACATGGAGGGGGGAATGGCGATCAGAGACGCCTGCGCCAAGGCCATGCAGGACATCAACGCCCTCGGCGACTTCGGCGGGATGAACTGCCTCGTCCTCGACAGGGATGGCAACACGATGTCGGCGTCCACTAGCCGCGATTCGATACACTACCACATGGACGTCGACTCGAAGGAGCCCGAGCTGAGGAAGGGCGTCTGGGTCAAGCCCTGACGGACGAGTGAAGGAACCATGGGCGCGACAGGCTACGACCCGAAGCTGATAACCCCGCAGGTGTACGGCGACAGGCGCCCCGTCACGGGCGAGGTGGTCGCCCTCCTACACGTCACCTTCGACAAGCGCGGCCTGAAGCTGATCGACGCGCGCAGCAGGGCCATGCTCCAGAACGAGATCCACGAGCTCATGGTGACCGACGAGATGGACGCGGCCCCCGGCGGCGGCGCCGACCGCGTCTCGGCCATCGCCTTCTTCGAGGTCAAAAGTGGCGGGATCGCCGTCGTCGGCGACGAAGTCACCGTCGCGGGGGACTCGCTCGGGGAGCTTGCGGGGTTCGACCTGACCCACATGCCCAACCACATGAACGTGGTGGTGAAGAGGAAGACCCTCGAAACTCCGCGGATCCGGGTGGGCGACGGCGTCGCATTTCGAAGGGCGACGATCTAACCTTTATTTCGAGAGCTCTCGTTCTCGCTGTATAATTTTATCTCCTTCCTTCCTTAACGTTCTCTCTCCTACTCACATACATACTCTCTCTACGCACAAAAACACGAAAAACGCACGCACAGGGAGGCAGAACACAGCTTTTCTATGCTTACGCGCGAGCAAATTTTTTAATAAACTTACTTTCAATGTATCAATGAATGCTAAATGTCTGAGACATTATTAGAATGGCAGAAATGGTTTGGAGACCCATTAAATTTATTCTTTGAAAAATTGAATACTTTAGATCCTGAAAAGTTAAGAGGTACAAATCGTTTTAAATATGTTACAGAAGGATTTCGAGGATTATATTTTGATATCATAATGATGTTCAGATTAATAGGGCAAATAATGAGAAGACTAAATAGAGACTTGTTAAATCTTATAAAAGAGCAAGAAATACGTGCTCAAATGGCTGCTGGACGACGAGTTAAATGGACGCCTTCAGACCCAGAAGATGACACATTTAATGTGATATTTCTAGCCAAAATAGATTTTTCATCTTTAATTACTTTTATAGGTATACTTTTAGAAAAAGTAGCGAGGTTATTACAAAACATTACAATAGGAAATGGACCAGGACTAAGTTTCACTGATTGGAGAAATAAAATTATTAACGGTACATTTTTGGTACCTAATGATTTAGAAAAAATAATGAGAAATACCATTTGGTATGATGAATTTGATAAATTAAGAAATAAATAAACTATTCATCGTGGCTATTCTATAGGATCAATAATAAATAATAGCACATTTCAATTATTATCTCATGAAGAAAAAGATATAATGTATGATATAAATGACATAGAAAAATTATCAGATAATATTTATCGTTTTTTCGAAGATTTAAATAAGTTTCTTTGTGATAATTTTGATTTGTTTCCGATTAAAATAAAAAAATCAGGTTAAAAGTTTTTTATATTGTATCCCATATACGTAGAGCGCGCGCTCGGTATTCTGGGAATCCAGTTTTCTCTTTCGGCTCTCAATTATTTGGCGAATAGTAAAGCTTCCTACGCGCGCGGGGTATAATTTTATCCTTTCTCCGCCGCCCCGATGCCGAAGATGCCGCTCGCATCCTCGACAGTTGCGCAGGTTCCCAGGCACATGCGGAGGCTCGACGGAAGCTGTTCGAATCCGTTGACCTTAAGTATCTTAGCGGAGGCTTCGTTTCCTTCGTGGACCCCGACCCAGATCTTCTCTCCCGTGGCAATGTTCATCAACGCATAGAGAAGTGAAGAAGCCGCTTCTGGATGTCCAGGCTCGCATATCCAAGGCCCTACCCTGTAGATTCCGACGCCCCTCTTCGCCATCACGTAACCGACGATGCGACCTCCTCTCCACGACGCGAAGCAGAGATCAGGAAAGTCTCTAAAGACACGCCTCAGCATCTTCCCTCTGTCTGCGCCGAAGAAACTCTCGTCGAGCATCTCGATCTCTTCGATGTCTTCAGATCTCATCCGAGACACCGACGATGCTGGATGGCGTTGGCCTGTTCCCCTAAAACGTAGCGAGTTGTACTCGGGTTTGAATCCCAACCGCTTGTACAGCGGTATCGCCTTGGCGACGGTGTCGAGCCTTATGGACTTCGCGCCCTCGGCGCACAGGCGGCCGATCGCCTTCTCCATGAGGGCGGCGCCCACGCCCCTGTCGCGGTGCTCAGGCAGCGTCACGAGGTTTCCGATCCAGCCGACCTCGCCGTAGAGGAAGCTGGCGACCATGCCCACATCCTCGCCGTCGAGGCTCACGATGAAGCAGCCGTTGGGCTCGTACGACAGCATGCGCTCGAAGTCCATCTCGTTCAGGCCCCAGCCCGTCATGTCGATGAGCCGGCAGTAGAAATCTACATCCGTCAACGTCATCGTCCTGAATCTCACGTCGGCCATGAGCATCTCCGCGACGGAGCAGAGCGATCTCCTTATCAATTTTATTCGTTCAGGAAGCCTTTCGAGGGCCATTTTTGACCCTGAGCTTCAGTGTTTCAAGCAAATCAATTATATCAAGTTGGAAGGCTAGCATAACCGGTAGCCATGGTCAAGATCGCGACGGGCAAGGGGTTCGAACTCGAACTTCCCGAGTCTTATAACGATATGAAGGAAAGGGCCGAAGCAGATATAGACAAGATCCTGGCAGACAAGCCGAAGGCGCTGAAGCTGTGGGGGCTCATGCGCGACGACCCCGAGGTGAACGCCGACTGGGACATGTCGAACTACATCGCCGTCGCAAAGCTCCACCTCAACGACCACGGGGACATCCACATGAAGATCGTCACGGCGAACGCGCTGAAGATGCTGCGGCTGCTGTACGATAACGGGGTCGCCGGGGACCTGGTCAGGGAAAAGGCGGGCGATGTCGACGACGACTTCCTCGTGGTGCTGGCGGGCGGGCTCCTGCACGACATCGGAAACCAGGTCCACAGGGAGAACCACAACCTCCACGGCGTCTACCTCGCAATACCCCTGCTGAACCGACTGCTGCCCAAGATCTACAAAGAGTCGGAGGTCATGTACGAGATCCGGGGCCACATCCTGCCCTGCATCTACTCGCACGAGTTCGAGATCAGGGACCTCACGACCGAGTCGGCCCTCGTCGGGATCGGCGACGGTACGGACATGACGAAGGGACGCGGGCGGATGGCGTTCGACAGCGGGAACGTGAACATCCACACGGTCTCGGCCCTCAGCATCGAGGAGGTCAGCATCGTGAAGGGAAAAGACTGCCCCATCAGAATCCACATCAAGATGTCAAACAGCGCCGGGATATTCCAGATCCAGGAGACGCTCTTCAAGAAGATCATTGGCGGACCCCTGGAGCCCTACATCGAGGTCGTCGCCGAGTCGAAGCCAGACGAACCCAACATCGACCAGAGGATCGTGCACCAGGTCATCCTCAAGGGCAACAAGTTCAAGGCCCTCTGATCGTCCATTTTTATCCGATTTTTTTAAGGCTCTTGGTCGAGAATGGATTTCTGCTCGATCTAAGTCGTATTTATGAACACGTCGATCGCAGTTCCGATGAAGAACAGGGCTGAGAGGCTGATCAGCCCTGCTTGGTAGGACAGTGTGGCGTCTCTTACGTAGCCGAGGATAAGCGGAAGGGTCAGGGCGCCCATCGAGGCGAAGGTGTTCTGGATCCCAGATACTTTCCCAGCCATGCGGGTTCCGTAGAGCCTCGTCAGGATCGTGAAGCTCGGGCTCCGAACGAAGTTTATGAACCATCCCAGAACGAACGCAGAAACGTACAGGACGAGGAACGCCTTCACGCCCACGAACAATATGACCGTCACGCCCAGGGCGAGGAAAGACGTCAGCATGACGAGCTTCTCCCCGAGTCGGTCGGAGAAGAACCCGCCGATGGGATTCGAAACCATGCCCGCGAGGTTGAAAAGTGAGAAGGCCATGCCCGCCGCCACCAGGCTGAGGCCGTACTCCTCATGAAGCAGGATCGGCAGCCAGGCGATGAACGTGTAGTACGAGCCGAGCCGGATGAACTGGATCGAGGCCAAGATCCAAAAGCTTCTGGATCTGACGACATCAGACACGTCTCCACCGCCCTCCGAAGGTTGGGCCTCCCGCCGATCCTTGAGCCCCAGCCACACCACGACGGCGGACAGCACGCCGACCAGGCCGAAGGCCTCCATGGAACCCCTCCAACCGAGGCTGATCGAGAGCAGTGGGGCGGTCCACGACGCGAGGACGAGGCCGACGCTCCCCCCGATGTTCAGTATCCCCAGGGCCGTTCCCCGATCCCCCGGCTGAAACCAGCCGGCGATCAGCTTCACGCCAGGGACGAAGATGCCCGCCCCCAGGAGGCCGGCGAGGAACCTGGCTGATATCACCTGCCAGATCCCGGAGGCGAATCCGAACAGTACAGTCGACAGCGCGGTGCCCAGGACGCTGAGCGTCATCACGCGCCTGCTCCCGATCCTGTCCGCGAGGTATCCCCACGGGATCTGCCCCATCGAGTATCCGACGAAGTAGGACGACATCAGGGCGCCGCTCAGCGTGTAGCTGAGGGAGAGCTCGTCCTTGATCAGCGACAGAACCGTCGAGTACGCCGAGTTGAGGATGTTCAGGAAGAGAAGGGCGATGAAACCTCCAACCAGTATCCCCGGTCGATCCATGAATGCCCTGAAGCGGCCTTCAACCGTCGTCAATGAAATCCTACAGGATTTGGAGTCCCGGCAACTTAAATGATGCCCCAGCTATCTCTTGTCAGACATCATCTATACTGAAGGGATAGTCGCCTTTCCTCCTCAGAGTATCCCTTTATCTCGCACCCGTCGGCCTTCCTCATCCCCATTAGCTGCGCGACCTTCGCGTAGCCCGGCGACAACTTGTACTCGGCAGCCATGGAGAACCTGGTTGGCACCGAGCTCGTGCCCTTCTGCTCCAGTCCCGAGGCCAGTTCCCCGATCCTGCTGCTCGGGACGGAGAAGATCATCTCGTCGTCCTGCGCCCCAGCGTATCCCCGATCTCCCCTACACGGCACCGCGACCTGGCATTCATCCTTGAGCATTGCAGGAACAATGGCATATACGCACGCCGAGTGGCCGCCGAGCACGGTGATGATGTCGCGCCCATCCCTGTAGGCGATGCCAAGCAGGAGCCTCAGAAGCTGGGCAGAGTTGCAGTAAATCACCGCAACGTCCGGCTCGAAGCTGGCGCTCCTCAGGGGCGCGGACACCAAGCCCACGTACTTGCCCGTCTCGAGCCTCGGGAATTCGCGCGCCCAGTTGGCACCCGCTTCTAAGGACCCGACGCCGTCTGGATAACGTGTTCGACCCTCAACGAAGTATCGAGGCGGCCCCGACAGGCCGAATCCGATGACGGGCTCGGGACACCACATGTCCTCGAAGAGTTGTGCGACCATTACCCCGAACCTTCGGGAGAGCGAGAAGCACTGGCAGGTCGACACGCACACTCCGAAGTCCCTCCTTGGCCTCTTCGCGTCGGCTGGAAGATCATTCTCGTTCTCTATCATCTTCACGGCAATAGGGTATGTGATGGGGCGAATCTGCTCCTCGATCCTCTTTCCGAACTCGTTAAATACGTTCATCGATCTTCAACCTCCAATGCGGCACTGATGAATAACCCTCACTCAGGTATTATTTGAAAACGTTCGCCAGAGCACGCTATTTAACCAATGAACTACACATTTTCCATGGTCATCCGACGATACGCACTGTGTTGGAGGATCGAGGGCGGATGGTATTCGGGAAGGTTGCATGCGTGGGAGCGGGGCTCATCGGCCAGGGCTGGGCGACCCTTTTTTCCTCAAGGGGGCTCGAGGTGAATCTGAGGGACATCTCAGAGGATATCCTGAGGAGGGCGATCGAACGGGTGAATTCGAACCTGATTTTCTTAGAACATAACAATCTCCTGAGAAGAGGCGAGGCAGAGGCGGCCCTGAGGAGGATACACTCGACTACGAACATGGCAGAGGCCGTAGACGGAGCTGACTATGTACAGGAATCGGTCCCAGACAATTATGAGGCCAAGAAGATGGTGTTCGGGGAGCTGGACGCCGCTACTCCAAGGCAAGCAGTCCTCGCAAGCAGCTCATCGGGCCTCCTCATGACCGAGATCCAGAAGGCGACGAGAAAGCCCGAGAGGTGCGTGCTCGTGCACCCGATGCTCCCCGTCCATCTGATGCCCCTCGTCGAGATCGTGGGCGGCGAAGAGACGTCCACGCAAACGATAGAGGCGACCCGCGGCTTCATGATGGAGCTCGGAAAGGTTCCAGCCGTGCTCAACAAGGAGGTGCCAGGCTTCATCGTCAACAGGCTGCAGGCGGCGCTGTGGCGCGAGGCCGTCAGCCTGGTCGCGAACGGCGTGGCGAGCGCAGAGGACGTCGACAGGGCCTTCTGCCTGGGCATCGGGATCCGAGACCCACTGTTGGGGCCGTGCCTGCGAGCGCACATCGCTGGAGGCGGAATCAAGCGATTCATCGAGAACTACAGCCGATCCTACACCAGCAGGTGGAGGACGATGGAGACGTGGACTTCAATGCCTCCGGTGGCTGCCGAGAAGATAATAGAGAGCGTCAAAGAGATGGAGGTCGTGCGAACGAGATCGCTCGAGGAGATCGAACGGATGAGGGACGAGAAGCTGATCGAGGTGCTCAGGCTCGTGACGCCCGATCATCCATTTTACTCATGACTTCGCTTTCACGCCTATTTAGCGCCCGTGCACATCACCCGGCCTATGATGGAAGAAAATGCATCCATGTCATGCTAGCGAAGGCCTCCCCCATAAAGGTGGATCTTTTCATAATTTTAATGAGCACCTTTGGCACATGCTGTAAGTAGCATGTCAGATTTCGATGTGCATCGATTCGTCGAAGCTCAGATCGATACCGTCAGGAAGGCCTTGGACGGAGAAAAGGCGCTGATCGCAGTCTCAGGCGGAGTCGACAGCACGGTCGCCGCCATCATCACCCACAGGACCATCGGCGACAACCTCGTCTGCGCCTTCATAGACGACAACTTCATGCGGCTCGGAGAACCCGAGAATGTCAGAAAGATCCTCTCCGCGCCGCCCCTCAGCCTCCCGGTGAAGATACACGACGAGAGGGACAGGTTCATGGTGGCTCTCAGGGGGCTCGGAGACGCGGAGGAGAAGCGAAAAGCATTCCGCGAGACTTTCTACGTTGCCCTGAGCGACGCCGCTAGGTCCGAGGACTGCCGGTACCTCGTTCAGGGGACGATAAAAGCCGACGTGATCGAGACGAAGGGGGGCATAAAGACCCAACACAACGTCCTGGAGCAGATCGGCATAAACCCCTTTCGACAGTTCGGCTTCAGGGTCATAGAGCCCATCGCGGCGCTGTACAAGTACCAGGTCAGGGAGGTCGCACGCCACCTGGGCGCGCCGAAAGAGATCTCCGAGAGGCAACCGTTCCCAGGCCCCGGCCTCTCGGTCAGGGTGGTCGGCGAGATAACCCCCGAAAAACTGCAGCAGCTGAAGAAGGCAACGTCCATCGCCGAAGACGCCTTCAAAATCCACGCGCCAGACCAGTATCTCGCCGCAATCTTCAGTGGCGACGTGACGAAAGCCCCGGAGATACTCCGAACGGAGGCCGCGGAGGCACTGAACCTTGATGCTTCACAGGTCGATGTCAGATTCTTCCGAGAAAGGGCGACGGGAATAATCGGCGATAAACGTGCGTACGGCCTCATCGCGGCCATCAAGGCCTTCAGATCCTCTGCTAGGCTGCCCGAACTCGATTACAGGTCGCTCGAGAAGATGATGGAACATCTCAGGAAAGCTGACCCCGCGATAACGAGGGTGCTCCTTCTCATCGACGAGAAGAAAAGGTCGGGGTACAGCATCGCATTGCGGGCTGTGAAGACAAAGGACTTCATCACAGCCGCCATCGCAGAGGTACCATTTTCTACAATCAGAGACGCAGCGGCAAACATCCTCAGCGCATGCGCAATGGTCTCCAACGTTTACCTCGACGTGACTCCTAAGCCTCCAGCGACGATCGAGTTCGAGTGAACGGATGAGAGGGTGAAAGTGGAGCCGTTCCCCCTCACCTCGACACGATCGAAAGAAAATACCCGCTGAAGGCTCGCGGATTAGGTTGCCCCGTTTTCGTCGGAGAAGATGAATGTATATAGGCTCACAGAAGGTCCGATGCTTCCCAAAGGTCTACTTCGATACATCGAGAATCAATGCATCGGTTTACCATAACCGTTAAATCCATTCGTGGTTCACACTCACCGTTACCCTTAGGGGGAAAGACTCGCGTGGGCAAGCTGAAGGGCATAGTCTTCGACCTCGATGGCACCCTGATAAACTCGAACGTCGACTTCACGGAGATGAAGAGGCGCATGATCCGGGTGCTTGAGGAGCACGGGGCTCCGCAGGGCCTCCTTACCCCTCAGCAGACCACGGTCGTCATCCTCGAAAAAGCCGAAGGGGTCTGGAAGGAGCAAAGGAAACCTGAAGCCGAGAGGGAGAGGCTCAGGGCAAAGATGGACGAGCTGATGGACGCTTCCGAACTCGAGGCGATCCCGACGGTCTCTGCCATGGAGGGGGCGGTGGAGGCGGTCCGCAAACTCAAGGAGATGGGCTACGAGCTCGCCGTTTTGACCCGCAGCCACTGCGCCTACGCCATCGAGGCCCTGAAGAAGACAGGGATGACGGAGTACTTCGACTTCATCTTGGGGAGGGGCGAGACGCCGAAGCCGAAGCCGTACGCGGAGGCGCTTCAGCACACGGCCGAGCGCATGGGGCTCGGGATCGATGAGATCGTGTTCGTGGGCGACCACCACATCGACTTCACCTGCGCGGAGAACGCCCGCTGCCACTTCATCGGCGTCCGCTCCGGCCCGAGGGGCGCAGAATCCTGGGACAGGCGCGAGCCCGAGGTGCTCCTGGGCAGCGTGAAAGACCTCCCGGACCACCTGTCCCAACGTTAGACCTCGAAGATTTCATATCCTCATTCAGGTCGTAACATGCTTGTGATTCAGATGGAGACACGTAACGATCACTTCGGTGACATCGTCGACAGGCTCGTGACCACGCCCCTCGGCCAGCTCGGCCAGGAGGAACTGAACCCGGGCATCGTCCCAGCCGTCTACGCCGAGGCCCGGCAGAAATACGGGCGCCCGCTCACGCTCCTGGCGGCCGAACGCCTCATCGGCGCCGTCGAAAGGGACGACAACGTCGTCATCATGACGAACAGCGAGGAGATGGACGGTCCTCCCGGCGCGGCCGCGCTGGCGAGGGCGATCGACGTGGCGCTGGACGCACGACCCATCATTGTCACCTCATGGTCGCCCACCGACCTCATCCCCAGCGAGGAGCGCACGAGGCGAGTTCTTCCGGAGACTTGCATCGCCGCTGGACTGATGCCCGTCGAGTACGATCTGCTGCGCGCCAGGGCCCACAGGGTCCACGTCCACCCGTTCCCCTCCGAGTGCCTGACCACGTCCAAGGTGCTCGCCCAGGAATTGTTCGACCTCTACGAGCCGGCGGCCGTCATCACGACGGAGGTGATGGGGAGGAACGAGAAGGGCGTCTACCACTCCGCCCTGGGCTACCGACTGTACGAGGGCCTGACCTCCCACGACAAGGTGGACAGGCTCGACTGCATCCTCGAGGCGGCGTCGGACAGGGGCATCACGTCCATCTCCGTCGGCGACAACGGCAACGAGATGGGATTCGCGGGCATCGCCGACGCCTGGCGGCGCCACCACCCGTTCGGGGCGAAGTGTCGCTGCCCGTGCGGGAGCGGGATCGTCAGCGCCACGACGTCCAACGTCGCCATCCCCGCCGCCACGTCGAACTGGGGCTGCTACGGCGTCGAGGCATGCCTCGCCAAGCTCAAAGGGGATCCCGAGGTCATGCACGATGGGGACACGGAGCGACGCATGCTCCACTCGTGTGCAAACGTCGGGGTTCCGGACGGCGCGACCGTCTGGTGCACGCCCACCACGGACGGCACCCCGCACGCGGCATCGGTCTACGTCGTCGAGCTGCTCGGGATGACCGTCTCCCGGAGCTTCAGGACCCTCCACAGGCCCTGGTAGCACGTTTCGAACCAGATCGGAAGCGCCCCGAGGGAATACCTTTTTATCGATACTCATAGATCACTATAAAATCCGACCAATACGGGACTTTCCGCTGGAGGCGTTGACATGTCGAGCAAAAAGCAGGAAGAGTATACCCAGAAGTTGAACCAAGCGATGGCCGTACTGAACAGGGTGGCCGAAGATAACACGACGCCGAGGAACATCAGGCGTACAGCCAAGCAGGCCTCTGACATGCTGGTCAATGAGAGCCTCTCGATCGCCGCGAGGGCTGCCAACGCGATCGACCTCCTCGACGAAATATCGCAGGACCCGAACATGCCGATGTACACCCGCACGCGGATCTGGAACGTCATAAGCTTCCTAGAGGGGATCAGGGACTAGGCCCTTCAGATCTAGGAAGGTTTAAGGTCCTCCGTTTGTCTTCATCAATAACCAAGGTGCTTTACAGTGGAAAGAAGGACATTCGGCAGGAGACCTAGGATAGAGGGCGTGGGCGTTGTCGCCATCGTCCTCGTGATAATCGTGGCTGGAGTCCTCATCTTCAGCATCGGCCAGGTCGGCGTCGGCTACGTGGCCATGGTCGTCGACCCCCTCTCGGGCTCGATCTCGGCCGTTGGCGACGGATCGAACGCCCACTACTTCTTCAAGCCGCCCTGGGCGACCGTCTCACGGATCTACGTGGCGACAGACAGCGTCAACATGTGGAGCGAGGGCGGAACCATCGGCGACTTTCCCGCCGTGCCGAGCCTCACGAAGGACGGGCTGATGGTCGACGTGGACATCACGGTCCGGTGGACCGTCGCGCCGTCGAGGGCCCTCGACCTCTTCAGGCGGTTCCCCGCTCTGGACTGGAAGGACAGGGCGATCATCCCGATCATCAGGAAGACCATCAGAGACATCCTCGTCGAGTTCTCGGCCATCGAGACGATAGAGCAGCGGGGGATCCTGAGCACAAAGATGGAGACCGCCCTTGCCGAGGTATTCGGCAACGAGACAACGCTGGTCAAAGCCATAACGGTCGAAGCGGTCGACCTGAGGCGCATAGCGCTCCCCCAGAACTTCGTCGACGCCATCGAGAGCAAGCTCGCCGCGGAGCAGCTGGCGATAGCCGCCGAGTTCAACAAAACCAAGATCCTCGTCATAGCTAATGCCACTGCCCTCTCTCAGGTCATCCAGGCCAATGGACTTGCGAAGTCCAAGATCATCATCGCTAACGCCACGAGAGAGTCGATCGCCATCATAGCCGCCCAGCAGCCCGGGCTCAACTCGACCGAGCTGACGAGCCTGTACCTGTACCTGGAGACGCTGAGGAGCATCGCGGAGACCGGGAAGGGGCAGTTCATCATCATCCCGGGCGATGGGAGCAGGTTTCTGATACCGCTGCCCCCATAGAGGTATAGGCTCCTTTCCCTCGATTTTTATACCGGGCTTCCACACCAAATTGGTAGAACAGGCGTGCACACGAAGTCGTTATCCGCGCCGTGGGCCGTCCGCCTCACGTGGGACGAGCTTGCGACCCTCGCCGTCTGCCTCAGCCTCGACTTCGTCGAGTACCTGTTCCCGATGCTCATGACGCCACTGTACGGCGACCTCTTCGACCTCGCCGGCGTCGCGTTCAGCCTCGTGTTCTTCAGATGGTTCGGCCTCATCTCGCTGCTGGAGATCGTCCCAGGCCTCGACGCCCTCCCGATCTACACGGCCAACTGGCTCGTCTGGTACCTCTTCAAGAGGCGGAGGGAGATGATGCACGCGGAGGACCAGCTCGAGCGATGGAAATAGGCATCGAAGTCTTAGTAACGCCATGATCGAACGATAGAAGCAACGATGTCTTCGTCTCGATAAGCTTTAACTCGCATGTCTCAGAGTAGGTGGCGGGATCCGGCTTGCGGAGGCTCATCGACACCCACGCGCACCTGAGCGACCTGGACGACATGGACGGCGTCGTCAGGAGGGCGAAGGACGCGGGGGTCGACGGCGTGGTCGCTGTCGGCGCCAACCTACGCACTTGCGAGTCCACCCTCAGGTGGGCCGAAGCCTTCCCCGGGTATGTGCTGCCCGCCCTGGGCGTCCACCCCACGGAGTGGTCCCAGGACGATCTTGATGTCACGCTGGAATTCGTCGAGGGGCACCTGGACGAGTGCGTCGCCGTCGGCGAGATCGGGCTCGACTACTGGAGCAGGGATGCGAGGAAGAACAAGGAAGTTAGGGAAACGCAGCGCGAAATCTACGTCAAGCAGCTCAAGATGGCAAAGGAGCGCGACAAGCCGGCGTCGGTACACGGGCGGGGCTCGTGGCGCGACGCGCTGGACCTCGCCGCCGCCAACGGGCCAAGCCGCGTCGTCTTCCACTGGTACAGCGGCCCCCTCGACGTGCTGGAGGAGCTACTCGACGCGGGATACTTCATCTCGGCGACCCCGGCCGCCGCGTTCAGCAGGGATCACAGGGCGGCACTTTCGAGGGCGCCCATCGAGCGCATCGTCATCGAAACGGACTCGCCGGTGAGCTATCAGGATCGGCCGTCGGAGCCCGCCGACTTGTTGCGGACCCTCAGGGCGCTGGCGAAGCTGAAGGGGATCCCGGAGGAGGAGGTGGCGGAACGCACGACAAGGAACGCCGAGAACATCTTCCGGGTCTGAGTGGAAAGTTATTAAAAGCCTTAGTGCCGAATTCTCCTCGACATGGGCGGATATCCTCGCGAGCACATCGTCTTCAGGCCCGTCTCCCTGCTATACTTCGCCTTCCTGCTTGTCCTGCTGGCCATCGTGTTTCCATTCATCCTGATGTTCCTACGGGACATCCTCGTCCAAGACCTTGGTCTTCCACCTGAGGTGATCGGCGCCTTCCTGTTCGCCAGCCTGTTCGGCAGCTTCCTCAACGTGCCCCTGTTCAGGCTGACGAGCCACATCCCCGTGCTGACACACGGCGAGGTGAGCTTCTTCGGCGTCACCTGGCACGTGCCGCGCGTCGAGGTCGAGAGCAGGAAGACGCTGGTCTCCATGAACGTCGGCGGCGCCCTCGTGCCCATCCTGGCGTCCCTGTACATCCTCGGGTGGTCTGTCCCCCAGAGCGACCCGAATCCGCTGTTAACCTACATGAAGACGATGCTGGTCCTTGCGATCGTCGTCATCGCCGTCAACCGTACGTCCAGGCTCGTGAAGGGCCTCGGGATCGCCACGCCTGCGATGATACCGCCGTTTATTACCGCGATGGTAACCCTACTCGTCTACGCGATCGGGTTTCCCTCCAGCCCGACGAAGATCGCGTACGTGGGCGGGACACTCGGGACGCTCATCGGCGCCGACCTGCTCAACATGCACAACCTGCCCAAACTGGGGGCTTCCTCGGTCAGCATAGGCGGCGCGGGCACCTTCGATGGCGTATACGTCACTGGTCTCATATCCGTCATGCTCGTACTATTGCTCTAAGCGTTCAACATGACCTGATCGATGAGCTACCATTGCCTTGCCATGTAGAAAGAGATTTTACCGCTGAACGCACAGTCTCTCCGGGCCGGGGTAGCCAAGCCAGGACACGGCGCCAGTCTTGAAAACTGGTGCTCCACGGAGCCCATGGGTTCAAATCCCATCCCCGGCGCTCTTGTTACTGCTACCACTTATAGTGGTTTTTTGGCGCTGATGACGACTGTTGTCGTATGTGTTTTCGCGTGCTTTAGCTCAGGTTTGAGTTAATGGTGGGGGGGTCTGCACGCGTTTCTCTGGTTGGTTTGGTCTCTTCGTAGGGGTTTTTGGTTCACCCCTGTTTTTAGGGGCTGTCTCCACGCTGATGCATGTCTCCTTCTCGTCCATTTATTGATGCTCTGTTTTGGGCTGTTGAACCGGGTACTAATTTAGTGAGACTAGGTTGGAATCCGTGTACTCCTGAACATTGATGACGACAAGCCCGAATTTCAGGAGATGACTGAGACATACACCGATACCTGGGGCAAGAGTGTTCGGAAGCTCATACTGAAATCCTTCGTCTGCGATGAAAAGCAGATCTATCTTTTAAACCCAGACTTCCAGAGTTTGGAGTTTGTAGAAGAAGGAGAGAAGCCAGATAGCATAGCTATCTACAGCGAAGGCTTCCATCTTGAAGATGCTGATCAAAAAATCGTTGATGCATACAATAGGACAAAGGCCTCTGTAACTGCCATAGACCCTGTTATCAGGGCTAATCCTCAGAAATACTATATATCTCTGAGAGGTCGGAGAAACTTTGCTTTCATCAAACCATTGAAGCATAAGATGAATATTGTCATTATGCTGCCCATCGAGGAAGGCAAGGATATAATCAAGGCACATAAGGTTTCTGAGCTCAGCGAGGGCATCCAACGCTTCTATAGTGGACCATGTTTCAATGCATCAGTTGAAAGCCCTGAAAAATTAGAAGAGGTTATCAAGGCGTTGGCCAAAGCCTATGAAAGGCAAAAAAGAGCTTAACACTAGATTTTTCGGTTAAATAGAACGGTGATACGCGCGCGCATCTAACGCCCAGAAACACAAACAGAACGATAAAAACAGCCTAATCCAACAGTTTCTTTTAGCATACGCATTTGACATTATCTAACTTCCCCCATCAATCGCTGCGTATCAAGGTAGTAACGCAGTCCATTGGGGGGGATTTAATTTTAATTTTTTACCATTTTCCTCGCATGCGATGGTTGATACGCGCGCGCCCGTGGGCTTCGATCCACCTATCAACGTGCGCGCGCATCCATAACCGAACGCTGGGAATAGGCTGAGGTTCATGGCCTCACCCTTGCGCTAGGTAGAGCCTCCTCGCGCGCAATATCAAGGAGACTGTCAATAGTGAGTAGAGTACCTGCACGAAGTCCATAACGAACGTCAACCAGACCTCGTTCATCAGAGCGAAGATCGTGAAGCAACCGATCGCCGTCGCCGCCAGAAGCTGGGAGAGGAGCGAGATGTCCTTCAAGGTGTCCCTGTTCCTGATGGTCCGATACATCTGCGGCATGAAGCTGAAGAACCCGATGGCCGTGCCGATGTTGAGAAGGATCTCTACCTCCACATCACATCCCCGCATGAAGGAAGATGAGGAAAATACTAAACTTTTTCCTAGGTTCCTTCACCTGTATCAAGCTCGCGCTATCTTGTGTACAGTATTTTTAATTTCCTCCAATAATTGGGCGCGCGTGTTGCTCTCATAAAAACGCTTATCACACGAAAATTTTAAATATTGATTTAGAAGAACCTTCAACCCTATAAAATTCTACGCGCGCGCCTAGCGCTACTATGGCTTAGCCTTGGGGGAAGCGGCGCGCGCGTGTATAAAATGCGGCCTAACCTAAGTTCCCCCTTTTTTATTCGCTCGTTTTTAGTATCTTTTTAATTGTTCGGCACGATCGTTTCTTGGTCGGTTGAAACCAAAACCAAAAGGGGCTCCTAGCGATGCCATACATCGAGAGGATTAGCACCCACGTCGTCCTCACAACAATCAAGGAAGACTTCAGGATGATCGACGACCTCTAGCCCAGACCCTTTTTTAAAAAAAGAAGGTTGGGCGATGTCTCTGTCTAGACCCCTAGGGGGATAGACCCGGTCATCTCATGACCTGCGGAGACGTCGCCACGCGAGGGGCTAGGCGTTTTTCTTCAGGGCCTTGCCCGGCAGAGCACCCGTGTGCTCGCCGCCTTCGACTACCATCCGCCCGTTCACAACGACGTACGGTATGCCGGATGCGAACCTATGGGGGTTTGTGAACGTCGCCTCGTCCTTCACCTTTGCAGGGTCGAAGACGACGATGTCCGCCTTGAACCCCTCCCTGAGGAGGCCCCTGTCCTTCAGGCCGAGGCGTTGGGCGGGGGCCGAGGTCATCTTCCTTACGGCCTCCTGGATGGTGATGACCCCCTCCCTAACGTAGTGGCCGATGACCCTGGGGAACACGACGACCTTGTCCCCGGGCATCAGCCTCGCCGATGGCCAGAGCCTGCGGTTGTTGACCAGTATGCCGACAACCTTCATGTCGTATGCGTAAAGGTACCCCTCTCCCAGCCCCCTGATGAACTCCCTCAGGGTCTTTGGCTCATCGACGTAGGCTATCGTTAGGCGGGGGTACATACGATTCGCGTATATCACTCGTTGAATAATTGTATTGGTATCGGAACACTGGTCCGATCGAGAAGAAGATGCGATTAACCCCACAGAGAATGGCGGGAGCCCGATCGAGATGCCCAACCTTTTTTGTGTTCTTCGGGCTTCGTACCGAAGCCAGTGAGGGGTTGATCCGGCTATTTTTCTAACGTTGCCGCGGGGATCCGACCCAAAGGCTACGAATATTATAAATAATTAGGTGAAGGTTGTTTTTTCGGTAAAATTTGAAAGACACCAAGCCTCATCAACATAGGCTCCCAATCCGCGTTCTCTACGTCGAGGGCGAGAAGGACGAGCAGAGGCTTCTGAGGGGTTCATTCGAGGGGTCGGGGCTGTGCATTCAGATCGAGTCGGCTTCATCCCCTGAGGAGGCGATTCTTATGCTGGAGGAGGACGTTTTCGACTGCGTCATCGCCGAATATCGGCTTCCTGGTATGGATGGCCTCGAGCTTGCGAGGAGGGTAAGGCATTCCAGCGACGTCCCCCTCATCATCTACACAGCCCACGGGAGCGAGAGGGTGGCCACCGAGGCCCTGTCCTCCGGGGTAGACGCCTATGTTCCCAAGGGGGTTCACCCAGAGAACGTCGAACTGCTCGCGGGGCGGGTCATGGAGGTGGTGGAGAGATGGAGGGCTGAGAGGGGCAGGGCTGCGACCACCGACGTGCTCCAAGTTCTGAGCCGCCTGGGGGACAAGGAGGAAGCCCTGCGTGAGATCATGGTGATTGTGAGGCGTTACACGGGGGTCGAGGCCGTCGGCATCCGCCTTCAGGAGGGCGACGACTATCCCTACTACGTCTACGACGGGTTCCCCGACGAGCACATACTGAAGGAGAACAGCCTCTGCGCCTACAACCTCGAGGGGCAGCTGATGAGGGACGAGGTGGGGAACCCCATGCTGGAATGCATGTGCGGCAACATACTCCGAGGCCGCTTCGACGCGTCGAAGCCCTTCTTCACCGAGGGCGGCAGCTTCTGGACAAACTCGACAACGGCGCTGCTCGCTTCAACGTCTGAGGAGGACAGGCTGGCTAGGACCAGGAACGTGTGCAATGGGGAGGGCTACGAATCAGTCGCGCTAATACCAATCCGCGGCGGGGCCGAGACCATTGGGCTCCTCCAGCTCAACGATAGCGACCCAGACCGCTTTGACCCGGAGATGATTCGATTCCTCGAAGGTCTGGCCGGGGACATAGGCACGGTTCTCGCAGGCTTCGACCAGAGGGACAGGCTCAGGGAGTCCATGGAAGAGTACAGGGCGATATTCGACAGCGTTCGGGACCCGATCTTCCTAGTCGACATCGACGACTTCACAGTGCTGAGATCGAACGCCGCCGCCCACAAGTGGCTCCTCTCGCGGAAGACCAGCCCCCGGGCAGAGACGTGCCACCAGGCGCTGACTGGAAGGGCCCTCCCCTGCAAGCTCTACGGAGAGGCCTGTCCCATATTGGATATGCTTGAGTGCGGCGAAGGTGTCTCTGAGGTCTACCACCGATTTAACGGGGAAGATAAGGGGCTTTACCTTGAGGAGTCCGCCAACCCCGTGAGGAACGCGGAAGGGAGGATATTCAAGGCGGTCCTCATGGTGAGGAACATAACCGAGCGGTAGTTGGTCAAAGATGACCCGGTGAAACACCAGTAGATGGGGCCCTAACTCAGTACATGCCGACCGTTCACCTTGGCGCTATAGTTAGACCCCAAAGCCGACGCGTGCGCCCGATGTCGAACGGGGAACCAGCCTCTGGGAGGATGATGTTCTAGGCCTTTAGAAAGCTCTTCAGGAAGGTGACCATCGGCTTCCCCAGGGCCTTCTCGATGGGCTCGTAGACCTCAGGGTAACGGTTGCCGTCCCCGATGGGGATCAGGTCTCTACCCGTATTAGTCAGGTAAACCGTGTCCCCCTCCTCGACGGCCGCGGATGTCACAGGCTTGCCCTCTCCGTCAAAGGTGCAGATTAGGTCGGGGAACGTCCCTAGCCTCCTCCCTCCGAGCTCGAGGGTCATGTACTCGTTCATGTACGTGACCTCGTAGGTACTGCCCCCTCCCTCCACATCGATGGTCCCTACATCGAAGCCTCCCTTCGCCTCGAGGGGATTTTGGGTTCCCGCATGTTTGTTGGGGCTGTTTCCACGCTATGGCGCATGGCTCCTTCTCTTCGTCCATTTATTGGCGCTCTGTTTTAGGCTGTTGCACAAGACACTAATGTAATGTTAACAATGTTGAACCTGTGTGTTTCTAAACATTGCTCTGGGCTCATGATCCATCCAGAGGGCTACGGCGCCAGCGCCCGGGCCGGAGAGCGTGGTGTCAAATCCCATCTCCGCGCTAATTAACATTTTACAACTTATTTTTTCAGGATGCTGCTCTGGTTAATCTCCTTATATCTTTGAGCGGGTCGAAGTGTTTGTCGAAGCTGTATATCTCGTCTATTTCCCTGTCTTTCATGGTGTGATATGCGAGGGTGTCGTTCACCCCTAGGTTCATGAGTTCGGAAGCCAGAACAGCTGCCTTATACATCTCGCCCGTTACTCCTAATATTTTGAGGCTTTGAAGGGATACTATGGCTTCAAGTATCTCGCGGGCATCTCTTGGGGATGCCCTTGATTCGAGGATGTTCGCTACCTCTGATACGTGGACCACCGTGGTGATGGCTTCGTCTCCCTCTTCCAGTCCAGCGATGATGCCCTTTGCATCTTCCTTGATCTCAGCTTCGTGAATCTCCAACCTCCTTCTTGGCTTGAGGAACGCGTGGATGAAGACGTTGGAGTCTATGAAGCGCATTCCTGAGTGCCTCTCGGGTTCAAGAGCTCCTTCTTCACCGAGTGCCAGTCTGAGAGGTCGCTCTCCAGGTCCACCTCGATGGAGTCGAAGAACTCCGACGGTCTGCGGCTCCTCTTCGGCCTGACCACCAGCTCCTCCCCCCTTCGTACGATTATAACACCCTCGGCGTCTCTAAGCACCTCTCTACGCCAATCAATCGGAAGGGATATTCTTCCCTGAGAGTCAATCCGCCGCTCCTCCACCTGCAAAGGCTTTCCCCACAAATTCATCTATTTCCCAATATTTATGAATTCCCCAATTAGCTATTGCAGGAATCGATTAACGTGATACTACAGCGTAATGGTTTCAAAGTTGTCTACATCACGGGGCTCCCCTCCGTGCTCCGTATTCCGATTGACCTTACTACGCAATACATAGTGGTAGGAATCAGATATTTACATCTGAGAGCCTCACTCCCCCCATCGGGCCGGGGTAACTAAGCCAGGGTATGGCGCCACAAGAAAAATTCTGTCAACAGTTTTAAATACCATTTCATTTTATAAAAATTGATTAATTTATGCCTTCTGAAAAGCAGGTTATCAATATTAGCTCGAATAATAAAGATAAAGTTGTTTCATACTTTAAGGAAGCCATGGATCTTTATACTTCAGATTTTAAGTTAGAAAATTTTAATATAATAAAAAACATCGAAATTATTTATATTTTGGGAGGTATGATTAATATAAATGGTGAACCTATATGTTCTGAATTGACTAGAAATGTTATTAATGAAGGTATTAAAAAAATTAAGAAGGATAACATAATTAATATTGATGACATAATTAAATCTTTAAACAAAATCTATTATGAAATAAAAAATAAGCCTATTTCAAAGTACAGAATCGTGGCTTCATTGCATTTAGATAAAAAATGTCTTCCACAATTAAAGGGAAAATTTTTAAATGTTCCTTTTTCAATATACAATTCGAAATCCTTTTTCCGTAAATATAAAATTATGGGTTATATTAATCCTCCATTTGAAAAAGTTAGATCAGGTATGAAAAATTTTATTATATTTAGTAAAGAGGAGATAGACAACTTAACTAAATCAAATTATATAGAAATCACATTAGATTCTAAAGACCAAAATATCGCATATAACGAAGGATGGAATATAATCGAAATTTTTCGTTCTATTATTAATTATTCTTATTGTATAGGACAATATAGGATTGTTGGAGAAACGAATCCTTATTCGATACTTCTCCCTTCTGCCTATATTTTTGTTTTTGATGAGAATAACAATTTTTTAATTTATGGATTTACTAAAAGCTTTTATGAACGAAATATAAAAGAAATTGAATTAGAGCATATTAGTAAATTAAAACATAATTTTAATAATATTTTAAAAATTATAGAAAAGATAAAAAATAATGAAATTAAAAATGTTCTAATAAGTTCGTTTTTACGTCATGGAAAAGGATTAGATGAATTAGCTTATGGTACATCCTTTATCTGTTTTTGGCAAACACTTGAATTAATTTCTCTAAAAATATTTTTTAATTTCTCTGAAAAAGATGTTTGTAATAGAATAAAGTCAATATTACTAAAAGAAAAATTAAAGGATAAAATTGATGTTTTGTATAGTAGAAGAAATTACTTGATGCACGAAGGTAAAATATCAGATTACGATTTAATGGATGCTAACAATATAAAAGAAGTATCGGAACTATCAATCATGTTCATACTTAATAATATAAAGAATTTTAGTGATATGCATGAATTAGACCTTTTTTATAAATATGTAAATGAAAATAATGTAAGCATTAAAAGAATAAATAAAATATTACAATATATAAAAAAACAACGCAAACGGTAATTAATATAACATTATTTGTCTTATAATATTTATCTCAATATTTAAACAAGTTAAATATCATATAACCGTCTTACTTGATTAAGGACAGTCAAACCAAGACATAACGCCAGTCTTGAAAACTGGTGCTCCTTGGAGCCCAGGGGTTCAAATCCCATCCTGGCGGGCGCCTTAGCTGAATAAGGCTCAGAATTCAATGAATGTGGACGGTTTCTTTTTTCTTCCATTATGTGATTCATTTCTTTTTCGGAGGATGTAAGGTCACAAATTTTGTGTCTATATTTATATGGATCGAAATATGTTACACTATATTAGTGGGATATTTGGTCGTCGAGGAGAGGGTCCAGAAGAAGTTTCGAGTCACAATACCGGCCGAACTGCGCGATAAGATTCATTTAAAGGAGGGGGATAAAGTCAGGATAACACTAGATGACGGCCGAGTGATCATAGAGCCGAGCTGGCTAGTAGAGCATCCTACGGAGAAACTGGCCAGTCTTGGTGCGCCAAAAAGAATAGTCACTGATCCCAATGAGCTTGAAGAGAAGATTAGGAGACATAGGGTTAGGAAAGATTAACCATTGATTCGATTTATAGACTCCAACGTGTTCATATATCACATCGACAAAAATCCTACTTTCGGAGAAAAGTCGCGAGAGATTCTTCAGCGTATAGAGGGGGGAGAAGAATCGGTCACGTCAACATTGGTCCTTGAGGAGGTTTTCATCCATGTGGAGCAGGAGTACTCCGCTAAACATATTCCAACGGTCCTGCATTCCATACTATCGTACGATTCCCTCAAGATTGTTCCATACACCATCGAAGATATGTTAAGAGCAATTGAGATCCTAGAAGATCTGGGCCTATCCGTAGATTGGGATGACGCAATCATAGTGGCAGTAATGGAAAGGCTCAAAATAAATGAGATCTACTCAAACGATCATCATTTCGAGAGAATACCGTCGATAAAGAGGATTTTCTAGCGGATCAGTTCACCAAAAACCATGAAAAACTGCCAATGTAACCGGCGTCATTCGCGGCCTTTGAATTCAAATCCCATCCCCGGCGCCATTCATATTTTACATGTCTTGTCTTTGTCAGAATCGGATTTCACGTTGTGCATATGCAACTCCTATTGCTCAAAATGATTATTAGTGGAGCGCGGGCTGTATTGGATAAATCCAGGTGCTCGAAGTGGAGAAGCAGTTCTACCTGAGCCAGTTCAAGGCGAAGGGAGAGATCAATCCCCCGAGGCGGGTGATGATCTACGACACGACCCTGCGCGACGGCGAGCAGACCCCGGGCCTCACCTACACGATCGACGAGAAGGTGGAGATCGCCAGGAAGCTCGACGAGCTCGGCGTCTCCAAGATCGAGGCGGGCTTCGCCATCACCAGCCAGGGCGAGGCGGAGGCGATCAAGAGGATCGCGGGCCTCGGCCTGACCAGCACAGTCACCGCCCTCGCGCGACCCATCAAGGAGGATATCGACAAGGCCCTGTGGTGCGACGTTCCCTACGTCCACATCTTCATCAGCACCAGCGACCTCCACATCGAGACCATGATGAAGACCACCCGGGATCAGGTTCTCCGAGACAGCGTCGAGGGAATAGAGTACGCCCGGGATCACGGCGTCAGGGTCGAGTACAGCCCACAGGACGCCACCCGCACGGACATGGATTACCTCGTCAAGGTGTGCAACGCCGCCGAGGATGCTGGGGCGGAGGTTCTCAACATACCCGACACGGTCGGCGTGATGACGCCCCGCATGACCTTCGAGTTCTTCAGGGAGCTGAAGAGGCACACGAGGGCGCCGCTGAGCTCCCACGCCCACAACGACCTCGGCCAGGCCACCGCCAACACGCTCGCCGCGGTCGAGGCGGGGGCCGAGCAGTGCCACGTCACCATCAACGGCCTCGGCGAGAGGGCGGGGAACGCCAGCCTGGAACAGGTCGCGGTGAGTCTGGCCGCACAGTACGAGATCGAAACCGGCCTCAGGTACGACAAATTGGCGGAGGTCAGCGACCTCGTCCAGCGGCTCAGCGGCATCTACGTGACTCCCACGACGCCCATCATCGGCGACAACGCCTTCGCCCACGAGTCCGGCATACACGTCCACGGCGTCCTGGCCCACAGCGGCAACTACGAGATACTCTCCCCAGAGTTCGTCGGCAAGAAGCGGCGGCTCGTCGCGGGGAAGCACGCCGGCCGCCACGGCATCGAGAACATGATCGAGGACATGGGACTCAAACCCGACAGGGAGCAGCTGAAGGCGATAGCCTCGGAGGTGAAGACCCTGGGCGACGCGGGTAAGAGCGTGACCGACACGGACCTCTACGCCATCGCCAAGAACATCATGAACATCAAGGGCGATGACCGAGTGAAGCTGAAGCAACTATTAGTCGTCACTGGAAACACCATCACGCCCACCGCCTCGGCCACGCTCGTCATAGACGGGAGTGAGCACATAGGCTCGGGCGTGGGCAACGGCCCCATCGACGCCGCCATCAAGGCCCTCATCAGCGTCCAGACCGAGTTCAAGGACATCTCCCTCGAGAAGTTCAGCATGAAGGCCATAACGGGGGGTACCGACGCAGTCGCAGACGTCACGGTCGGGATGCGCCGCGGGGATCGCTTCGTCACAGCCAGCAGTGTCAGCGGAGACACGGTGATGGCGAGCGTCGAGGCCATATTGAGGGGGATGAACAGGCTTCTGGACGACGGAGAGAAGAGAGCGTAGATCTTCCTCCAAAGCAATTTTCCCTCCAGAGGTCAAATTCTCCATTTAGCCTTTAATCATCGAGTCGTGGTCGAGGATAGGTTTATATTGCCGATGGCCACTTCCACTGTCAATCAATGGGATGGAAAATGGGGTATCGCTTTATTAGATGATTTCCCAAAGCACGTTCGATTCTTAGACACCACCCTGAGGGACGGGGAGCAGACCCCCGGGATCGCCCTCACGCCTACGAAGAAACTCCAGATAGCAAGGAAACTGGACCAGCTGGGCGTGGACGTCATCGAGGCGGGCTTCGCCGCGGTCTCGGACGGCGAGTTCCAGGCGGTGAAGCTCATCGCCTCCGAGGGCTTGGAGGCGGAGATCTGCAGCGCGGCTCGGGGCGTGAGGGGGGACATCGACG